>ERZ1673782.20-NODE-20-length-58118-cov-28.573394_pt1 | contig 58118 bp, 75 predicted proteins | sample MGYA00580134_ERZ1673782 | MGnify/ENA primary metagenome ERZ1673782 (study PRJEB41219, sample SAMN04549594) | soil metagenome | isolation source: soil | place: USA: Texas, Big Bend National Park | collected 2009-03-17 ...
TCAAACTCTCCATGAAGTTTGATAATGACTACGCACACTCAAATGTGCGATTTATAAAAATGAATTAACAGGTACGTTTTGTCTTGTTTAGTTTTCAAAGATCATTTCCGCTTCGTTCAGCGGCTTTAATAATATAACATCAAGCTCACATATTTGTCAATAACTTTTCTCAAAATTATTTTTTGGAGCTTTTTCATGTCAGCTGTTTATCAGCGACGAATAACAATATAACATGTTTATTTAATTCCGGTCAACCCTCTTTTTAATTTTTTTCTTAAGATGAATTATTGTTATGTTCTATTTTAAACAAGCATAGGATGAAAACAAAGCAGCATGGACAAGGAGGAGTTTTTCTGTGAACCATTTTTATGTGTGGCATATCAAACGGATTAAGCAGCTAATCATTATTATGATAGCCGCTTTTGCGACAGCAAGTTTTTTTTATGTGCAAAACCTGCTCCCTCTTCCTGTGTTTTCTACAGAAGGCGGAGCAAAAGCGGTATATAGAGGAGATTCAGATACAAATGAAGTAGCCCTTACATTTAATATCAGCTGGGGAGATCAAAAGGCAATGCCCATTTTAGACACATTAAAAGCAAACGGTATTAAAGACGCGACCTTTTTTCTATCAGCTTCATGGGCAGAGCGCCACCCGGATGTCGTAGAAAGAATCCGTAAAGATGGTCACCAGATCGGGAGTATGGGCTATGCTTATAAAAACTATTCGCAAATGAAGAAAAGCGAGATCAAAAAAGACTTAGCAAAAGCACGACACTCCTTTCAAAAACTCGGGCTTGACGACCTTACGCTTTTAAGACCGCCGACCGGCCAGTTTAATAAAGACGTACTCGATGTTGCTAAACAGTACGGCTACACCGTTGTTCATTATAGTATTAACTCGGATGACTGGACGAACCCGGGGGTTCAAAAGATCGTCCAAAACGTAAATGGAACGGTAAACGCCGGTGACATCGTGCTCTTTCACGCTTCAGATTCCGCCAAACAAACAAAAGAAGCCCTGCCAGAGATCGTGCACCATCTCAGAAGCAAGGGGCTCAAAAACGTAACAGTCAGCGAATTAATCGCAAATACGGATGCAAAATCTTCAGAAGTAAAGTAGCAGCCGGTCTAAGCGCGTGCCTGAAATTTTGGCAGCATTAAAAGCTGAAAAGCGTTGCAGGCTAATAAAGGAAGCAGCATTAAATAGAGCCAGTCCTCTTCATTGACCCTTAACGCCGGGAACCACTCCATCACAGTAAAAACAAACATTAGAAATAATGCGGAAACGAACGTTTTTTTAGAGGACTGTTTTTGCTTTGCATAAGCGGCCGCAATGCCTACCGCCAAAATAAAGAGCGGCAGCCAAATGTACGGAATGATGGAGCCTCCATCTTTTTCAAAAAACAGAAAGCGCAAGTAAACCAAGTCAAACGCGACAAATATAATCAAAAACAGCTGAATCGAATTCCACAAAGAATGAGATCTGAAAATTTCCAGTGCAAAGCGGTGAATCGTTAAGAAAATCACAAATCCCATTTGAGCAATCACGCTAAAGATCATGCCAACCCCGATAAACCAGAAAAGAACAGACAGAATCTCCAATACCTCGAAGGAAAGAAACAGCTCCTTATATCTTCCCCACTCTATGGCAAAACCGACAATACTTGTAGTCAAAGCTCCGACACCCAATACGGAAAAGAAAAATCGGACGAGATTACGGCTTTTCATTGTAGACTTCCCAACCCCTAAATAAACCGCTGTAACAGCGATATTTTGTTATGTATAAATTTTTAAAAGACATTCATATTAAAGGTAAGACGAGTTTTCGAAAGGAGCTTAAGCATGTTCAAGACCGCAATGCTATCGATAAGCTGTTTTCTGTTTCTATCTGTAACAGCTTGTGCTCCCACGGACCAAGCAGCTGAGATGGACTATGATCAAACCAAAAAAATGGTTGTCGATATATTAAAGACAGATGACGGAAAAAAAGCGATTCAAGAAATATTAAATGATGACAAATTAAATGAAACACTTGTAATGGATGAAAAAACTGTCAAAGAAACCGTTGAAAAAACAATGACCTCCAAAAAAGGAGCTGAATTTTGGAAAAAAGTCTTTGAAGATCCAAAATTCGCTGAAGGCTTTGCCAAAACACTTCAAAATGAACATGAAAAAGTGCTGAAAAAACTGATGAAAGATCCTGAGTACCAAAAAATGCTGATGCAGGTCATGCAGGATCCTGAAATGGCCAAAAAATACGGTGAACTTGTCAGAAGCCAGGAATTCCGAAGCCACCTGCAGGAAGTCATATCTGACACTCTGACAAGCCCTCTTTACAGAAAGCAGTTTGAAGAGGAACTGAAAAAAGCTGCTGCTGAAAGCATGAAAGAAGAAATGAAAGGCGGCGAAGAAAAACAAAGCTGAGCCGCTTTTCATTCCCTAAAAGCTTCTTCTGCGGAGGAAGCTTTTTTTGCTCTTTAAGCTTTTGCGCCAATGCTTTCGTCGATTTTTTTGGCGATATCCAAATAAATGGCGCCGGTCGGGTGGCTTTCATCATAAACGGACGGCGCAAATTCGCTGTCATCCCAATCCGGCTGCTTCAGCGGAATTTTGCCCAGAATTGGAACGCCTAGTTCCTCTGCGAGCTTTTCGCCTCCGCCTTTGCCGAATACATATTCTTTCTCGCCTGTTTTGACGCTTTCGTAATAAGCCATATTTTCAACGATCCCCACGATTTCATGATCGGTCTTCAAGGCCATCGCGCCCGCTCTTGCAGCGACAAACGCGGCAGTAGGGTGCGGCGTCGACACGATCACCTCTTTGCAGCTTGGAAGCATTGAGTGAACATCAAGCGCTACATCGCCTGTTCCCGGCGGCAGGTCTAAGATAATATAATCGACATCCCCCCATTCAACCTCATGGAAGAAGTTATTCAGCATTTTTCCAAGCATGGGGCCTCTCCAAATGACAGGGGCATTGTCTTCAACAAAGAATCCCATCGAAATCACTTTGACCCCGAATCTTTCAACCGGCACGACCTTTTCTCCTTCGATCGTCGGCCGTACAGTGATTCCCATCATATCCGGAACACTGAAACCGTAAATATCGGCGTCGATTAATCCGACTTTCTTTCCGATTCGCGCCAGGGACACAGCCAAATTGACCGACACCGTCGACTTGCCGACGCCGCCTTTGCCGCTTGCCACAGCTAAAAACACAGGCTGTTTTTCACTATTCAGCAGAGATTGATCCTGCCCTTTGGCAGACTCTTGATAACTCATTACGACTTCTTCGGGCAGCTCCTCAAAACGCAGGCCGACCGTCTCTGCACCGGCTTCTTTCAACCGTATGACGATTTCCTGCTGAAGCTGCATTTGTTCGGCAGATCCCGTTTTTGCGAGCGCCACCTTTACGCTGACGTGCCGTTTTTCGGGTTTTATTTTAATTTCTTTTACGGCATCCAGCTCTCTGAGCGGCTTGTGAAGAAATGGCTCGTCCAAATCGCCGACTATCTTTTTTACATCGTCTTCTCGCAACATTGATCTCACCCTTTGTTGTATTCGTTTACAAAATAAGTATAGCATATCTTTCCTTATAGTGTCTTTGACACAAAAAGAAACCCTCTTATTCAGGAGGGTCTCTGTCTTCTGTAAAGTAGCGCAATACGCCTTTATAAACGGATGCTGCGATTTTGTCCTGATATTTGGGCTTGGCCAGCTGTTTTGCCTCTTCCGGGTTAGACAAAAACCCGATTTCGACAAGGGCCCCGGGCTTTTTAACATTTTGCATCAAATAAATTCCGTGTATCCGCTTTGCCTTCCGCGTCGTGTTTTCAAGATTATGTCTTAATTCATCCTGAATAAACTTGGCGGCCCGTTCATTCTCTTCATATTGCCCGTAATAGAAGCTTTGCGCACCGCTCCATCGCGCGGAAGGAATCGCATTCAAATGGATGCTGAGGTAAAGATCGGCTTCAGAATTGTTGATCATATCGACCCTCTTCCGCAAGTCTTCAGCTTTTCTTCTGCTGAGTCCCCTCGTTTCTTCAGGAGCGAGATCATGATCGTCCTCCCGCGTCAGCATCACCAAGGCGCCCTGCTCCTGGAGATAGTCCCTGATTCTTAGGGATACTTCAAGAGCCACGTCTTTTTCAAGGAGTTCACCGCTTGATGCCCCTCCATCGGCGCCCCCGTGTCCAGGATCAATATAAATGATTTTGCCGCTCAGCGGAAGATTCCATGACCGCCAAGAATCATCATTGTTGAATTGATATTGAAATAAACATAATAAAACGACAAAGCCGAGTAAAAACCCGAGCCATTTTATTTTTTTCTTCATCCCTTTCCCTCCCGCTCGTCCTTACTACAAGATATGGGACAAGGAAAGGAAATATGATTAAGCTTGGCCTCACTTTTTCATAAAACTTTGTTTTATCTGAGCCGAAGCTTAAAGCGTCTTTCCCGCTGGCTGAAGCCTTCCTTCCACCAGCTTTGGATGAAGTATTCGCAGGCATAATAGAGCGGTTCATAAGCAGCTTGAACATTAAAAGCCTCAGACCAGCTGACAGCATATTCATAAAGCTCGTGCAGTAGCTGTTTTTCTTCTTTTTCTGAGCGGATCATCGCTCGATGAACGGGTTCTCCGTGATAGCCGAACTTCCCGTACTCGGCTCCCAGCAAATATGCCTCAATGGCAAAGTCGATGCAGCCGTCATATAAGATATCCGTATGCTTAGAAAAAAAGTGAAAAAGAGGAGCAAAGCATTCCTCTGCAGAATTCAGCATTTTTTCCAAAGACAGTTCGCGCAGAAGCTGTTTTTCCAAATTGATCTGCTTCTTTTGTTTTTCATTGTTAAAAGATACGACCGTCCCCATAGAAACCGCCTCCTTTTTACCTTGTATTGTGCAGTCAGGAGCCGGAAATCATGCTCTTCTAAGGAAGGGAAACGGAGGAAGAAGCCGAAAATATTAGAAGAGGTGAGATGAGTGAAAGGATTGTTTCAATATAATTGGGAAGTTCGACATGCATGGTTTAAGTGGTGCCTCAGCCAGCCGCAAGAGGAGCTGGTCAAGAAGCGTTCAGGCGGAATGGGAAGCATTAAGAAAAATCTGTTTCATATTGTAGATGTGGAAGTAAGCTGGATCTACGCCATTTTAGAAAAACCGGATATTCAACCTGATTACTCTCATTACCAGACGATTCAGCAGATCGCTCGGTTTTCCGACCTGCACCGCTCAGAAATAGAAAGTGTAATTTTTAATTATTCCAGCGCCTTCGAACATCTGCCGGTTAAAGCGGCTTGGTCAGACGAAGTCTGTACGCAAGGCGATATTTTAAGGCATTTAATCGCACACGAGATCCACCATATCGGCCAAATCTCCGTCTGGACGAGGGAATCGGGCTCTGCTCCAGTATCCGCTTCATATATAGGGCGGAAAATATAATAAAAAAACTCCCAAACCAAATGGCTTGAGAGTTTTTGAAACGCCAGAAATTAACGTTTTGAGAACTGAGGTGCACGGCGTGCGCCTTTAAGTCCGTATTTTTTACGCTCTTTCATACGTGCGTCACGAGTCAGTAGACCGGCACGTTTTAGAGTTGAACGGTATTCCGGATCTGCTTCAAGCAAAGCGCGGGCGATACCGTGACGGATTGCTCCAGCTTGACCGGAGAAGCCGCCTCCATGTACGTTTACTAAAACGTCATAAGTACCAGCTGTTTCAGTCAAAGTTAATGGTTGTTTGATATCTTCGATTAGAGCTGCAGATGGGATGTGCTCGCTGATTTCACGATTATTCACGATGATACGGCCTTCTCCTGGAACTAAACGCACGCGCGCTACAGAGCTTTTACGACGGCCAGTACCGTAATATTGAACCTGTGCCAAATTGGTAACCTCCTTTTTAATTAACCGCGAAGTTCGTAAACTTCAGGTTTTTGTGCTTGGTGTGGATGCTCAGAACCACGGTATACGTTCAATTTTTTGAACATTTGACGACCTAGAGAACCTTTTGGAAGCATGCCTTTGATCGCAAGTTCAAGCATTTTCTCAGGGTAGTTTGTACGCATTTCAAGAGCAGTTCTTGATTTTAAACCGCCTGGATGTTGAGTGTGACGGTAGTAGATTTTGTCCGTTAACTTTTTACCAGTTAACTCGATTTTTTCAGCGTTGATGATGATCACATGATCTCCAGTGTCAACGTGTGGTGTGTAAGTTGGTTTATGTTTTCCGCGAAGGATAGATGCAACTTCAGTAGAAAGACGTCCTAGCGTCTTGCCAGCAGCATCAACAACTAACCACTTGCGTTCAATATTACTTGCGTTAGCCATAGGTGTTGTACGCATTAAATTTCCCTCCTAAATGATCTGCCATTTTCAATAAACTTCAATTACGTTCTATTTCAAAACACAATAAGTTTCCGGGGCTTATCGTGGGGTTGAAATACATACCATATGATATCTTATAACTTTCTGTACTCTCTGTCAAGAAAATGTTACACCTGGTTTAGTTGTCATAGATAACACGCCATAAATATAAGCCGTGTGCCGGTGCAGTGCGCCCTGCGGCATCGCGGTTTTTGGCAAGAATCATCTTTTCAATGTCACCAGGGGAAAATTTGCCGGTTCCTACATCAAGAAGCGTACCGGCAATGATTCTAACCATGTTATACAAAAATCCGCTTCCCACAATTCTCATCTGCAGTCCGTCCCCTGTGTCAGACCATTCCAGTTCATGGACCGTTCTGACTTTATCCTTCACTTCGGTTTTGGTCGCACAAAAGCTTGTGAAGTCATGGGTTCCGACCAGATAGCGGGAGGCTTCCTTAACTTTCTCCATATCAAGGTCATAAGGAACATGGTATGCATAGTAGCGTTTAAAAACGTCCGGATGTCTGCCCCTGTATATCATATACCGGTATTCTTTTCTTTTCGCAGAAAACCTCGCATGAAATTGATCATTGACAGCTTCCGCCTTGCGGACCGATATATCATCGGGCAGCAGGGCATTCAATGCATACGGCCATTTCGCCTCAGGAATGGATAGCGGACTGTCAAAATGAATCGTCTGTCCGACTGCGTGGACGCCGCTGTCGGTGCGCCCGGATGAAACGACAGGAATACGCTCCTTCGCTTTATGGAGCGTTTGCAGCGCTTTTTCAAGCTCATCCTGAACCGTTCTTTGCCCAGGCTGCACTTGGTAGCCGTAAAAAAGGTGTCCGTCATATGAAATCGTGCACTTCATTCTCATCGTCCATCACCTAAGTCCGCAATAAAATTAGCAAAACGCCAAGAACAGCTAAAATGAGGAGCACGGAAGTATCCTTCCATTTCCATGTCAGCTGCCTGTATTTTGTACGGCCTTCTCCTCCCCTGTATCCTCGCGCCTCCATCGCGGTTGCAAGCTCTTCAGCTCTTTTAAAGGCACTGACAAAAAGCGGGACAAGGAGAGGAACGATCGCTTTGACGCGTTCTTTGACCGGGCCGTTCGCAAAATCGACGCCTCTTGCCATTTGCGCTTTCATGATCTTATCCGTCTCTTCGATCAAAGTCGGTATAAATCTGAGGGAGATGGACATCATGAGAGCAAGTTCATGGACGGGAAGCTTCAATTTTTTAAACGGACCGAGCAAATGCTCCAAACCATCGGTCACTTCGATTGGAGTCGTCGTCAATGTTAAAATCGTTGTGATCATGATGAGGTAAACAAAGCGCAGAGAAATAAAAATCCCTTGAACAAGCCCCTGTTCATAAATTTTAAACAGGCCGAGATCGGCGAGAACCGGTCCTTCCCTTGTCATAAAAATATGAAGCAGAAACGTAAACAGCACAATCCAGAACACCGGCTTCATTCCTTTTATAAGGAATCGCACCGGAACGCCTGACAAAGCGGCGGCTGCAACCGTAAACAGGCCGAGCAATGCATATGTTTCCGTATTATTCGCGAAAAAAACGATAAAGACAAAAAGGAAAATGGTTAACAGCTTTGTACGCGGATCGAGCCGATGAATGACCGATTTCCCGGGTACGTATTTGCCGATAATGATATTGTCCATCATAGGGCATTTTCCTCCTGAAAAAGAGCTTTAACTTCGGAGGCTGCTTCTTCAATCGTCAAAATCGGCGCTTTGAACGTAATCCCCAGCGTCTCTTCAAGGCGTTTTTGGAATTTAATCGTTTCCGGCAAATCAAGCCCTAAAGCGGCAATGTCGTCTTTCCTTGAAAAAAGCTCCCGCGGCGTCCCTTTTGCTTTGACCGTCCCTTTATGCATCACAATCAGTTCATCTGCATACGCTGCCGCGTCTTCCATACTGTGGGTGACGAGAATTGTCGTCAGGTTCCTCTGCTTATGGAGGCTGTAGAACATGTCCATGATCTCCTTGCGGCCTCTTGGGTCAAGCCCTGCCGTCGGTTCATCGAGGACAAGAACCTCAGGCTCCATCGCCAGCACTCCCGCAATGGCCACGCGGCGCATTTGCCCTCCGCTTAGTTCAAACGGAGACCTGTCGGACAGCTCTGCACCCAAACCTACCAGCTTCAGCATTTCCCTCGCTTTTTCTTCCGCCTTTTCCCGGCTCATGCCAAAGTTGATCGGACCGAATGCGATATCCTTTAAAATTGTTTCTTCAAACAGCTGATGTTCAGGAAACTGAAAGACAATGCCGACCTTTTTCCGCAAAGCTTTTAGATGTTTATTCTTTTTGCCTGCTTCAAGAACGTCCTCGCCGAGGCGTATCTGTCCTTTTGTCGGTTTTAAAAGCCCGTTCAGGTGCTGAAGCAAAGTCGATTTTCCCGATCCTGTATGGCCGATTACGGCGACATAGCTACCTTCTTTAATCACAGCGTTGACATCATAGATCGCCAGGCGTTCAAAAGGCGTTTTCATCTGGTATCGGTGCTCTACATCTTTGATTTCAATGTCCATAGCTCATTCACCAATCCTTCTTGTGTCAGATGATCGCCTTTCAGAGCCAGACCGCTTTCCTTCAGCATTTGGGTGAGCTGAAAAGAAAATGGCAAATCAAGCCCGATTTTAATCAGATCTTGATTCAGACGAAAGACTTCCTGCGGCGTGCCTTCGGCAAATTTTCTACCGCTGTTCATGACGATGATCCGGTCGGCCTTCGCGGCTTCGTTTAAGTCATGGGTAATCGAAATGACCGTAACCATTCCTTGGTCTTTCAGCCTTCTGACCGTATCCAGCACTTCTTCCCGCCCCATCGGGTCGAGCATGGAAGTCGCTTCGTCGAGAATCATGATGTCAGGCCGGGCAGCAAGCACTCCCGCAATCGCAACACGCTGCTTTTGTCCTCCCGAGAGATGGTGCGGCTCTTGATCGAGAAATTCTTGCATGTTCACCTGTTGAACGGCCCAATCCACCCTTTCCACCATGTCTTCTCTTGGAACTCCGCTGTTTTCTAAACCAAAAGCCACATCATCGCGGACGGTTGTCCCGACAAATTGGTTATCCGGATTTTGAAACACCATGCCGACCTTTTTTCGGACATCCCAGACCGTCTCTTCCATCAGCTTGATACCGCCTACTTTAATCGATCCTTCATCAGGCAGAATCAGTCCGTTTAAAGCACGGGCGAGCGTCGACTTTCCTGAACCGTTGTGACCGACGATCGCAAGCCATTCGCCTTTCGACACATGGAAAGATACGTGATCAAGCGCAGGCCTGTCTGCATCTTTCTGGTAGCGAAACGTGATATCTTCTGCAGCGATTAATCGCTCTTGATTCATTTGCCCGTCCGGCCTCCTCTCCTCTAAAGCTCTGCTTTTCTGACTATTCTTTTATCATAGAAAATTCCCCGGTATCTAAAAAAAGGGCATAGATCCAGTTAAAAACTGTCCCGCCCTTCTTTAGACACACAAAATATGTGATTAAACCAATTCGATGATAGCCATTGGTGCTCCGTCACCACGGCGAGGACCAAGCTTCATAATACGTGTGTATCCGCCTTGGCGCTCTTCATAACGAGGTGCTACATCAGAGAAAAGTTTTTGAAGTGCATCTTGGTTTTTCTCTGCATCTGCAACCTCATTGCGGATGTATGCAGCTGCTTGGCGGCGTGCGTGTAAATCTCCGCGCTTGCCAAGTGTAATCATTTTTTCTACAACAGAGCGAAGTTCTTTCGCGCGAGCTTCTGTTGTTTCAATTCTCTCGTTGATGATCAAGTCTGTTGTAAGATCACGCAGCATTGCTTTACGCTGTGCACTAGTGCGTCCTAGTTTTCTGTATGACATGTGGTGTCCCCTCCTTTATTGAAATACTCTATCTGAAATAAAAAACACACGAAAATCCTAGTTCACATGGAAACTAGTCAATCGTCTTTGCGAAGGCCAAGTCCAAGTTCTTCAAGTTTCGCTTTTACTTCTTCAAGCGACTTGCGGCCCAGGTTGCGAACTTTCATCATATCTTCTTCAGTTTTGTTCGCAAGTTCTTGAACTGTATTGATTCCTGCACGCTTCAAGCAGTTGTAAGAACGGACTGAAAGATCGAGTTCTTCAATAGTCATTTCAAGAACTTTTTCTTTTTGATCCTCTTCTTTTTCTACCATGATTTCAGCGTGCTGAGCTTCGTCGGTCAAACCGACAAAAATATTAAGGTGTTCAGTCAAAATCTTTGAACCAAGTGCAATAGCTTCTTTTGGTCCAGTGCTTCCATCTGTCCATACGTCAAGCGTAAGTTTGTCATAGTTTGTAATCTGACCCACACGAGTATTCTCAACTTGATAAGATACGCGAGAAACAGGTGTAAAGATGGAATCAATCGGGATGACGCCAATCGGCTGATCGTCTCTTTTATTCGCGTCAGCTGGTGTATACCCGCGACCTCTTTGAGCGGTTAAGCGAACTCGAAAACTCGCATTTTGGCCAAGAGTCGCAATGTGAAGATCAGGATTCAAAATCTCAACATCACTGTCGTGGGTAATATCAGCAGCTGTTACAACTCCTTCACCCTGAACATCAATCTCAAGCGTCTTCTCTTCTTCAGAGTAGATTTTCAGTGCAAGTTTTTTAATGTTTAAGATAATCGTTGTAACATCTTCAACAACGCCTTCGATCGTCGAGAATTCATGCAGTACACCATCTATTTGGATCGATGTTACAGCGGCACCAGGGAGTGAGGATAAAAGGATACGACGTAAGGAGTTACCCAAAGTTGTACCATATCCACGCTCAAGTGGCTCTACGACAAATTTACCATACTTGGCATCGTCGCTGATTTCAACCGTTTCGATTTTTGGTTTTTCAATCTCGATCATTTCATAAAACCCTCCTTCAAAACGTCGAAACCCCGGAAAGAATTTCTCTGATTCTATCCGAAATTCCCCATTGTTTAGTCCCGTATGTGCTCAGGCAACGAGTGTGCATTCGTTTTATAAATTAACTGTATCATAACCCATTATTGACAGGGACACAAAATCTATACAAACAAATTACACGCGGCGACGTTTTGGCGGACGGCATCCGTTATGAGGAACAGGCGTTACGTCTCTGATCGCTGTAACTTCTAGTCCAGCAGCTTGAAGTGCACGAATTGCAGCTTCACGGCCGGAACCTGGTCCTTTTACAGTAACTTCAAGAGTTTTAAGTCCATGTTCGATAGAACCTTTAGCAGCTGTTTCAGCAGCCATTTGTGCAGCGAATGGAGTGGATTTTTTAGAACCTTTAAATCCTAAAGCTCCGGCACTTGACCAAGAAAGAGCATTGCCATGAACATCTGTGATAGTAACAATCGTGTTGTTGAAAGTTGAACGGATATGAGCAATTCCAGATTCAATATTCTTTTTCACGCGACGTTTACGCGTGTTTGTTTTACGTGCAGCAGCCATTGTTTAATTACCTCCCTTGCTTATTTTTTCTTGTTAGCTACAGTACGACGCGGACCTTTACGAGTACGCGCGTTATTTTTAGTATTTTGACCGCGAACAGGCAATCCGCGACGATGACGAATTCCGCGGTAGCTTCCGATTTCGATCAGACGTTTGATGTTAAGAGACACTTCACGGCGAAGGTCACCTTCTACTTTCAATTTGTCGATCACGTCACGGATTTTACCAAGTTCTTCTTCAGTCAAATCACGAACGCGAGTATCTTCAGAAACTCCAGCTTCTTTTAAGATTTGCTGAGCCGTTGTACGACCGATTCCAAAGATGTATGTTAATGAAATAACAACACGTTTATCACGTGGGATATCTACACCAGCAATACGAGCCATCTCTCTCGCACCTCCTTAAAAATTATCCTTGTTTTTGTTTATGCTTTGGATTTTCACAGATCACCATTACTTTTCCTTTTCTGCGAATGACCTTGCATTTTTCACAGATCGGTTTAACTGATGGTCTCACTTTCATGTGTTTCCAACCTCCTTCAATTTCCGGAGTGCTTTATTTGTAACGGTACGTAATTCTACCACGAGTTAAGTCATATGGAGATAATTCTACCGTAACTTTGTCTCCAGGTAAAATGCGAATGAAGTGCATGCGGATTTTACCAGATACGTGAGCCAAAACCGTGTGGCCATTCTCAAGTTCAACTTTGAACATTGCGTTTGGCAGCGTTTCGACTACAGTACCTTCCACTTCAATTACATCGTCTTTCGCCATTCAAGTGTTCTCCCTTCTTCAAATCAGTAACTTGCTCTCTGACAAATTTCAAAAGAGAAAATCTCAATTTTCCGTTTGTCACACGCCCTGTTTCGTTTATACTGTTCTGAACTTCCGGAGATACGCAATCATAAAAGGTTAAATGATTGATATTCTTTTTCTTAGGAGAATGAAATTTACGCTTTTCTCCGTCTGCTACCAGCACATGATGATGATCGACTATATCAATAACAACTGCGTATTGGTTCATTTCGCGGCCTCTTGTCATGCGTACGAACTGTCCAATTTCAGGTGTTTTCCGATACATCTCATTTCACCTAGGCTTTTGTCAGTATCTCAAAACCGGCATCCGTAATGGCAATCGTGTGTTCAAAGTGAGCACACTTCTTCCCGTCCACAGTTACAACCGTCCAGTTGTCAGCCAATGTTTTGACATAGCGTGTACCTGCATTGACCATCGGCTCAATGGCCAAGACCATGCCAGGCTTTAAACGCGGGCCTTTGTTCGGCGGACCGTAGTGAGGAATTTGCGGATCCTCATGCAGATCCTGCCCTACCCCGTGTCCTACATATTCCCTGACGACTGAAAATTGTTCGCTTTCGACATACGTTTGTATTGCGTGGGAAATATTCGACAAACGTTCTCCCGGTTTTGCTTCCTTCAAGCCTCTATATAAAGACTCCTCTGTCACATCCAGCAGCTTCTGATCATCATCGCTGATCGTACCCACTGGATAAGTCCAAGCGGAGTCACCATGATAACCGTTTAGCTTCGCACCGATATCGATGCTGATGATGTCCCCGTCGCGAAGGACTCGTTTTCCCGGAATACCGTGCACGAGTTCTTCGTTGACCGAAACGCAAATGCTCCCGCGAAAACCATTATACCCTTTAAAAGATGGGATTGCACCTTGCTTTGTAATAAAACGTTCGGCAATTTGATCCAATTCTTTTGTCGAGATGCCGGGTTTAATGTGCTTTTTTAGCTCCTGATGAGTTAAAGCGACAATTCGTCCGGCCTCCCGCATGATTTCGATTTCTCGGGGAGTTTTACAAATAATCATTTGTCCCGGCCTCCGAGAAGCTCCTTTATATCAGCGTAAACTTCATTGATGTGCTTCTGCCCGTCAATGTTTACGAGATATCCTTTATCTTCATAGAAATCGAGTAAAGGCTGGGTTTGCTTCATGTTGACCTCTAACCGCGTGGATACGGTAGCTTCATTATCGTCTTCACGCTGATAAAGCTCTCCTCCACACTTGTCGCATACATTTTCTTTTGCAGGCGGATTAAAGACTAAATGATAAGTTGCACCGCAGTTTTTGCAGATTCTGCGTCCTGTCAGACGTTCCATCAATGCATCTTTATCGACTTGAATGTTGATGACATGGTCAATCGACTTGCCAAGTCCTTTAAGAATTTCCTCAAGTGCTTCAGCTTGAGCGACTGTTCTCGGAAATCCGTCCAGAAGAAAACCTCCGTCACAATCATTCTTGCCAAGTCTCTCCCTGACAATACCAATTGTCACTTCATCCGGAACAAGCTCGCCTTTATCAATGTATGATTTGGCTTCGAGTCCCAGATCCGTTTCTTCTTTCATCGCAGCGCGGAACATGTCTCCTGTTGAGATATGAGGTATCCCAAAATCTTCAACAATCCGTTCAGCCTGTGTCCCTTTACCGGCTCCAGGCAGTCCCATTAAGACTAAGTTCATTTCGGATTCCCCGTCCTCTCTATTTTAGAGGGAATGGGCGCGCCCCATTTCCTCTAGTGCTTCATAAATCCACGATAGTTTCGTTTTACCAGCTGGCTTTCAAGCTGCTTCATTGTTTCAAGTGCAACCCCGATGACAATCAGCAAACTTGTTCCACCAATTTGTGCAGAAGAAGGCAGCCCAGCAATATTAACGAACAAGACAGGAAGAATGGCAATCACGGCCAAGAATATGGAGCCTACAAATGTAAGTCGATACAAAATGCTCGTAATTCTATCTTGAGTCATTTTTCCTGGACGAACTCCCGGAATATAGCCACCTTGTTTTTTAAGATTATCGGCCATTTGCTCAGGGTTAACCTGCACAAATGCATAGAAATAGGTAAAGGCGATGATCAATGCTGCATAAACTCCCATTCCGACCGGATGCGTGTAATCAAACGTTTTTTGAATCCAATTCGTGACGTCATTGGAGCCAAAGAATGTTGCCACGGTCCGCGGAGTGGTGATAAATGCTACGGCAAAGATAACCGGAATAACTCCCGCCGGGTTAACCTTCAGCGGCAAGTGTGTAGACTGGCCGCCAGGAACCGGTGAACGGCCTGAACCTTTCGCATATTGAATTGAGATTTTTCTAACCGCCTGTTGGATGAAAATAACGCCAACGACAATCGCTAAAATCGCAACCAATATAACGACAACCTTTATGATTTGCAAGAATAACTGATCTCCAGCATCTACAAACTGCTGAGCGTAGATCTGATTAATCGTCTGCGGAATACCGGCAACGATACCGGCGAAGATGATAATGGATATTCCGTTACCAACTCCATGAGACGTAATTTGTTCTCCCAGCCACATTAAAAAAGCAGTTCCAGCAGTTAGTACAATCGCAATAAGCAAATAAGTACCGACTCCCGGGTCTGTAATCAACGCGCCGCCGGCCATGTTGTTAAACCCGTAAGACATACCTAAAGCCTGGATAAATCCAAGAACGATCGTGAAGTACCTTGTGAACTGAGCTAGTTTTCGGCGACCAACTTCCCCCTGCTTAGACCATTCGGTAAACTTCGGCACAACATCCATCTGCAGGAGCTGGATGATGATAGAAGCTGTGATGTAAGGCATGATTCCCATCGCAAGAATGGAGAAGTTGAACAATGCACCGCCGCCAAATGTGTTTAGAATCCCAAATACGCTCATTTGATCCTGTGCCTTTAAAACTTCTGTGTTTACGTGCGGCACAGGAATGAACGAACCGAGACGAAAGACGATAAGCATTAAAAGAGTGAAGATAATCTTATTCCGAATATCCTTCACACGCATAAAATTGGAGATTGTCTTAAACAAGTTAGATCACCTCAGCTGTACCGCCAGCAGCCTCAATTGCTTGTTTAGCAGAAGCGGAGAATTTATTGGCTTTAACAGTTAATTTCTTTTCTAATTTACCGTCGCCAAGAATTTTCACTCCAGATTTCAACTTGCTGATTACACCTGTTTCTAAAAGAAGTTCAGGAGTAACTTCCGTCCCTTCTGCAAAGCTGTTGAGTTTGTCTAGGTTGACCACAGCGAATTCCTTGCGGTTGATGTTTGTGAAACCGCGTTTAGGAAGACGTTGGAATAAAGGCATTTGTCCACCCTCGAATCCAGGACGTACACCGCCGCCAGAACGAGCGTTTTGACCTTTATGACCTTTACCAGCTGTTTTACCGTTACCAGAACCAATACCACGACCTACGCGGTTGCGCGTTTTACGTGAACCTTCTGCGGGCTTTAATTCATGAAGTTTCATTTGGACACCTCCTTAGCCTATCGTTTATTTTTAAAGTTCTTTAACAGAAACTAAATGAGATACTTTGTTAATCATACCGCGGATTGCAGCGTTGTCTTCATGAACGACAGTTTGGTTTGTTTTCTTTAAACCAAGCGTTCTTACAGTAATGCGCTGATCTTCCGGGCGTCCGATTACACTGCGTTTGAGGGTAATTTCTAATTTAGCCATTAATGTTCCCTCCTTATCCTAACAGTTCTTCTACAGATTTTCCACGAAGCTTCGCAACGTCCTCAGCGCGTTTCAGCTCGCTTAAACCTTGGACTGTTGCACGGATCATGTTGATCGGTGTGTTAGAACCTAAAGACTTAGAAAGGATATCAGATACACCTGCAAGCTCAAGTACCGCACGTACTGGGCCTCCAGCGATGACTCCCGTACCTTCAGAAGCAGGTTTTAACAAGATGTTTCCTGCACCGAAACGTCCGATGATTTCGTGTGGAATTGTAGTTCCAACCATTGGTACTTCGATCAAATTCTTTTTCGCATCTTCAACAGCTTTGCGAATCGCTTCCGGAACTTCTTGTGCTTTACCAGTTCCGAAACCAACGTGACCGTTTTTGTCACCGACAACGACTAGAGCTGCGAAACGGAAACGACGACCACCTTTAACAACTTTCGCTACGCGGTTAACGGTAACTAAGCGTTCTTCTAACTCTAATTTGCTTGGGTCAATACGACGCATATTCATATGTCCCTCCTTCTTTTATTAAAATTCTAATCCAGCTTCGCGTGCAGCATCAGCCAATGCTTTTACACGTCCATGATAAAGGTAACCGCCACGGTCGAACACGACATTTGTGATACCTTTTTCAGAAGCGCGCTTTGCAACAAGCTCTCCAACTTTTGCAGCCGCAGCCGTATCGCTGCCATTTTCAGCGTTAAAGTCTTTATCAAGAGTAGATGCACTCACAAGTGTAACACCGTTCACGTCATCGATCACTTGTGCGTAAATATGTTTGTTTGAACGGAAAACATTTAGACGAGGTCTTTCAGGGGTTCCTGAAAGCTTCGCACGAACACGAGCGTGTCTTTTAAGACGTGCAGCATTCTTGCTTGTTTTCGTAATCATCTGGGTCACTCCTTTCTCACATTAAGCGGTTTTACTTAGCAGATTTACCTTCTTTACGACGAACCATTTCTCCTTCATAGCGGATCCCTTTGCCTTTGTAAGGCTCTGGAGAACGTACAGCGCGAATGTTTGCAGCAGTAGCTCCAACACGTTCTTTATCTGTACCTTTTACAACCACTTTTGTTTGAGATGGAACTTCGATTTCAATTCCGTTTTCAGGAACGATTTCTACAGGGTGAGAGTATCCAACGTTCAAAACAAGTTTGTTTCCGGATTTAGAAGCACGGTAACCGACACCGACTAATTCCAAACCTCTTTCAAAACCTTTAGATACACCTTCAACCATGTTTCCGATGATGCTGCGAGTTGTGCCATGCAGCGCACGGTGTTCTTTATTATCTGAAGGACGTTCTACAGTAAGTACATTGTCCTCAATTTTAATCTTCATATCAGGATGAAACGTACGAGTTAATTCTCCTTTTGGTCCTTTCACGGTTACAGTGTTGTCGTTCAGAGTAACTGTAACGCCTGAAGGAATCTCAAGTAGCTTCTTACCTACACGAGACATACCAAACACCTCCATTCATGTTAAACTTCTTACCAAACGTATGCTAATACTTCTCCGCCAGCCTGTTTAGCGCGGGCTTCTTTATCCGTTAACACACCTTGTGATGTAGAAAGAATTGCGATTCCAAGTCCGTTAAGCACGCGAGGCACTTCGTTTGACTTAGCGTAAACGCGCAGACCTGGTTTGCTGATTCTTTTAAGGCCAGTGATGACACGCTCGTTGTTTTGTCCGTATTTCAAGAAAACACGGATGATGCCTTGTTTGTTATCTTCAATGAATTCTACGTCACGGATGAAACCTTCTCTTTTCAAGATTTCAGCGATCTCTCTTTTCAACTTAGAAGCAGGAATTTCGAGCTTCTCATGACGTACCATGTTTGCATTACGAATACGAGTCAGCATATCTGCAATCGGATCTGTCATAACCATTATTTAATAACCTCCTTCCCATAAACGGGGATTACCAGCTGGCTTTTTTAACGCCAGGAATTTGTCCTTTATATGCAAGTTCACGGAAACAAATACGGCAAAGTTTAAATTTACGAATAACAGAGTGCGGACGGCCGCAGCGTTCGCAGCGAGTGTACTCTTGTACTTTAAACTTCGGTGTGCGTTTTTGTTTCGCAATCATTGACTTTTTAGCCACGATTTCGCCTCCCTTTCATTGATTATTTCTGGAATGGCATACCTAATTGAGTTAACAGTTCACGAGCTTCTTCATCAGTGTTGGCAGTCGTTACAATAACGATATCCATACCGCGAACTTTAGTTACCTTATCATAGTCAATTTCAGGGAAGATCAGCTGTTCTTTGATTCCTAGTGTGTAGTTTCCGCGACCGTCAAAAGATTTTTTTGAAATTCCGCGGAAGTCACGTACACGCGGTAAAGAAACAGAAATTAGTTTATCAAGGAAATCGTACATGCGCTCTCCGCGAAGAGTTACTTTCGCACCGATTGGCATTCCTTCACGAAGACGGAATCCAGCAATAGATTTCTTCGCACGAGTAACGACAGGTTTCTGACCAGCGATAAACGTTAGTTCTTCAACAGCGCTATCGATAGCTTTAGCGTTTTGAACAGCGTCACCAACACCCATGTTGATTACGATTTTTTCGATTTTAGGCACTTGCATCACAGATTTGTATTCGAACTTTTTCATTAATGCAGGTGTAATTTCTTTATTGTACTTTTCTTTAAGGCGGTTCATGAGATAGACCTCCCTTCCTTTATTACTAGTTATCTAGAACTTGCCCAGATTTTTTTGCAATACGAACTTTTTTGCCATTTTCTACTTTGTATCCTACGCGAGTCACTTCACCTGTTTTAGGATCGAGCGGCATTACGTTTGACACATGAATTGGCGCCTCTTGATTTAAAATTCCGCCTTGAGGGTTTGCTTGAGTCGGCTTTGAGTGCTTCTTCACCATGTTGACACCCTCAACGATTACGCGGTCTTTTTTAGGGAAAGCTGCAAGAATTACACCTTGCTTCCCTTTGTCTTTACCAGAGATAACCATTACTTTATCGCCTTTTTTAACATGCATCCTGATCGCACCTCCTTAGTCCGGCATTGATATCATTAAAGTACTTCTGGAGCTAGAGAAACAATTTTCATGAAGTTGTTATCACGAAGTTCACGTGCTACAGGTCCGAAGATACGAGTTCCGCGCGGGCTTTTGTCGTCACGGATGATAACACATGCATTCTCATCGAATTTGATGTAAGATCCGTCATTTCTGCGTGCACCGCTCTTAGAACGTACGACTACAGCTCTCACGACATCACCTTTTTTGACAACGCCTCCTGGTGTTGCTTGTTTAACCGTGCAAACAATGACATCACCAATGTTAGCTGTTTTGCGTCCAGAACCACCAAGCACCTTGATTGTTAACACTTCACGGGCACCAGAGTTATCAGCTACTTTTAAACGAGTCTCTTGTTGAATCATTATTTGTTACCTCCCTTCGGAAAAAAGTTTCCGAACTTTATTAGATAATAACAGCTTCTTCGACAACTTCAACTAGACGAAAACGTTTAGTCGCAGATAATGGACGAGTTTCCATGATCTTTACGATGTCTCCGATTTTAGCTTGGTTATTTTCATCATGTGCTTTGAATTTTTTAGAGTACTTTACGCGTTTACCGTAGAGTGAATGCTTTTTGTATGTTTCTACAACAACAGTAATGGTTTTATCCATTTTGTCAGAAACAACACGTCCTTGGTAGACTTTGCGCTGATTGCGTTCGCTCATGTTTTAGAGAACCTCCCTCCGGAATTATTTGTTGGCAGCAATTTCTCTTTCCCGAATCACAGTTTTCATGCGCGCGATTGACTTGCGCACTTCACGAATGCGAGCAGTGTTTTCAAGTTGTCCTGTCGCTAATTGAAAGCGAAGATTGAAAAGTTCTTCTTTAAGAGACTTTACTTTTTGTTCAATTTCAGCAGTGGTAAGGTCACGAATTTCATTAGCTTTCATTTGATTCACCACCAATTTCTTCACGTTTTACGAACTTCGTTTTAATTGGCAATTTGTGAGATGCAAGACGAAGAGCTTCGCGAGCGACTTCCTCAGACACACCAGAAATTTCAAATAAAACTTTGCCCGGTTTTACAACAGCTACCCATCCTTCAGGAGCACCTTTACCGGAACCCATCCGAACCTCTAGAGGCTTAGCTGTATAAGGCTTAGAAGGGAAAATTTTGATCCAAACTTTACCGCCACGTTTCATGTAACGAGTCATCGCAATACGTGCTGCTTCGATTTGGCGGTTTGTGATCCAAGAAGATTCTTGAGCTTGGATACCGTATTCACCGAAATGCACTTCAGTGCCGCCTTTCGCACGGCCGCGCATTTTTCCGCGATGCTCTCTGCGATATTTAACGCGTTTTGGCATTAACATATTATTTTCCTCCTTCCTCAGTTTTCTTCTTAGTAGGAAGAACCTCTCCACGATAGATCCAGACTTTTACACCAAGCTTACCGTAAGTTGTGTCAGCTTCAGATGTAGCATAGTCGATGTCTGCACGAAGTGTGTGCAATGGAACAGTTCCTTCACTGTAGTATTCAGAACGAGCGATGTCAGCGCCGCCAAGACGACCGGAAACCATTGTTTTAATTCCTTGTGCACCAGCGCGCATTGTGCGTTGGATTTGTTGCTTTTGCGCACGACGGAAAGAGATACGGTTTTCCAATTGACGAGCAATGTTATCAGCAACTAGCTGAGCATCAAGATCAGCTCTTTTGATTTCAAGAATGTTAATGTGTACACGCTTGCCAGTAAGGCTGTTAAGGGCTTTGCGAAGCGCTTCGACTTCGGAACCGCCTTTACCGATAACCATACCAGGCTTAGCTGTGTGGATCGTAATATTTACACGGTTTGCCGCACGCTCGATTTCTACTTTAGAAACTGAAGCGTCAGACAGGCGTTGATTAATAAATTCACGGATTTTCAGATCTTCGTGAAGGAAGTCAGCGTAATCTTTGCCAGCGTACCACTTAGATTCCCAATCACGTATAACCCCAATACGAAGACCGACTGGATTTACCTTTTGACCCACGAGTTATCCCTCCTTCTTTTCTGATACAACGATAGTAATGTGGCTCGTACGTTTGTTGATTTGGCTTGCACGTCCCATAGCGCGCGGACGGAATCTTTTTAACGTAGGGCCTTCGTTCACGTAAGCTTGAGTAACAACCAGGTTGTTTGCATCCATTTCGTAGTTGTGCTCAGCGTTGGCGATAGCAGATTTTAAAACTTTTTCAATAATCGGGGAAGCAGCTTTTGGCGTATGGTTTAAGATCGATACTGCTTCACCTACTTGCTTGCCTCGAATCAGGTCCATTACTAGACGTGCCTTACGAGGAGCAATACGGACTGTTCTTGCGACAGCTTTAGCTTGTTGCATTTAAAAGCCTCCTCTCATTAGCGTCTTGTTTTCTTGTCATCACTAGCATGACCTTTGTAAGTGCGAGTCGGTGCGAATTCACCCAACTTGTGACCTACCATATCTTCAGAGATGTAAACAGGCACATGTTTGCGTCCATCATAGACTGCGATTGTGTGACCGATAAATTGCGGGAAAATAGTAGAACGGCGAGACCAAGTTTTCACAACTTGTTTCTTATCCGCTTCATTTAATTTCTCGATTTTTGTCATTAGATGATCATCGACAAATGGTCCTTTTTTTAAGCTGCGAGCCATTTTGGAACCTCCCTTCGTGATTGCACTACGGTCCGATATGAACCGTAGACAACCCCGTTATTTATTTTTACGACGACGTACGATGAATTTATCTGATTTGTTCTTTTTCTTACGAGTTTTGAATCCAAGAGTTGGTTTACCCCATGGAGACATAGGTGATTTACGTCCGATTGGAGCGCGTCCTTCACCACCACCGTGCGGGTGATCGTTAGGGTTCATAACAGAACCGCGAACTGTAGGGCGAACGCCTTTCCAGCGAGAACGTCCGGCTTTACCGATGTTGATCAGTTCATGCTGTTCGTTACCCACTTGACCGATTGTTGCGCGGCAAGCAGAAAGAATCATGCGAACTTCACCGGAGTTAAGACGTACAAGAACGTATTTACCTTCTTTACCAAGAACTTGAGCAGATGTACCAGCTGAACGTACAAGCTGTCCGCCTTTTCCAGGTTTTAATTCAATGTTGTGCACAACTGTACCAACAGGGATGTTGATCAGTGGAAGTGCGTTACCTACTTTAATGTCAGCTTCTGGACCTGACATGATTTCAGTGCCTACTTGAAGCCCCTTAGGAGCTAGGATGTAGCGTTTTTCTCCGTCTACATAGTTAATTAGAGCAATGTTAGCTGAACGGTTTGGATCGTACTCAACTGTAGCAACGCGTCCAGGTATACCATCTTTATCGCGCTTGAAGTCGATAATACGGTATTGGCGTTTATGTCCGCCGCCTTGATGACGTACAGTTAATTTACCTTGGTTGTTGCGTCCGCCTTTTTTGTGAAGCGGGGCAAGCAAGGATTTTTCCGGCTGATCTGTCGTGATTTCCGCGAAATCAGAAGAAGTCATGCCGCGACGTCCGTTAGAGGTCGGTTTGTACTTTTTAATCGCCATTTTGAATTTCCCTCCTTCTTTTTACAAGTGATTAAGCTTCAAAAATTTCGATTTCTTTGCTGTCTTCAGTAAGCTTAACAATCGCTTTTCTGCGTTTGTTTGTCATACCAGAGTAGCGGCCGACACGTTTGAATTTCCCTTTGTAGTTCATGATGTTGACTTTTTCAACTTTCACTCCAAAGATTTGTTCAACAGCGTCTTTCACTTCTGTTTTGTTGGCTTTTACGTCAACTTCAAACGTATATTTTTTTTCAGTCATTAAATCAGCAGAACGTTCAGTAATGACGGGGCGCTTTAGAACATCACGAGGATCTTTCATTATGCAAGCACCTCCTCTACTTTTTCAACCGCTGCTTTCGTCATCACAAGCTTCTCGTGACCGACAACATCGAGGACGTTGATTCCGTTAGCTTCAACAACAGTAACTCCTGGAAGGTTGCGAGCAGATAGTTCAACTGTCTCGTTTGCATCCGCAGTTACGATTAAAGCTTTCTTCTCGATAGACAGACCTTTAAGGATAGCTGCCATTTCTTTTGTTTTAACCGCATCAAGATTAAGATCTTCAAGAACGATCAAGTTGTTGTCATTCACTTTAGAAGACAATGCTGATTTGATAGCCAAGCGGCGAACTTTTTTCGGTAATTTATATGCATAGCTGCGTGGTGTAGGACCGAATACGATACCACCTCCGCGCCATTGCGGTGAACGGATAGATCCTTGACGAGCACGGCCGGTACCTTTTTGACGCCAAGGTTTGCGACCTCCGCCACGTACTTCCGAACGATTTTTTACTTTATGAGTTCCTTGACGCAAGGAAGCTCTTTGCATAAGAATAGCGTCGAATACTACGCTCTCATTTGGCTCGATTCCAAATACAGAGTCGTTTAATTCGATATCACCAGCAGTAGAACCGTTTTGGTTATATAAAGCTACTTTTGGCATGATCAATTTCCTCCTTTCCTAAGAGAATTATTTAGATTTAACAGCACTTTTAACAGTGACTAGTGATTTTTTGGCACCAGGAACGTTACCTTTAACTAAAAGAAGGTTGCGCTCTGCATCTACTTTTACGATTTCAAGGTTTTGAACAGTGATTTGCTCTCCGCCCATACGTCCAGGCAACAGCTTTCCTTTGAATACACGGTTAGGGTCTACCGGTCCCATTGAACCAGGACGGCGGTGGTAGCGTGAACCGTGAGACATTGGTCCGCGAGATTGTCCGTGGCGTTTGATAGCGCCTTGGAAACCTTTACCTTTCGATGTTCCTGTTACATCTACGATTTCTCCGTTAGAGAAAATATCAACTTTGACTTCCTGACCAACTTCATACGCATCCATATCCACTCCGCGTAATTCCTTAACGAAGCGCTTAGGAGCAGTTTCCGCTTTTGCAACGTGTCCTTTTTCTGGTTTGTTGGCAAGCTTTTCACGCTTGTCGTCAAAACCGATCTGAATCGCTTCATAGCCGTCGTTTTCAGAAGTTTTCTTCTGAAGCACAACGTTAGGAGCAGCTTCGATAACAGTTACCGGAATAAGATCACCGTTTTCTGCGAAAACTTGCGTCATACCAATTTTTCTTCCTAAGATTCCTTTGGTCATTCGTCACACCTCCTATAAAGATCATTCTATATTTTAGATTAAAGTTTAATTTCGATATCGACACCAGATGGTAAATCTAATCGCATTAGAGCATCAACAGTTTGTGGTGTTGGGTTCACAATGTCGATCAAACGTTTATGTGTACGCATTTCGAATTGCTCACGAGAATCTTTGTATTTGTGCACCGCACGAAGGATTGTGTAAACTGATTTCTCAGTTGGCAACGGAATCGGACCAGAAACGCTGGCTCCGGAACGTTTAGCCGTTTCAACAATCTTCTCAGCAGATTGATCAAGGATTCTATGATCATACGCTTTTAAACGAATACGAATTTTTTGTTTTGCCATTATTTTCCCTCCTTTTCGCCTACTTACATTAGACAATTCTCCGTGAGAAAAACCTGAATCACCTTGCCATGGCAAAGCGGCCGGGTGTGTCAGCAACCTCTCACTTCATCGCAGTCAAAGACCAACATGCACTATTATACAAAATTTATAGGCATGTTGCAAGGTAATATTGAATATTACCGGCTTTTGCACACTTTTTTTATTATACAGATTCAAGCAGTGTTAATCAAGGACTTACAGGCGGAAAATAAATCCCTTTAGCATAGCGGCTCAAAATAAAAAACGAGACCCGGCTGGATCTCGTTTTTTATTTTATAAGTATTATTCGATGATTGAAGAAACAACGCCAGAACCAACTGTACGTCCGCCTTCACGGATAGAGAAGCGAGTTCCGTCTTCGATCGCGATTGTTGAAATCAATTCAACAGTCATTTCGATGTTGTCTCCAGGCATAACCATTTCTACGCCTTCTGGAAGCTGAATGATACCAGTTACGTCAGTTGTACGGAAGTAGAACTGAGGGCGGTAGTTAGAGAAGAATGGAGTGTGACGTCCACCCTCTTCTTTAGAAAGAACGTAAACTTCAGCTTTGAATTTTTTGTGCGGAGTGATTGTACCTGGTTGAGCAAGTACTTGACCGCGTTGAATTTCTTCACGAGATACACCGCGAAGAAGTGCACCGATGTTGTCTCCAGCTTCTGCATAGTCAAGAAGCTTGCGGAACATTTCAACACCTGTAACAGTTGTTTTCTTGTTTTCTTCTTGAAGACCGATGATTTCAACTTCGTCACCGACTTTAACTTGTCCGCGCTCTACGCGTCCAGTAGCAACTGTTCCACGACCTGTGATTGAGAATACGTCCTCAACAGGCATCATGAATGGCTTGTCAGTTTCACGCTCTGGAGTTGGGATGTACTCGTCAACAGCAGCCATCAGTTCAAAGATTTTTTCTTCGTACTGAGCATCTCCTTCAAGAGCTTTAAGAGCAGAACCTTTGATAACTGGTACATCGTCACCAGGGAACTCATACTCAGAAAGAAGATCGCGAACTTCCATTTCAACTAGCTCAAGAAGCTCTTCGTCGTCTACCATGTCGCATTTGTTCAAGAATACTACGATGTAAGGCACACCTACGTTACGAGAAAGAAGGATGTGCTCACGAGTTTGTGGCATTGGGCCGTCAGCAGCAGAAACAACAAGGATCGCACCGTCCATTTGCGCAGCACCAGTGATCATGTTTTTAACATAGTCAGCGTGTCCTGGGCAGTCAACGTGTGCATAGTGACGGTTGTCAGTTTCGTACTCAACGTGTGCAGTAGAAATTGTGATACCGCGCTCGCGCTCTTCTGGAGCACCGTCGATTTGGTCGTATGCCATAGCAGTACCTTTACCAGATTTCTTATGAAGCACAGTAGTGATAGCAGCTGTTAATGTAGTTTTACCATGGTCAACGTGTCCAATTGTACCAATGTTGGCATGTGATTTGGAACGGTCGAATTTTTCTTTAGCCATTCTGAAAATCCTCCTTAAAAAGGTTAGTTTTTGTTATATAGAGTGATAGAAAGTGAAAGCAATGTTTCACTTTCTCATCTTACAATAGTAGTTATACTTTAATGAAGAGGCAAAATCAATTATTCACCTTGATTTTTTTTGATGATCTCATCAGCGATGCTCTTAGGCACTTCTTCATAGTGGTCAAAGACCATTGTGAACGTACCGCGTCCTTGTGTGTTTGAACGGAGAGCCGTAGCGTAACCGAACATTTCAGAAAGTGGAACCATCGCGCGAACGACCTGAGCGTTTCCGCGTCCTTCCATACCTTCTACGCGACCGCGGCGTGACGTAATGTCGCCCATGATGTCTCCCATGTATTCTTCTGGGATAACGACTTCAACTTTGGAGATCGGCTCAAGAATAACTGGGTTACACTTGCTTGCCGCGTTTTTAAGCGCCATGGAAGCAGCGATTTTAAACGCCATTTCGTTAGAGTCGACATCGTGGTAAGAACCGTCAAAAAGTTTCGCTTTGATGTCGATAACAGGGTAACCTGCGACTACACCGTTTTGAAGTGCATCTTCAAGTCCTGCTTGAACAGCCGGAATGTATTCACGAGGAACGACACCACCGACGATTGCGTTTTCGAACTCAAAGCCTTTTCCTTCTTCGTTTGGAGAGAATTCGATCCAAACGTGTCCGAACTGTCCGCGTCCACCAGACTGACGTACGAATTTACCTTCAACTTGCGCGCTCGCACGGAATGTTTCACGATACGCAACTTGAGGAGCACCGACGTTGGCTTCAACTTTAAATTCGCGTTTCATACGGTCAACGATGATATCAAGGTGAAGCTCACCCATACCGCCGATGATCGTTTGACCTGTTTCAGGGTCAGTATGCGCACGGAATGTTGGATCCTCTTCAGCCAATTTAGCCAGTGCAGTAGACATTTTGTCTTGGTCAGCCTTAGATTTAGGCTCGATTGCAACGTGGATAACAGGCTCAGGGAATTCCATTGATTCCAGGATAACAAGGTTTTTCTCGTCGCAAAGCGTGTCCCCTGTAGTCGTGTCTTTCAAACCTACAGCAGCAGCGATATCCCCTGCGTACACAGTAGAGATTTCTTCACGGCTGTTGGCGTGCATTTGCAGGATACGGCCGACGCGCTCACGTTTGCCTTTTGTTGAGTTTCTTACGTATGAACCGGAATCAAGTGTTCCTGAGTACACACGGAAGAACGTCAATTTACCAACGTAAGGGTCAGTCATAACTTTAAATGCAAGCGCTGAGAAAGGTGCATCGTCAGAAGACTCACGAGTAACCTCTTCATCAGAATCAGGCAGAGTACCTTTGATTGCTGGTACGTCAGTTGGAGCTGGCAGGTAGTCAAGAACTGCGTCAAGCACTAATTGAACACCTTTGTTTTTGAAAGCTGAACCACATAGAACCGGATAGAACTCAACGTTACAAGTTCCTTTGCGGATTGCTGCTTTCAGCTCGTCAACTGTGATTTCTTCACCTTCCAAGTACTTCATCATAAGCTCTTCATCAAGCTCAGCAACAGCTTCAATCAAGCTAGCGCGAAGCTCTTCAGCTTTGTCTTTGTACTCAGCAGGGATTTCACGCGCTTCAGAGCGTGTTCCAAGGTCATCTTCATAGTAGTACGCAACGTTTTCTACAAGGTCGATGATCCCTTCGAAATTGTCTTCGGCGCCAATCGGTAATTGGATCGCGTGAGCGTTCGCCTCAAGACGGTCTCTAAGAGTTCCTACAGAGTAAAGGAAGTCCGCACCCGTTTTGTCCATCTTGTTGACAAATACGATACGAGGTACTCCGTAAGTTGTCGCCTGACGCCAAACTGTTTCAGTTTGCGGCTCAACGCCTGATTGTGCGTCAAGAACGGCAACGGCACCATCAAGTACGCGCAGGGAACGTTCAACCTCAACTGTGAAGTCTACGTGTCCTGGTGTGTCGATGATGTTTACGCGGTAGCCTTTCCACTGTGCAGTTGTTGCAGCAGATGTGATTGTGATACCGCGTTCTTGTTCCTGCTCCATCCAGTCCATTTGGGAAGCCCCTTCGTGAGTTTCACCAATTTTATGGATACGGCCTGTGTAGAACAAGATACGTTCAGTTGTTGTCGTTTTACCGGCATCGATGTGAGCCATGATTCCGATATTACGAGTTTTTTCTAAGGAGAACTCTCTTGCCATTGGGTCTTTTCTCCTTCCTTCTTAGGGAATAATATTTTGTCGTGTGAGATTACCAGCGATAGTGAGCGAACGCTTTGTTTGCTTCAGCCATCTTATGAGTATCTTCACGTTTCTTAACAGCAGCACCAGTGTTGTTAGCTGCATCAAGGATTTCGTTAGCTAAACGCTCTTCCATCGTTTTTTCTCCGCGAAGACGAGCGTAGTTTACTAACCAGCGAAGTCCAAGAGTCGTACGGCGTTCAGGACGAACCTCTACAGGTACTTGGTAGTTCGCACCACCTACGCGGCGTGCTTTAACTTCAAGCACTGGCATGATGTTCTTCAATGCTTGTTCGAAAACCTCCATTGCATCGTTGCCGGTACGTTCTTTAATAATATCGAATGACTTGTATAGGATTGTTTGAGCTTTACCTTTTTTACCGTCGATCATCATTTTGTTGATCAAACGAGTAACCAGTTTAGAGTTGTAAAGCGGATCAGGTAAAACGTCTCTTTTTGCTACAGGACCTTTACGTGGCATCTGATTATCCTCCCTTCTCTTGTTACGGGTTTACAGCAAGCAAAGGGATTTCACGGTTCAGCTGCCGGGATCAAACTGACGCTTGGCGCGAAAAGCCCGACGCCCTTAACAGCATTGCCAGAACTCCTTGCTTTTAAAAACCCTTTTATTTGTATTCAAACGGAATTATTTTTTCTTAGGACGTTTTGTACCGTATTTAGAACGGCCTTGTGCACGGTTTTCAACTCCGGCAGTATCAAGTGCGCCACGCACGATGTGGTAGCGTACCCCCGGTAAGTCTTTTACACGTCCACCGCGGATCAATACGACACTGTGCTCTTGCAGGTTGTGTCCGATACCAGGAATGTAGGCTGTAACCTCGATTCCGTTAGTTAAGCGAACACGGGCATATTTACGAAGCGCTGAGTTCGGCTTCTTCGGTGTCATTGTACCAACACGGGTACATACTCCGCGTTTTTGTGGTGAAGATACGTTAGTGTGCTCTTTCTTGAAGCTGTTGTATCCTTTGTTAAGTGCTGGAGACTTAGAAGTTTCAACTTTACTTACGCGTCCTTTGCGGACTAGCTGATTAATTGTAGGCATTTTGTATTTCCTCCCTTCATTACGTTTTATAACCCACATACCCAGGTGGTTCATTTAAAAGCAAAAAACAATGCCTTTGCATAAAAGCAAAAACAACGAGTACGTTATTGAATAATGGCAACAGCTGCAGCTCCGACTTCAATTCCGCAGGCTTTGCCGAGCTTTTTCATGGACTCTGCCATTGAGACTGGAACCCCTTGTTCATTTGCCAGATTGATAACACCTGACGTCAGACAAGGATCAGCGTCCTTTGCTACGACGACTTCCTTAACAGAATTGCGCTTCAGTGCTTTGACTGTCTGCTTCGTACCAATAATAATAGATTGAGCCTGTGATACTTTATCATAAGACATCATATATCCTCCAAAGTAACAGGTTTAAATTGAGCACCTTGGTTATATTATCATCCTGAAAGAAGGATGTCAACATATGATGACAATTTTTAGTGACATCCTTCTTTAGGATTTTTTATTTATTCAGCCGGAACCATTTCATCAGATGATTGGACTTGCAATACCGGCTTCACTTTACGATAGTTCAGCATACCCGTTCCAGCAGGAACAAGCTTACCGATGATAACATTCTCTTTCAGGCCGAGAAGCTCATCACGTTTTCCTTTGATCGCTGCATCTGTCAGGACACGTGTTGTTTCCTGGAATGACGCGGCAGACAGGAAGGAATCCGTTTCAAGCGATGCTTTGGTGATACCGAGAAGCACCGGACGGCCAGTTGCAGGGCGTTTGCCTTCAAGCAGAACTTTTTTGTTTGCTTCTGTAAACTGGTGAATATCGAGCAGCGTGCCTGGCAGCACTTCCGTGTCGCCGGCATCGATGACGCGCACTTTGCGAAGCATCTGGCGAACCATAACCTCGACGTGCTTATCTCCGATTTCAACCCCCTGCATACGATAAACCTTCTGCACTTCATGAAGCAGGTATTCTTGGACCGTGGTGATGTCAGTGACTTTCAGAAGCTCTTTCGGATCAACCGAACCTTCTGTCAGCACTTGACCACGAGAAATCTTCTCTCCTTCAGTGACTTTCAAGCGCGCGTTGTAAGGCGCCGTATATGAACGGCTTTCGACTTCGCCCTGAACGACGATTTCCTGCTGTTTATCGCGAACCTCATTGATTTCGGCCACGACACCGTCAATTTCAGAGATCGTCGCTTGACCTTTAGGGTTTCGCGCTTCAAACAATTCCTGGATACGCGGCAAACCTTGTGTAATATCGTCTCCGGCAACCCCGCCCGTATGGAAGGTACGCATCGTTAACTGTGTACCCGGCTCACCAATGGACTGGGCAGCGATGATTCCGACTGCTTCTCCGACTTCGACATCGGTTCCTGTTGCCAGGTTGCGGCCGTAGCATCGTTTACATACACCATGTGACGTATTACATGTAAATGCGGAGCGGATCCACACTTCTTCAATGCCTGCTTCGACAATTTCAATCGCTTTATCTTCGTCGATCAGCTCGTTTTCATTCACGAGCACTTCACCTGTTTCCGGATGTTTAACAGGCTTTCTCGCGAATCGGCCGACAAGACGCTCTTCAAGACGCTCGATCACTTCTGTGCCTTCCGTGATGGCTTTGGCAAGAATGCCTCGGTCTGTGCCGCAGTCAGTCTCACGAATGATGACGTCTTGGGCTACGTCTACGAGACGGCGTGTCAGGTAACCTGAGTCGGCTGTCTTAAGGGCCGTATCCGCAAGACCTTTACGCGCACCGTGAGTAGAGATAAAGTACTCGAGTACCGTTAAACCTTCACGGAAACTTGACTTGATCGGAAGTTCGATGATCCGTCCGGCCGGGTTGGCCATCAGACCGCGCATACCCGCAAGCTGCGTAAAGTTTGATGCGTTACCCCGGGCTCCGGAATCACTCATCATGTAGATCGGGTTGATTTCATCCAAGGATTTCATCAGCTTGCCTTGGATCGTATCCTTAGCTGCACTCCAGATGGAAATGACCCGTTCATAACGCTCTTCTTCAGTAATCAGACCGCGTCTGAACTGCTTCATCACGTTATCGACTTTTCCTTGCGCTTCTTCAAGGATTTCCTGTTTGTCGTCCAATACGACGATATCGGAAACACCGACCGTAATTCCGGCTTTTGTAGAGTATTTAAAGCCGAGGTTTTTCATGCGGTCAAGCATTTTTGATGTTTCTGTAATATGGAACCTTTTGAAGATCTCCGCAATGATTTTACCCAAAATGCCTTTTTTGAACGGCGGGTTGATTTCTTGGTTCTTAATGGCTTCTTTAACATCTGCACCGTAATCCAAGAAGAAACGGTCAGGCGTTTTTTCTTCAATGTTGCTCTTCGTCGGTTCGTTCATGTATGGGAACGACGGCGGAAGAATTTCGTTGAAGATCAGTTTTCCGACAGTTGTAATGAGCAGCTTGGAACGCTGTTCTTCGGTAAACGTTTCATTTTTCAATGAGTTAACCGCGACGGCTACTCTCGTATGCAAATGAACATATCCGTTTTGGTAAGCAAGCAGCGCTTCATCCGTATCTTTGAAAATCATACCTTCGCCGACTGCACCAGGGCGTTCTAGCGTCAGATAGTAGTTTCCAAGTACCATATCCTGAGACGGTGTAACAACCGGTTTTCCGTCTTTAGGGTTCAGGATGTTTTGCGCAGCAAGCATAAGGATGCGCGCCTCAGCTTGCGCTTCTGCTGATAAAGGAACGTGAACCGCCATTTGGTCACCGTCAAAGTCAGCGTTGTATGCCGTACATACAAGCGGATGAAGACGGATGGCACGGCCTTCAACAAGCGTTGGTTCAAACGCTTGAATACCTAATCTGTGAAGCGTAGGTGCACGGTTGAGAAGCACAGGGTGTTCTTTGATAACTGATTCAAGGACATCCCAGACTTCCGGCTGAACGCGCTCAATTTTACGCTTCGCGCTCTTAATATTGTGGGCAAGGCCCTTTTCAACAAGCTCTTTCATGACGAATGGCTTGAACAGTTCCAGCGCCATTTCTTTCGGAAGACCGCATTGATACATTTTCAGGTTCGGACCTACGACGATAACCGAACGTCCTGAGTAGTCAACACGTTTACCGAGAAGGTTTTGACGGAAACGGCCTTGTTTACCTTTCAGCATGTGAGAAAGGGATTTTAACGGTCTGTTTCCTGGACCTGTAACAGGACGTCCTCTGCGTCCGTTATCGATCAATGCGTCCACGGCTTCCTGAAGCATGCGCTTTTCGTTTTGAACGATAATGCTTGGCGCTCCAAGGTCCAGAAGACGTTTTAAACGATTGTTACGGTTGATTACGCGGCGATACAAATCGTTCAGATCGGAAGTTGCAAAACGTCCACCGTCAAGCTGTACCATTGGTCGCAGCTCAGGCGGAATGACCGGAAGAACGTCGAGGATCATCCATGACGGCTTATTTCCGGAATTGCGGAAGGCTTCCAATACTTCCAGACGTTTGATCGCACGTGTGCGGCGCTGTCCTTGTGACGTTTTAAGCTCTTCTTTCAGCATATCCACTTCTTTATCGAGGTCGATATCTTGAAGGAGCTTATGAATCGCTTCAGCACCCATTGACGCTTGGAATTTATTTCCGTATTTATCGAGGTACGCCCGATACTCTTTTTCAGAAAGAAGCTGTTTTTTCTCGAGCGGTGTATTGGCCGGATCTGTTACGACGTAAGAAGCAAAGTAAATGACTTCTTCCAATGCGCGCGGAGACATATCCAGCACAAGACCCATACGGCTCGGAATTCCTTTAAAATACCAGATGTGAGAAACCGGGGCTGCCAGCTCGATATGCCCCATTCTCTCACGACGGACTTTAGCCCGGGTTACTTCAACTCCACAACGGTCGCAGACTACGCCTTTATAACGAACCCGCTTGTACTTTCCGCAGTGGCATTCCCAGTCCTTTTGAGGACCGAAAATGCGCTCGCAGAATAGACCATCTTTTTCAGGTTTCAAAGTACGATAGTTGATTGTTTCAGGCTTTTTCACTTCTCCGTAAGACCATGAACGGATTTTGTCAGGTGAAGCGAGACCGATGTTCATATACTCAAAATTGTTCACATCCAGCAAGGGGCCTACCTCCCTTTTTATCTTCGGGTTATACCCTGTCACTTGCGTATAAAATTCGTTTATTCTTTTGTAACGACATCGCGTTCTGCGTCAGCAGAAACCAACTCTTCGGACTCTTCATCATTCGGCAGAGAAAGCCCTTCGTTTTGTTTCGCGTCTTCGTCGTCTTCCAAGTCTCTCATTTCGATTTCTTCTTCGTCGCTTGATAGAATTTTGACGTCCATACCTAAGCTTTGAAGCTCTTTGATCAATACTTTGAACGATTCCGGAACACCAGGTTCTGGAACATTGTCGCCTTTTACGATGGCTTCATATGTTTTCACACGGCCTACGACATCATCCGATTTAACAGTCAGGATCTCTTGTAGCGTATATGCTGCACCATAAGCTTCAAGCGCCCAAACTTCCATCTCTCCAAAACGCTGTCCGCCGAACTGCGCTTTACCTCCGAGAGGCTGCTGGGTAACGAGTGAGTAAGGACCGGTTGAACGTGCGTGCAATTTGTCGTCAACCATGTGTGCCAGTTTGATCATGTACATGATGCCGACAGAAACCCGGTTGTCAAACGGCTCCCCAGTTCGGCCGTCGTAAAGGACGGTTTTTGCGTCTCTTGACATGCCGGCTTCTTCAAGGGTTTCCCACACATCTTCTTCGCGGGCACCGTCAAATACAGGTGACGCGACATGCAGACCGAGGCGGCGTGCAGCCATACCAAGGTGCAGCTCCAACACCTGCCCGATGTTCATACGCGATGGTACGCCCAGCGGGTTTAACATGATGTCAATCGGCGTTCCGTCAGGCAGATACGGCATATCTTCCTCCGGAAGAATTTTCGAAATAACACCTTTGTTACCGTGGCGTCCGGCCATTTTGTCCCCTTCAGAAATTTTACGCTTCTGAACGATGTAGACGCGGACGAGCTGGTTAACGCCCGGAGGCAGTTCGTCTCCGTCTTCGCGGTTGAACACTTTTACATCAAGGATGATACCGCCGCCTCCGTGAGGTACACGCAGCGACGTATCACGCACTTCACGCGCTTTTTCCCCGAAGATGGCATGAAGCAGGCGTTCTTCCGCCGTAAGCTCTGTAACACCTTTAGGGGTTACTTTACCAACAAGAAGATCTCCGTCTTTTACTTCAGCACCGACACGGATAATTCCGCGTTCATCGAGATTGCGAAGAGCGTCCTCACCGACGTTCGGAATATCGCGAGTGATTTCTTCAGGTCCGAGTTTTGTATCCCGGGCCTCTGATTCGTATTCTTCAATATGAATAGACGTGTATACGTCGTCTTTTACAAGGCGTTCGCTCATGATGATGGCATCCTCATAGTTGTAGCCATCCCATGTCATAAAGCCGACCATGACGTTGCGTCCAAGGGCAAGCTCACCTTTTTCCATGGACGGACCGTCAGCTAAAATTTCACCTTTTTCAACCTCATCACCGACGCTTACGATCGGACGCTGGTTGTAGCAAGTTCCCTGGTTGGAACGGACAAACTTCAGCAGGCTGTATTTATCAAGGTTCCCTTTGACTTTCTGGCCGTCGACTTCTTCATAGCGGCGCACCCAGATGTTCTTCGCTTCCACCCGTTCAACGATTCCAGGGTGGCGGCAAATAACAGCGGCACCGGAGTCTTTCGCAGATACATATTCCATCCCGGTTCCGACGATCGGCGATTCAGGCTGCATAAGAGGTACGGCCTGACGTTGCATGTTCGCTCCCATAAGGGCGCGGTTTGAGTCATCGTTTTCCAAGAAAGGAATACATGCAGTCGCGGCAGAGACAACCTGTTTAGGCGAAACGTCCATATAGTCGACGCGGTCTTTCGGAACAACGGTGTTCTCCCCTCTGAAACGGGCGACGATGCTGTCATCCACAAAAGAACCGTCATCATTCAGGCGTGCGTTTGCCTGGGCAACGACATAGTTGTCTTCTTCATCAGCTGTCAAGTAATCGATTCTCGGCGTTACTTTTCCAGTTTCAGGATCGACGCGGCGATACGGCGTTTCGATGAAGCCGAAACGGTTCACTTTCGCGAATGAAGAAAGCGAGTTGATCAAGCCGATGTTTGGACCCTCAGGGGTTTCAATCGGACACATCCGGCCGTAGTGTGAATAGTGAACGTCACGGACTTCCATTCCGGCGCGCTCACGAGTCAAACCGCCCGGTCCGAGCGCTGACAGACGGCGCTTATGCGTCAGCTCAGCAAGCGGATTCGTCTGATCCATAAACTGAGAAAGCTGCGAGCTTCCGAAAAACTCTTTGATTGATGCGATGACAGGGCGAATATTGATCAGCTGCTGCGGCGTGATCGTGTTTGTATCTTGAATAGACATTCTTTCACGAACAACGCGCTCCATTCTGCTTAAACCAATACGGAATTGGTTTTGCAGAAGCTCTCCCACTGAACGGAGACGGCGGTTTCCTAGATGGTCGATATCGTCGGTATCGCCCACTCCGTGAAGCAGGTTAAAGAAATAGCTGATGGAAGCGATAATATCAGAAGGTGTAATATTCTTAACGCCTTCTTCGATATAAGCATTTCCAATCACATTGATTGTCTGCTCCCCTTCTTGGTCTGTCGGAGCATAGATTTTGATAGACTGAAGCGTTACTTCGTCTTCGACAACTCCGCCGTTCGGATAAAGCTTTTTAAAACCGATTCCGTTTTCAAGGTACGGCAGAACTTTATCAAGCGTTCTTCTGTCTAAAATCGCTCCTTTTTCGGCAAGGATTTCGCCTGTTTCAGGGTCGACTAGCGTTTCAGCAAGCCGCTGATTAAAAAGTCGGTTTTTGATGTGAAGCTTTTTATTAATTTTATAACGTCCTACACTCGCAAGGTCATATCTTTTCGGATCAAAGAACCTTGAATCAAGCAGGCTTTTTGCGTTTTCTACGGTAGGCGGCTCCCCTGGACGAAGACGCTCGTAGATTTCAAGAAGCGCTTTATCGGTGTTTTCCGTATTATCTTTATCAAGCGTATTGCGCAGATACTCGTTTTCACCGATGAGATCAATGATCTCTTGGTCAGATCCGAAGCCAAGAGCACGCAAAAGAACCGTAACCGGCAACTTACGTGTGCGATCGATGCGTACGTAAACAACATCTTTCGCATCAGTCTCGTATTCTAACCATGCGCCACGGTTTGGAATGACAGTCGCGGTAAAACCTTTCTTACCGTTTTTGTCTACTTTACCACTAAAATATACACTTGGAGAACGAACGAGCTGAGATACGATGACCCGTTCTGCACCGTTGATAATGAAGGTTCCAGTGTCTGTCATAATAGGGAAATCGCCCATGAAGACATCCTGATCCTTTACTTCGCCGGTTTCTTTGTTGATTAAGCGGACTTTAACCCGCAGCGGAGCTGAATAGGTCACATCCCGCTCTTTTGATTCTTCTACCGGATACTTAGGCTCGCCCAAGCTGTAGTCGATAAATTCCAGAGAGAGGTTACCAGTGAAATCCTCAATTGGCGATATGTCTTGAAACATCTCTCTAAGACCCTCATCAAGAAACCACTGATAAGAAGAGGTTTGAATTTCAATGAGATTTGGTAATTCTAACACTTCGCTAATGCGTGCATAGCTTCTGCGCTGGCGGTGTCGTCCATACTGAACTAGTTGACCTGTCAACTGATTCACCCCTCAAATCATGCGTAATATATGTGTAACAAGCATTTCTTCCTCAAATATGTAAGAAATACTTTTACAAGACAAAAGAAAAAAGGGTTTCTAATTTAGAAAACCACATCCAAAAACAAAATACCGATTTTATTAGTGTTCCCAATAATGTATATTTTATACAAACCTAGGCGTTTCTTAAAAACGGCAGCAAAATATATACATTGGCATTTTATAATGTTAACATAGCTGAAAATCCGAGTCAAACTTTTTTTGCTTTGATGATATAGTACCCTTTCTTTTTTTGAACGACTTCAACGTCCGCAAAAAGTTCTTTTAATTTTTCAATGGCAGAAGGCCCGCCTTGTTTTTTCTGAATGACGACCCACAGCTCTCCTGAAGGCCGCAAATGTTCAGCGCTTTTTTCAAAGATGGCGTGCACAGTTTTTTTCCCGGCGCGTATGGGGGGATTAGTAATAATAGAAGCGAATTTTTTTGCAGGTTCGACGTTGGCAAACAGATCACTCTGGTAGATCTTTATGTTGTCGATCTGATTATTTAACGCGTTTTCCTTCGAAAGTTCGACAGCTCTTTCATTAACATCGATCATGTGAACCATTCGATCTTCGAAATCCGCAGCAAGCGAAAGACCAATCGGGCCATAGCCGCAGCCTACATCCAAAAAATCACCTTCTGCATCCGGTTCCCGGAAAGCTTCAATCAGCAGCCTTGAGCCAAAGTCCACTTCTCTTTTTGAAAAAACTCCGCTGTCGCTGATAAAAGTAAACGTCCGGTTTCTCAAGCGAAATGCCCACATTGATCTGCTGCTTTTTGCTGAAGGTTTTTCCGAATAATAATGGTCAGTCATCACAGAACCTCCTCAGTTGGTGAACTCTCCAGATATCTTGAAACAAGATGGCTTATCTTATGCGGAAGGGACTACAATTAATTAGCAAAGAAAAAGCCCGCTTTTAAAAGCGAGCTTTCCCCTAAAGATTAGGTGAAGATTACTTAACTTCTACAGAAGCGCCAACTTCTTCAAGTTTAGCTTTAAGCTCTTCAGCTTCTTCTTTCGCAATACCTTCTTTAAGAGGTTTTGGAGTGTTGTCAACAAGTTCTTTAGCTTCTTTCAAGCCAAGACCAGTGATTTCACGAACAACTTTGATAACTTTGATTTTTTGATCTCCTGCACCAGCAAGAACAAGATCAAATTCAGTTTTTTCTTCAGCAGCACCGCCTGCAGCAGCTCCGCCAGCTACAGCTACAGGAGCAGCAGCAGTTACGCCGAATTCTTCTTCGATTGCTTTTACTAAGTCGTTCAGTTCAAGTACAGTTGCTTCTTTAACGGAAGCAATGATTTCTTCGATATTTAAAGCCATTTGTAATTCCTCCATTTTGTTTTATTTTTTAGATACTGATGCTATTAAGCGCCTTGTTCTTCCTTTTGTTCTGCAACAGCTTTAGTTGCAAGAGCAAGATTGCGAACTGGAGCTTGAAGTACGCTAAGCAACATAGAAAGCAAGCCTTCGCGAGATGGAAGTTCAGCAAGAGCTTTCACTTCTTCAACTGTGGACACTTTGCCTTCGATTACGCCCGCTTTGATTTCAAGAGCTTCGTGCTTTTTAGCAAACTCGTTAAGAACTTTAGCTGGAGCGACAACATCTTCAGTGCTGAATGCAATCGCATTCGGTCCTGTTAAGAAATCGTTCAAACCATCAAGTTCAGCTTGTTCAACCGCACGGCGAGTCATCGTGTTTTTGTAAACTTTGAACTCAACGTTAGCTTCGCGAAGCTGTTTACGAAGTTCTGTTACTTCAGCTACGTTAAGGCCGCGATAGTCAACGATGATCGTTGATTTACTTTCTTTCAGTTTAGAAGTAATTTCTTCAACAACAACTTTTTTTGTTTCAATTGCGCTGCTCATGGTTACACCTCCTGTAAGATTCATCTGTGTAACACTTATACCGTTCGGTGATCACGTTCTTTAACGACATGTTCCATATAAAAAGCCTCCATTCGACATGGAGGCTGTATATACAAGCATACGTAACGCTAGAGCTGTGATATATATACACCTCGGTAGGAAATTAAGCCTTATCAGCACCTACTGTCTACGGTATAAATGGACATATTTTATTTTTACAACGTTTTGAATTATATCAGAACGTCTTATCAAAAGTCAATATTATTTTACGTTGAAAGTTGAAGGGTCCACTTTGATTCCAGGTCCCATTGTAGATGTAACAGAAACGTTTTTCACGTATACACCTTTAGCAGCAGCAGGCTTCGCTTTCAAAATTGTGTCGTACATTGTCGCGAAGTTCTCTACAAGCTTGCCTTCTTCGAAAGACACTTTTCCGATTGGAACGTGGATGTTTCCTGCTTTATCAACGCGGTATTCAACTTTACCCGCTTTGATTTCGTTGACTGCTTTTTCAACTTCAAATGTAACCGTTCCTGTTTTAGGGTTTGGCATAAGACCTTTTGGTCCAAGCACGCGTCCGATTTTACCGACTTCACCCATCATGTCAGGAGTCGCAACGATCACATCAAAATCAAACCAGCCTTGCTGAATTTTGTTGATGTAATCTGCATCGCCTACGTAGTCTGCACCAGCAGCTTCTGCTTCTTTCGCTTTTTCACCTTTAGCGAAAACAAGAACGCGCTGAGTTTTGCCTGTTCCGTTTGGAAGTACAACTGCACCGCGGATTTGCTGGTCGTTTTTACGAGGGTCAACACCTAAACGAAATGCCGCTTCAACAGTAGCATCGAATTTAGCTGTGTTTGTTTTTTTCACAAGCTCAATCGCTTCGTTTACGTCGTAAGCTTTTGTACGATCTACAAGCTTGGCAGCTTCGACGTATTTTTTACCTTTTTTAGCCATTTTAAAATTTCCTCCTTAGTGGTTTTAGCGGAATAACCTCCCACGAATAAGGGTTGCGAACTTGTCTGATCCAAACTCGCAACCCAGCAAAGAGACAAAAATTAGTCTTCGATCACAATACCCATACTGCGGGCAGTTCCTTCAACCATACGCATAGCCGCTTCAACATCTGCCGCATTTAAGTCAGGCATTTTTGTTTCGGCGATTTCACGTACTTTATCGCGTTTAACGGTTGCGACTTTATTACGGTTAGGCTCACCAGAACCTGACTCAATTCCAGCCGCTTTTTTAAGCAATACAGCAGCAGGCGGAGTTTTTGTGATAAATGTAAATGAACGGTCTTCGTAAACCGAAATTTCTACAGGAATGATCAGACCAGCTTGGTCAGATGTACGAGCGTTAAACTCCTTACAGAATCCCATGATGTTAACACCGGCTTGACCTAACGCAGGACCAACTGGCGGAGCTGGATTCGCTTTTCCAGCAGGAATTTGCAATTTTACAACTTTAACTACTTTTTTAGCCACGAGACACACCTCCTTAAGTCCGTGATGTGGTAATAGGGTGAACCCTCCCACTCAAGGTCTCATTCTTTATATGAATGATGAAAATATCAAGCTAGCTGCCTTGACCTTTTTGCCAAGACGCACCTTTGTATATTACCACTTTTATATAGTGATTTCAAGCGCTTTTCCATTACAATTTGTCAACTTGAGTAAATTCGAGCTCAACCGGGGTCTCTCTTCCGAACATATTAACAAAAACTTTGACTTTATTTTTGTCGTGGTCGATCTCTTCGATCGTCCCTGTGAAATCAGCAAACGGGCCGTCGATAACCTTGACGGTTTCTTTTAATTCAAAGTCGATTTCTGTTTTTCTTTCTTCAAGCCCCATCCGCTTCAGGATTTTTTCCGCTTCGCCCGGAAGCAGTGCAGTCGGCTTTGAACCTGATCCGGCTGAACCGACAAACCCGGTCACACCAGGCGTATTTCGAACAACATACCAGGAATCATCCGTCATGACAAGTTCGACAAGTACATAACCAGGGAAGACTTTCTTTTTAACGACTTTTTTCTTGCCGTTTTTAATATCGGTTTCTTCCTCTTCAGGTACAACGACGCGGAATATCTTATCTTGCATCCCCATCGATTCTACCCGCTTTTCCAAATTCGCCTTTACTTTATTTTCATAGCCGGAGTACGTATGAACCACATACCATTTCTTTTCCATTCTCATTCAGGACCCTTTCAGTCCTTCCCTCCCCACACCTTAAAAGTTTATTGGCCGTACCGGGAAACTGACACTTTCTTTTATACGAGCCTCATATTTTGAAACAATGAAAAAACCCGTTGAACGGGTTTTTTGGCAAGTCATATTTAGATCTATTATAACACGTTATGCTGATCATTATTCAACTATTAAACGAATTAATTGCGTAATACCCGAATCGATGAGTGCAAAAAAGATGGCGAAAAAGATAACGGTGGTGATAACAGTGATCGTATAGCGCGTTAGTTCTTTTCCTTTAGGCCAGGTGACCTTTTTCATTTCTTTTCCGACATTCTTTAAAAATTTGATAATACCCATGGTAAGAAACCTCCACAACCTAAAAACAAAAACACCTATTTTGTTTCCAGATGTACTGTATGTGAATTGCAGTTATTGCAGTATTTCTTTACTTCGAGCCGTTCAGCCAAAGCTGCGGAGCTTTTCATTGTCGTATAATTACGATTTCCGCAATTTTTGCAGGCTAACGTTACTTTTTTCTTCATGTTTACACCTTTTTCTGGACGTTCATTTCCTAAGTAACATATCACAGTCATAAAATGACTGTCAATATGCCATAAGCATCGGCTACAAGCTGATTTCGCGGAGCTCCAGGTACTTTTCAAGCTTCCTTTTGACACGCTGGAGCGCATTATCGATCGATTTTACATGGCGGTTTAATTCTTCGGATATTTCCTGATAGGATCTTCCGTCGAGATAGAGCGCAAGAACTTTTCTTTCTAAATCACTAAGCAATTCTCCCATTTTCAGCTCGATATCATCGAATTCTTCCTGATTGATGATCAGCTCTTCAGGATTCATGACCTTGGCCCCTGAAATCACGTCGAGAAGCGTCCGGTCTGATTCCTCGTCATAAATGGGCTTGTCCAGCGACACATAAGAATTGAGCGGAATATGTTTCTGGCGAGTAGCTGTTTTGATAGCGGTAATAATTTGGCGGGTAATGCATAATTCTGCAAAAGCTTTGAATGAAGTCAGCTTGTCCTCTCTAAAATCACGGATAGATTTGTAGAGTCCAATCATGCCTTCCTGAACGATATCTTCCCGATCAGCCCCGATTAAGAAGTAGGATCTTGCTTTTGCCCTTACAAAATTACGGTACTTTGTAATCAAGTAATCTAACGCATCACTGTCTCCGACATGAACCATTTCAATGACCTGCTCGTCTTCCAACTGGCAAAAACGTTCTTTGCTGAACTGTTCTTTGCTGAATTTTCCCTGGTTGTTTTGTAAGTTCACTCCGATCCCCCCGACCGCACGTAGATAGAAATATTATACAGTAATGGACAAAAAAGCGTCAACCTAATCCAAGTCGCCACGCCGCCATTTTTCGAAGATCCTCAAGACGTCTTCTGACAATGGAATTTTCCCTGCGGGACGCTCTGAGGTGATTTGTTTCACCCTGTTTTCAATTTGCCTTTCGATCGCTTCGACCTCCCTGAGCAGCTCTCTGGCCGATTTGCGCAGGGCCCCCTGGCCAAAAATCGCCCACTGCTCTGTGTAATCGGATGTGGCAACATGGATCTGCGTCTGAATACTATTCAAGTCTGACACCAGTTTCTCGATCCGTTCATCAGCCGTTTCATTTTCCCTTGTGAATATCACTTCTACGCGATGATTGACCTTCTTTTTCTCGATTCCTTTAACGAGATGCGCATCAAAGACAACGATTACCCGAAACCCTGTATACGATTGATATTCCGCCATCTTCTGAATCAACAGGTCCCTTGCTTCTTCAAAACTGTTTTCTTTTAAATCTTTCAGCTGAGGCCAAGCCCCAATCATGTTATAACCGTCGACCAACAGGATGTCCATTCCGTCTATTCTCCCAGAGGGCTTCGTTTCCGGTACACTTCATACATCAGCAGGCCGGCTGCAACTGAGGCGTTCAGGGATGTGACCTTTCCCGCCATCGGCAGGCGAATGAGAAAATCACATTTCTCTTTAACAAGCCTTCCCATGCCTTTTCCTTCGCTGCCGATGACAAGCGCAAGCGGCATATTTCCGTCCAGCGACCTGTAGTCCTGTTGTCCAGACGCATCGGTACCGACGACCCAAATGCCCCGTCCCTTCATTTCTTCCAGGGTCCGCGACAGATTGGTCACCTTGACGACCGGAATATGTTCGATGGCTCCTGTCGAGGCTTTGGCGACAGTCGTTGTAAGGCCGACCGCGCGCCTTTTCGGAATGACGATGCCGTGAGCCCCGACCGCGTCTGCGGTGCGCATAATAGAGCCCAGGTTGTGCGGATCCTCAATTTCGTCTAATACAAGGATAAACGGCTGTTCATTTCTGTCTTCGGCCTTTTGAAAAAGATCATCCAGCTCGGCATACTCGTAAGCCGCTACCTGGGCGACGACGCCTTGATGCTGTCCGGAAACCATTTGATCGAGTTTTTTTCTTGGGACATAATGAATCGTGACGCCTTTTTTGGCGGCGAGATCGACGACTTGCTGAGCCTGTCCCTTCACTGTGTTTTCCGCCATCCACAGCTTATACAATTCCCGGCCGGACTTTAATGTTTCGATGACCGCGTTTTTTCCTATGACGTAATCATGCTGCTGACTCATTTTACTTCCTCCCTGCCATCCCGTTTTTCCAGCGCTGCTTTGATGAGTTCATTAAGCCTATCTTCCCTGTTCTCAAGAAAAAGATACCCGATGACCGCCTCAAAAGCCGTACTGTAACGATATGTTTGGACATCCGTGTTTTTCGGTACCGTTCCGGATTTGGCATTCCGCCCTCTTCTCAGCACAGCCTGTTCTTCCTCGGTGAAAAATTCCTGCTCCTCAAGCGCAAACAGCATGCTTGCCTGCGACTTGGCGGAGACATATCGCCTCGACTGCCGGTGCAGATCATTGGGCCTTGTCATGCCTTGCTTTAAGAGGTGATGCCTCACATATACCTCCAAAACGGCATCACCCATGTAAGCAAGCGCCAAACCATTCAGCTGTTTGGCGTCTTTAATGGTTTCCAAATTCATGTTTATGATTCTCCTCTTTTCCAGCGCGTGCCCTGCGGAGTGTCCTCCAAGATAATATTCATGCTTTTCAACTGGTCGCGAATCTGATCAGATGTTGCAAAGTCGCGGTTTCTCCGGGCCTCATTCCGCTTCTCGATCAGTTCTTCAATGTCTTTATCCAAAAGTTCCTGTTCCTTGAGGGAGAAGCCGAGCACTGAGCAGATCTCGTCAAACAGCTGTATAAACGCCTGAATGACATGTTCTGCAGTATTCTTTTCCTGCAAATAGTAGTTGGCATGTTTGGCCAGGTCAAACAGGACGGAAATGGCATTCGCTGTATTGAAATCATCATCCATAGCCGTTTGGAAGGCTTTTCGCTGCTCTTCGATTTTTTCAAGCCATTCTGAATCGCCCTCTGTTAAATTTGTACTGCTTTTTAGGCGATGCTGCAAATTGCTATAAGCTGTTTTTAGACGTCCAAAAGCGTTTTTTGTGTTCTCGAGAAGTTCGACCGAATAGTTTATCGGATGTCTGTAATGAACAGACAGCATGAAAAACCGCAGCACTTGGGGGTCATGCTCTTTAATAATGTCATGCACAAGAACAAAGTTGCCGAGCGATTTTGACATTTTCTCATTATCGATATTAATGTAGCCGTTATGAAGCCAATATTTCGCGAAAGGCTTCCCTGTTAATGCTTCCGATTGGGCAATTTCGTTTTCATGATGCGGGAAGGCCAGATCCTGACCGCCGGCGTGAATGTCGATCGAATCGCCCAGATATTTTCTCGCCATCGCAGAGCACTCGATATGCCAGCCGGGACGGCCTTTTCCCCAAGGGCTATCCCAGGAGATTTCGTTATCTTTAGCCGCTTTCCATAGTGTGAAATCGAGCGCATCTTCTTTCTTTTCGCCCACTTGAATTCGGGCGCCTGATCTCAGCTCATCGACCGATTGATGCGACAGCTTTCCATAGCCTTCAAACGATCTTGTTTTATAATAAACATCTCCGTCCGCCTCATAGGCATAGCCCTTATCGATCAGCGTCTGAATAAAGTCGATGATCTCATCCATGTTTTCAGTGACGCGCGGATGGCAGTCAGCTTTTGTGCAGCCCAGTGAACCGACATCTTCGAAGTATGCCTTAATAAAGCGTTCGGCGATGACCGGCACTTCCTCTCCAAGTTCATTTGCCGCTTTAATTAATTTGTCATCGACATCTGTAAAATTGGAGACATATTGGACTTCATAGCCTTTATACTCTAAATACTTTCTGACAGTGTCAAACACGATAGCCGGCCTTGCGTTTCCGATATGGATGTAGTTATATACTGTCGGACCGCACACATACATTTTGACCTTGCCTTCTTCAAGAGGCACAAACGGCTCTTTTTTTCGTGTGAGAGTATTATACAATGTTAGTGTCACAGCTCATCTTCCCTTTCTTTTCTCCGGAGCTCTTGTTTCAGCTGCCTGATTTCGTTTTCCAATTCTCTGAAGCGGTCAGCCACCGGATCCGGCAAATCCTGGTGATTCAAGTCGCGTCTGATTTTCTTTCCGTTTTGTACGACGACCCGGCCCGGGATGCCGACAACGGTGGAGCATTCAGGCACATCGTGCAGGACGACGGAGCCTGCACCGATTTTCGCCCCTCTTCCGACTGTAATGGATCCAAGCACTTTGGCCCCTGTTGAGATCAGGGCATCGTCCTCGATTGTCGGATGCCTTTTGCCTTTTTCTTTTCCTGTTCCCCCAAGCGTCACGCCCTGAAAAACCGTGACATTGTTTCCGATCTCACAGGTTTCGCCGATCACAACCCCCATGCCGTGATCAATGAAAAATCTCCTGCCGATCTTGGCACCCGGGTGAATTTCGATTCCCGTAAAGAAGCGGGCGATTTGAGAGATCGCTCTGGCGATGAAAAACCTTTTTCTTTTATATAAAGCATGTGCAATTCGATGTGCCCATATAGCATGCAAACCTGAATAAGTTAAGATGACTTCAATGTAGCTTCTCGCAGCCGGATCTTGGTCAAATACGACATCTACATCTTCTTTCAGCATTTTAAAGAACACATGATTCCCCCCGTTCCCCGCTTCCTTTGTCTCTATTGTCAAACCATATAAAAAACGCCTCTGTCTGATGACAGAGACGCTTTTTGACGCGCGGTTCCACTCTGTTTAGAAAACAGCACAGCTGTTTTCTCAACTCTCATCCATAACGGCGGATACCGCCTTTGAATACTTGTTATAAAAACGTTCTTCAAAGGTCTCAAGAGGTGCATTTCTAAAGCCCGGCGCTTAAGTCTTTTCCAGCCGATGAAGACTCTCTCTTTAAAGGCCCTGGCTTTATACTTATCCCTGTCAACGATTTATCTTATTGAATAATGTTATGCAGCCGTTTTAAAACGGTGTCTTTCCCCAATAATTCAATGGACTGAGGCAGTTCAGGACCGTGGGTCTGGCCTGTCGTCGCTACGCGGATCGGCATAAACAGCTTTTTCCCTTTATGTCCTGTTTCTTTTTGAACGGCTTTGATGGATGCCTTGATCTCATCTGCCGTAAACGAGTCAAGCTGCTCAAGCTTTTCGGCAAATACGCGAAGCACTTCCGGAACCTGCTCTTCTTCTAAAACTGTTCTTGCTTCACGATTATACTGGATATCGTCTTTAAAGAACAACTCTGTTAACTCGACGATTTCAGCGCCGTAGCTCAGCTGTTCCTGATATAGGGAAATCAGCTTGCGCACCCATTCCTGTTCGCTGCCTGAAAGCTCTTCTGAAACCTTGCCCGCTTTTTGCAAATGCGGCACGGTCAATTCGATGACCTGATCAAGATCAAGTTTTTTCACATACTGGTTGTTGACCCATTTCAGTTTATGCGTATCAAACACCGCTGGTGATTTTGACAAACGGTTTACATCAAATATCTCAATAAACTGTTCTTTTGTAAACAGTTCTTCTTCTCCGACCGGCGACCAGCCTAGAAGAGTGATGAAGTTAAACAATGCTTCCGGCAAATAGCCGAGCTCTTCGTACTGCTCGATAAACTGAATGATGGACTCATCACGTTTGCTCAGTTTTTTGCGGCTTTCATTGACGATTAATGTCATATGTCCAAATGCCGGGATATCCCAGCCAAGGGCGTTGTAAATCATGATCTGCTTTGGCGTATTGGAAATGTGGTCTTCGCCGCGCAGGACATGCGTCATTTTCATTAAATAGTCATCGACCGCTACGGCAAAGTTGTAAGTAGGCGTTCCGTCTTTCTTCACGATGACGAAGTCGCCGATTCCGTCTGTTTCAAAAGAAATTTCTCCTTTGACGATGTCATCAAAGCGGATGACTTCACCTTGAGGCACTTTAAAGCGGATGCTCGGCTGTCTTCCTTCAGCTTCGAGCTTTTCCTGCTCTTCTTTTGTTAAATTGCGGCACTTGCCGGAGTAGCGCGGCATTCCTCCGCGGGCAGCCTGTTCCTCACGCTCTTTCTCAAGCTCTTCTTCCGTGCAGTAGCATTTGTAGGCTAGCCCTTTTTCAAGAAGCTCCTCGTAATATGTTTTGTAAATGTCGTTTCTTTCGGATTGGCGGTATGGTCCGTATTCTCCTCCGACATCCACGCTTTCATCCCAGTCGATGCCCAGCCATTTTAAATAGTTCAGCTGGCTTTGCTCCCCGCCTTCAATGTTGCGCTTGCGGTCCGTATCTTCAATGCGGATGATGAATTTTCCGCCTTGGCTCCGGGCAAACAAATAATTAAAAAGAGCGGTTCTGGCATTTCCGATATGTAAATGGCCTGTTGGGCTCGGCGCATAACGAACCCGAACTTCGTTTCCCATCTGTCTAACTTCCTTTCGTCTCTAGCAGAGTTCAAATTTATTTCCTATTCTATCATCAAATGAACCTGTCTTCAAAATGAATTATACCTTTTGGAGCAGAACGGAAGCCTGGGCGGCGATTCCTTCGGCTCTTCCCGTAAATCCGAGCTTTTCGGTTGTGGTCGCTTTTACGTTAATTTGGGAAATTTCCGCCTCTAGCCCTTCGGCAATTCTGGCTCTCATGTCTTCGATATACGGCGCCATTTTAGGCTTTTGGGCGATGATTGTACAATCCAGGTTCCCTAGCGTATAGCCTTTTTCCTTCACGATCATCCAGACGTGGCGAAGGAGTTTGAAGGAGTCGGCATCTTTGAATTCAGGATCGGTATCCGGAAAGTGTTTTCCGATATCGCCCTCGCCGACGGCACCGAGACATGCATCCGCAATCGTGTGCAAAAGCACATCTGCATCTGAATGTCCGAGAAGGCCTTTTTCGTAAGGAATCGTAATTCCCCCGATTATGAGCGGCCTGCCTTCCACTAGTTGATGGACGTCAAATCCTTGGCCTATTCTAAACATGTTCATTCCTCTTTTCCGCTTCTAATATCGCTTCTGCGACAAGCAAGTCATCCGGGGTCGTCAGTTTGATGTTTTGATAATCCCCTTGAATGATTGCAACCGTACCTCCGGCTTCCTCGACAAGACTGGCGTCGTCCGTACCGAGGAAACCTTTTGCTTCAGCCTCAAGGTGAGCATTCATCAGAATAGAAAGACGAAAAGCTTGTGGGGTTTGAGCGGCCCACAAGCTTGAACGTTCAATCGTTCCGGCTATCTCACCGTCTTGAACGCGTTTGATCGTGTCTTTAACAGGAACGGCAACGATGGCTGCCCCTGTTTCCTTTGCTTTCTCGACAAGCTGTTCGATATATTCCCGTTTAATAAAAGGTCTTGCTCCGTCATGGACGAGGACCGTTTCCTCTTTGCCGGCCGCTTTAATGCCCGCAAAAACGCTTTGCTGGCGTTCTCTTCCGCCCGGCACCATCTCGATCGGAGTCGTAAAATGATAGGTTTTTAAAAGGGTGTTGAATTCACCGAATTCCTGTTCATTGATGACAAGAATGATCCTTTTGCAGGCATCATGGTTTTCAAACACCTTTAATGTATGAATAATCACAGGTATTCCTTTCGCCTCGATAAACAGTTTGTTTTTCCCGGCATTCATTCGTTTACCTTGTCCGGCGGCAGGAATGACGACTTCATAATTCATTTTATTTCTCCCTTTTTCAAAGCGCCTTTTCCAGCAGTTTCGGCTTGGCGAATATCATTCTGCCTGCCGCTGTCTGCAGCACGCTGGTCACGAGCACGTCGATATGTTTGCCAATATAATTTCGCCCTTCTTCAACGACAATCATCGTGCCGTCGTCCAGATAAGCCACGCCCTGATTATGTTCTTTTCCGTCTTTGATGACCTGCACCTTCATTTCTTCTCCCGGAAGCACGACAGGCTTGACGGCGTTGGCAAGGTCGTTGATGTTCAATACGGCAACCTTTTGGAGCTCGCATACTTTGTTCAAATTGAAATCGTTTGTGACGACAACGCCCGAGGTCAGCTTCGCCAGTTTGACGAGCTTGCTGTCGACCTCTTGGATGTCTTCAAAATCGCCTTCATAAATTTCAACTTTAATATCAAGCTCTTTCTGGATACGGTTTAAAATATCCAGTCCTCTCCGCCCTCTGTTTCGTTTGAGGACGTCTGAAGAGTCGGCGATATGCTGCAGTTCCTCAAGCACAAACTGAGGAATCACAATGACGCCTTCAAGAAATCCGGTCTGACAAATATCAGCAATTCTCCCATCTATAATAACACTTGTGTCTAAAATTTTCAGCTTTTTGTCTTCTTCCGGACGCTCTTCCTCAGCAGAACCTTTTTTCTTTCTCGATGCAAAAAGTGTCAGCATTTCATCCTTTTTCTTGAAACCCACACGGAATCCGAGATAGCCGAGAAATGCGGCCAACACAATCGGAATGACCGTGCTGATTAACTGATAAGGGATGTCTTTTAACGGAATGACGTTGACGATAAGATAAGCGAGCATAAGTCCGAAGATTAATCCCAAAGAGCCGAACAACAAGTCTGAGACAGGTGCTTTGATCAAGGAATCCTCAATCTGTTTCACCCAGTTGATGACGTGATCCGCACACCAGATGCCCAGAAGAAAAAAGATGATAGCTCCTAAACAAGCGGACGCATACGGGTTTGTTACTAAAGGTATGTCCTGTACATTTAACAGTACAAACAATTCCGGTATGAGAAAAATACCGATAACGCCTCCCAAAATCGCAAAGAACGCTTGAACTATTCGTTTTAACATACCTTCACCTCCTTTAAAATAATCGTTTTAATTTTTATAAATGCAGCTGTTTCCACGTGAAAAAGGGAAAACAAAAAGTAAGAATAATATACCCATAAATTGCAAATTTTAATCACTTCTAGAAAATTTTCTCACAGCTGCCTGTCAGTATAATGTTTCTCCTGAAGTCTCTTTAACCCTTTCTTTATCTTTTGGGCACGAACAGCCCCAATTCCTTCCACTTCATCCAAATCTTTCACATCCGCTTCGATAATGAGCTTTAAATGGCCGAATGCTTCGACAACATTTTCGACGATCGGCATCGGGAGGCGGGGAATTTTGTGGAGAAGCCTGTAGCCTCTCGGAAAAACGTATTCTTCCATGTTCGTAGTTGCTGAATAGCCTAAAAGCTTAAGGAGAATCGCATCATCCAGCAATTCGAAACTCGACATATCCTGAAGCTGTTTCAGCAGAACAAACGGGTCTTTGATTTTTTCTTTCACATAATCTTTGACGAACAGCGCCGCTTCCTGCTCCATATCGGTGATCAGTTCGCTAACCTGGAGTCTGATGAGATGGCCTTCTGTTCCAAGCTCTTTAATATACATATTAATTTCGTTTTTGATTCTGAGCACCATTTCATATCGATGCAGAACGGAGATGACATCCCCAAATGTAACAAGCTCTTCAAATTCCAGCGCGTTCAAATTGGAAATCGCATGGTCCAAAATGAGTTTGTATTTTTCGAGCGTCTGAATCGCCTGATTGGCTTTTGTTAAGATAAAGCCGATATCTTTGAGTATATATTTCATATTTTCCTGATAGAGCGTAATCACATTCCGTCTTTCAGAAATCGCGATGATCAGACAGCCGGTCTGCTTGGCCACACGCTCGGCTGTTCTGTGTCTCATGCCCGTCTCAGAGGAGGGAATCGTCGCCTCAGGCATGAGCTGTGTATTGGCATATAGAATTTTTTGCCCTGAATCGCTGAGAATGATCGCCCCGTCCATTTTAGCCAGCTCGTACAGATGAGCCGGAGAGAAAGAAGAATTTATGTGGAACCCTCCGTCAACCACTTCTTTCACTTTATCGTTGAAGCCGACCACGATTAATCCGCCTGTTTTGGCCCGAAGGACGTTTTCGATTCCTTCGCGAAGAGGCGTGCCGGGGGCGACAAACTGCAATATTTCTGAAAGATCCTGTTTCGCTCCTTTTTTGTCTTTGTCCATATATTATGATCCTCCTAATGAAGCTCGAAGGGCCTCAGCTACATTTTCAACGCCGACGACTTCGATTCCTTTCGGCTTTGTCCATCCTTCTACATTTGCAGAAGGAATAATCATTCTTTTAAAACCAAGCTTCGCCGCTTCCTGCACCCTCTGTTCTATCCTTGATACTCTGCGGACCTCCCCTGTCAATCCGACTTCTCCGATAAAACAATCCGTCGGATGAGGCGGGGTGTCTCTGAAGCTTGAGGCGATGCTCACTGCAACGGCGAGGTCAATCGCTGGCTCGTCCAGCTTGACGCCTCCGGCGACTTTTAAATAGGCGTCTTGATTTTGCAGCAGCAGTCCAACCCTTTTTTCTAAAACTGCCATTAGCAATGAGACGCGGTTATGATCAATCCCGGTTGCCATCCGGCGCGGATTCCCAAAGCTCGTGGGGGAAATCAGCGCCTGAATCTCTACTAAGACTGGCCTCGTGCCTTCCATTGAGGCCACGACACTCGATCCGGCCGCTCCCGCCGAGCGCTCTTCGAGAAAGATTTCTGACGGATTCAGCACCTCTGTCAGGCCCTCTTCCCTCATTTCAAAGATTCCCATTTCATTCGTTGATCCAAACCGGTTTTTGACGGCTCTTAAAATCCGAAATGTATGATGCCGCTCACCTTCAAAGTAAAGGACGGTGTCGACCATATGTTCCAGAAGTCTCGGTCCGGCAATCGAACCTTCTTTTGTGACATGCCCGACGATAAATATTGGAATCCCTTTCGTTTTTGCAATTCTCATCAGCTCAGCGGTGCATTCCCTGACCTGGGAGACGCTGCCCGGAGCGGATGTGATATCACTTTGGTAAACGGTTTGAATCGAATCAACCACTACGAATGATGGGTTCATCTCTTCTATAGAAGACGTAATATACTCCATATCGGTTTCAGATAAAACGTGAAGAGTGGGACTGTTGATACCTAGACGGTCTGCTCTCAGCTTTGTCTGCTTGACCGATTCTTCGCCTGAGATGTACAGGACATTTTCTTTTGAATCAGCGAGCTGGGCAGATACTTGAAGCAGCAAGGTTGATTTCCCGATGCCGGGGTCACCTCCGATTAAAACAAGTGACCCTTTGACGATGCCGTTTCCCAAGACGCGGTTGAATTCGCCAAGTTTCGTTTTAATTCGCGGCTCTTCTGTTGTTTCAATTGAAGTGAGAGGTGAAGGCTTTTGCACCGTTTGAACGGAATGTGAAAAAGCGGTTCTTCTGTTGGCGGCGGGTTTTTTTATCGTTTCTTCCACCATGGTATTCCATGCACCGCATCCGGGGCATTTCCCCATCCACTTGGCGGATTCGTAGCCGCATGAGTGACAAATGAATTTAGTCTTTGTTTTAGCCATTGATTTTTCAAAACGCTCCCTTTATAAGAAAGTGAGGCATACTGATGAACATCGTATGCCTCTTTCTTTTGTCTCTATATTAGTTCGTTTTAGCTTCGGTTTTTACGACAAATTCTCCGTCTTCTACATCCAAAACAATATGCTGGCCTTTTTGAATATGGCCTTTTAGGAGCTCTTCTGACAGCCGGTCTTCCACGTGTTTTTGGATTGCTCTTCTGAGAGGGCGCGCTCCGTATTCGAGATCCACGCCTTCATCGGCGATTTTTTCTTTAGCCGCTTCAGTCAGCTCAATTGAAAGATCCTGTTCTTTCAGACGCTTGGTCAATTGGTCTGACATGAGGGATACAATATCTTTCAAATGTTTTTTCTCCAAAGAGTGGAAGACGATGATCTCATCAATCCGGTTGATAAATTCAGGTCTAAAGGCGCGTTTTAGTTCACCCATGACTTTGTCTTTCATATCTTTATAATTCTGGGTTTCATCCTGCACATTAAACCCGACGTATTTATTTCTTCTCAGTTCGCTCGCACCGACGTTTGATGTCATGATCAAAATCGTATTCCTAAAGTCAACCGTGCGCCCTTTTGAATCAGTCAGGCGGCCGTCTTCAAGCACCTGCAGCAAAATATTGAAGACATCTGGGTGAGCTTTCTCGATTTCATCAAGCAAGACGACGGAATACGGTTTTCTTCTCACTTTTTCAGTGAGCTGTCCGCCTTCATCATAGCCGACATATCCAGGAGGTGAACCGACGAGTCTTGATGTTGAATGTTTTTCCATGTACTCGGACATATCGATGCGAATCATTGCTTCTTCATCGCCGAAAATGGACTCGGCAAGTGCACGGGCAAGCTCCGTTTTCCCTACGCCTGTTGGGCCAAGGAAAATAAACGAACCGATAGGACGTTTTGGATCTTTTAAGCCGGCACGCGCGCGTCTGACTGCTTTTGCAACTGCAACGACAGCCTCATCCTGGCCGATAACGCGGGAATGAAGAATGCTCTCCATGTTCAGCAATTTGTCTGTTTCGGTCTGCGCAATTTTGGAAACCGGCACTCCGGTCCAGCTTGATACAACCATTGCAATATCGTCGACGGTCACTTCGGAATTTTCTTGACCTTGCTTTTCTTTCCAGGTTTTCTTGGTTTCTTCGACCTGTTCACGCAAGCGCTGCTCCGTATCACGTAAAGACGCTGCTTTTTCGAATTCCTGGCTTTGAACAGCGGCATCTTTTTCTTTCCTTACCTCATCAAGCTTTTGTTCAAGCTCTTTTAAGTTAGGAGGCGTTGTGAATGAACGCAGTCTAACCTTTGAGCCGGCTTCATCGATTAAGTCGATCGCCTTGTCAGGCAGAAAACGGTCCGAAATGTAGCGGTCTGACAGCTTTACTGCCGCTTCGATCGCTTCATCCGTAATCGATACGCGGTGATGGGCTTCATAGCGGTCTCTGAGCCCTTTCAATATTTGAATGCTTTCTTCAGGAGACGGCTGGTCAACCTGAATCGGCTGAAAACGCCGTTCTAGTGCAGCATCTTTTTCAATGTATTTGCGGTATTCATCAAGGGTTGTCGCCCCGATGCATTGCAGCTCTCCGCGCGCCAGCGACGGTTTAAGGATATTGGAGGCATCGATGGCCCCTTCCGCTCCTCCGGCTCCGATGAGAGTATGCAGCTCATCGATGAAGAGGATGATATTTCCCGCTTGACGAATTTCGTCCATCACTTTTTTCAGGCGGTCTTCAAATTCACCGCGATATTTCGTGCCGGCGACAACCGTTCCCATATCAAGTGTCATGACGCGCTTGTCGCGTAAAATCTCCGGTACTTCGTTATTGATGATCTGCTGGGCCAGGCCTTCGGCAATCGCAGTCTTACCGACACCAGGCTCCCCGATTAACACAGGGTTATTTTTCGTTCTGCGGCTCAACACTTCAATCACGCGTTGAATTTCTTTGCTTCTGCCGATCACGGGATCAAGGCTGTCTTCTTTTGCAATCGCCGTGAGATCCCGGGCAAGACTGTCTAAAGTTGGTGTGTTGGCGCTACTGTTGGCGCCTGAAGCAGCGCCTCCGCTCTCATTGCTGCCCAACAGCTGCAATACTTGCTGTCTCGCTTTGTTTAAGCTGACGCCTAAATTATTCAGCACCCTTGCCGCAACACCTTCCCCTTCGCGGATTAAGCCAAGGAGGATGTGTTCAGTTCCAACGTAGGAGTGGCCAAGCTTTCTCGCTTCATCCATCGCCAATTCGGTCACTTTCTTGGCTCTCGGTGTGTAATGGATCGATTGTGACATTTCTTGTCCGCGGCCGATGAGGCTTTCAACTTCTTTTTGAATCTTGTCAGGGCTGAGTCCTAACGCCTGCAGCGCTTTCGCAGCAATTCCTTCTCCCTCGCGGACAAGGCCGAGGAGAATATGTTCTGTTCCAATGTTATTATGGCCCAGACGCAGAGCTTCTTCTTGAGCAAGCGCCAATACTTTTTGTGCTCTTTCTGTGAATCTTCCAAACATCATATCGTTTCATCCTCCTGTCTATTGCCGTTGTTTTCTAATTTCAAGCGCTCCCTGATAAGAGCAGCCCGCCTGATGTCCCTCTCGTTTGGCCTTAAGGCTCCTCCGGAATATTGCTGGAGAAATCCAGGCTGTGTCAGGATCATCAGCTCATTAAGTATATTGCTGGAAAGACCTTTTATTATCCCCAGGTCAATTCCAAGACGAACGTCTGAAAGACATCTTGCTGTTTCTTTCGACTCGATCATCCGGCAATTGGACAGTACGCCGTAAGATCTGTAGACGCGGTCTTCAAGTTCGATTTGCGAAGTCTGATAAAGCGCCTTTCTTGCTGAACGCTCTTGTTCGATCAGCTGGGCAACGACACTGTTCAGATCTTCGACAATGTCGTGTTCCGATTTACCGAGGGTAATTTGGTTGGAAATTTGAAAGATATTCCCTAATGCTTCGCTGCCTTCACCGTAAATTCCTCTAACAACAAGCCCTAATTGATTAATTGCCGGAATAATTCTGTTTATTTGCCTAGTTAACACTAAAGCAGGAAGGTGCATCATGACAGAAGCTCTAAGCCCTGTTCCGACATTTGTAGGGCAGCTGGTCAAGTAGCCTCTTTGTTCGGAAAAAGCGTAGTCGATCCGGTCTTCAATCCAATCGTCCACCTGATTTGCTGCTTTCAATGCTTCTGACAGCTGAAATCCCGGAAATAGACATTGAATGCGAATATGATCTTCCTCATTCAGCATAATACTCACTTCTTCATTTTCAGAAAGAAGGCATGCGCCAAAGGAAGCTTCCGTCAAATGCGGACTGATCAGATGTTTTTCCACAAGAACCCTTTTTTCCAAAGGCTGGACCTGATCCATTTTCACAAGCTCAAACTTCCCGATACCGGGCACTTCATAGCCTGTGAACTGTTCTTCAAACAATGCTATAATCGCTGAAGCCTCTTCATTTGAAAAAAGCGTTGGAAAACGGACTTTATCCAAATTGCGCGCAAGACGGATCCGGCTGCTAAGCACGATGTCACTCTCAGGGCCTTCTTGCCGCATCCAATTGCTTAAAGCATTCTGAATAAAATGCTGCAGTGACATCAGTCCTCCTCCTCCTTGTTTGCATTCAGGTTTTGTTCAAGCGATCTGATCTGATCTCTGATGTTGGCTGCTTTTTCAAATTCCTCCTGCTGAATTAATTCTTTCAGCTCTTTTTTTAATGCTTCAATTTGTCTTCTTACATGCAGATTACCGCCGATCCGCTTTGGTATTTTACCCGCGTGGACCGTGTTCCCGCTGTGAACTTTTCTTAAAACCGGAGTGATATAGGAGTGGAAGGTTTTATAACATTCCGAACATCCAAACCGGCCGGTTTTTCGAAATTCCGGGAACGTCATATTGCATTTTTTGCATCGCAAAACCTGATCCGGCTGTTGAAAAAGCTGCGCCTCGCTGCTGTTTGTAAAAGACGAGTCAAAATTAAGCAGTCCGGATAATAAATTATGGATGGAAAATCCGCCACTTTCATTCATAGAATATGACTCGCTGTTCTCTTTCGCACATTGTTCACAGATGTGCATTTCTTTTTTTTCACCATTAATAACTTTCGTAAAGTGAAAAGTTGCCGGTCTTTCTTTACACTCTTGACATATCACGCTTCTCACCCGCTTTACTTAAATTTAAGTGACGTAAGCATGGCTTTCATCATTCTTGCTCTTAATTCGTCTCGTTCAGGCAAATCAATATATAAAACAGAACGGTCCATGACACTCACCATCAATTTCGCTTCGCTTTCTGTAATGACACCATTTTCTAACAGCCTTAAAATGATGTCATCTGAAGCAGCCTGGGAGAGCCTTGTATAGATTTGATTCATAATATTGTTAATCAAATCAATTTTGTCGTTCATTTTAATTTTAATAATTCGGATATAACCGCCGCCGCCTCTTTTGCTTTCGACAATATATCCGCGCTCGCTCGTAAAACGCGTATTGATTACGTAATTGATCTGAGAAGGAACACACTGAAATTTATCGGCTATTTCGCTCCGTTTAATCTCTAATATTTCTTTCCCGTTCTGTTCTAATATTTGTTTCAAATACTGTTCGATTATGTCAGAAATATTTTTCCCCACTCAGCCCCCTCCTTCACTTGACTTTGACTATATTTGACTTTAACTTTACTATAAGTGGTTTTCGTTTTTTTTTCAACTAATTGCTCTTCGTCCTTTATTATTTCCACTTTTAGCTGTCATAAAACCTTAGGGAAAAGAAAAAAGACCAGCTTTTATATAAGCTGGTCTTTCTAAGCGCTTGGCGGCGTCCTACTCTCACAGGGGGAAGCCCCCAACTACCATCGGC
>ERZ1673782.21-NODE-21-length-55654-cov-29.467652_pt1 | contig 55654 bp, 59 predicted proteins | sample MGYA00580134_ERZ1673782 | MGnify/ENA primary metagenome ERZ1673782 (study PRJEB41219, sample SAMN04549594) | soil metagenome | isolation source: soil | place: USA: Texas, Big Bend National Park | collected 2009-03-17 ...
ATGAATTAACAGGTACGTTTTGTCTTGTTTAGTTTTCAAAGATCATTATTAAAGCGACTTTTATATTATATCCAATCTCGGATATTAAGTTAAGAACTTTTTTTGAAGTTCTTTTTTTCTTTCGCCGCCGTTTTGCGGCAACGAATAATAATATACCACCGTATTTATGATTGTGCAATACTTTTTTGAGAAAAAATTTAATTTGTTTTAAATGAGCAGCAGCCGCTTGTTACGCGGCTGCTGCACGAAAGTCAACTAACGATGTCTCATTTGCGGGAATAGTAAAACGTCCCTGATTGAAGGAGAATTCGTCAAAAGCATAATCAGTCTGTCGATGCCGATTCCAAGGCCGCCGGTAGGAGGCATTCCGTACTCCAGCGCTTCGACAAAGTCTTCATCCATCATATGCGCTTCATCGTTTCCTTCTTCACGTTCTTTTAATTGCGCTTCAAAGCGTTCTTTTTGGTCGATAGGATCATTTAATTCAGTAAATGCATTCGCGTGCTCACGGCCCACGATAAACAGCTCAAAACGGTCCGTAAATCGAGGGTCTTCAGGATTTTTCTTAGCCAGAGGAGAAATCTCCACAGGGTGTCCGTATATAAAAGTAGGCTGAATCAACGTTTCTTCAACTTTTTGCTCGAAGAATTCATTAATGATATGTCCAACTGACATGCCTTCAGAAATTTCAATTCCGTGTTCTTTGGCATATGCTCTTGCTTCTTCTACCGATACTTCTTTCCAGAAGTCTACACCGGTGGCTTCTTTAACAGCATCGACCATATGGAGTCTCTTCCATTCAGGCTTGAGGTCGACTTCATAATCTCCATATTGAACGGTCGTAGTGCCGAGCACTTCTTGTGCAATATGAGCAATGAGATTTTCCGTCAATCTCATAATATCCTTATAGTCAGCATAAGCTTCGTAAAGTTCGATCATCGTAAATTCAGGATTGTGCCGTGTGGAGACCCCTTCATTTCGGAATACACGTCCGATTTCATAGACTTTTTCCAACCCGCCGACGATCAGCCTTTTCAAATGGAGCTCGATAGCGATCCTCATGTAAAGCGGCATATCCAGCGCATTATGATGTGTAATGAACGGACGGGCAGATGCGCCACCCGGAATCGCGTGCATCGTAGGCGTTTCAACTTCTAAGTATCCGTGGTCATCTAAGTATCTTCTCATGGATTGAATGATTTTGCTTCGTGTAATAAACGTATTTTTGCTTTCCGGATTTACGATCAAATCCAAATAACGCTGACGGTAGCGCTGCTCGATGTCCTTTAATCCATGATATTTGTCCGGAAGCGGACGAAGGGCTTTTGTCAATAAATCAAAAGATGTTGCTTTTACAGACAATTCGCCTACATTCGTTTTAAACATGACGCCTGTAACGCCGACGATGTCCCCGAGGTCAGAGCTTTTAAACCATTCGTACTGCTCTTCACCGACACTGTCTTTTCTGACATAGATCTGAATCTGGCCCTTTAAATCCTGAATATGCGCGAATCCCGCTTTCCCTTTTCCGCGCTTTGTCATCATCCGGCCGGCAATCGTTACTTCAATTGCTTTTTCCTCTAATTCTTCTTTTGAGAATTCATTATACGACTCAATGAGATCAGTTGATTGATGGGTGCGATCAAAACGCTGTCCGAAAGGATCTTTTCCGCTTTCTCTCAACTGATTCATTTTATCGCGTCTGACTTGCAGCTGGTCGTTTAATTCTTCATGGTTATGCTCTTCATGGCTCATCATATATCACTCCGTTACTTTTAGTCTTTCAGGAAAAAAGCAGAAAAACTGCCAGTGAAAACTGGCAGTGAGCAGAGGTCGGATTTATCCTACTTTTGCATCCTGAAGCTCTTTTGCCTCGGCTTCAATCGTAAACGCGTCTAAAAGCTGAACGAGCTCATCTCTCGTTTCGCAATGGTTGATTTCATTCCGGACCTTTGCGTTTCCTCTTATGCCTTTTAGATACCAGGCTGCGTGCTTTCTCATTTCGCGAACCGCAACATTTTCGCCTTTCAGCCCGATTAATCGGTCAAGGTGAAGTTTGCAGACAGAAATTTTCTCACGCACTTTCGGCTCATCTTTCAATTCGCCTGTTTCCAAATAGTGAACCGTACGGTAAATCATCCACGGGTTACCCAGCGCTGCACGGCCGATCATGACGCCGTCCACCCCTGTTTCATCAAGCATGCGTTTTGCATCTTGCGGAGTTTTGACATCACCGTTTCCGATTACAGGGATTGAAACGGACTGCTTCACTTCTTTGATAATATCCCAGTTCGCCGTTCCTTCGTACATTTGCACGCGGGTCCGTCCGTGAAGAGCGACCGCTTTTCCGCCTGCTCGTTCTACAGCTCTCGCATTCTCAACAGCAAAGATATGGTCTTCGTCCCAACCCATTCTCATTTTCACGGTCACAGGCTTGTCAACAGCCTCCACGACAGCTGAAACCATTTCATAAATTTTATTCGGATCAAGCAGCCATTTGGCTCCTGCATCACATTTTGTGATCTTTGGCACTGGACATCCCATGTTTATATCAATAATATCCGCAGTTGTGTTTTGGTCAACAAACTTCGCCGCTTCGACAAGCGTTTCTTTTTCTCCGCCGAAGATCTGCAGGCTGAGCGGTTTTTCACGTTCATCGATATAAAGCATTCCCATCGTTTTCGCATTATTGTAAAGGATCGCCTTATCGCTGACCATTTCGGCGCAGACCAAACCCGCTCCGAATTCCTTAACCGTCAAGCGGAAGGCTGAGTTGCAGACACCGGCCATCGGCGCGAGCACAACCCTGTTTTTTAATTCTATATCACCGATTTTAAACATTTTTAGTCCTCCTTTCTTATTCTTCTGATGGAGATAGTTCCTCCACTGTTATATTTAAAGTATTGGCTACATCCCTGAGCATGCTCTCCGTCGGCATACGATTCCCGCGTTCTACTTCACCAAGCACAGAAACGGATATACCCAATGCTTTGGCAAACCCTTCTTGAGTATAACCCTTCAGCTTTCGATATGCACGAATTCGTCTACCCCAGATTTCTGCTTCCATACTCTTACACCTTCTTGATTTTTTGCATGATTGACAGCTCCCTCAAGATCCGGATAAATCTCCAGCAGCGGGATGAGTACAAACAAACGTTCATGCATTCTAGGATGAGGAACGATAAGTTGCTCTGTCTCAATATTTTCACGATTATACAACAAAATGTCAAGGTCTGCAGTCCTCGGCCCCCATCTAATGTCGCGTTTGCGGCCGAGTTCTTTTTCAATACGCTGAGTCAAATCGAGCAATTCAAACGGTGAAAGAGATGTTTTAACAGCTGCAGCCATGTTTAAAAATAGATCTTGGTCTGTATAACCGACAGGATCAGTTTCGTAAATTGACGAGATGTCTGTCACCTCTACAGACGGATGTTGATGGAGGAGAGAGACAGCTTTTTTTAAATATTCTTCCCGCCGGCCGATATTCGAGCCGAGCGCTATATATGCCGTGTTGTTCATTTTCGCTTTCTCGTCATCTCGATGGCCACCGATTTATAGTGCCCAGGTATAGGAGGATCGGGCTTGACGACTTTAACCGTACATTCCTGAACCGCTTCAAAATTCTCCAGCACTTGTGCGGCAATCGTTTCCGCGAGGGTCTCCACAAGGTTGACCGGCTCTCCCTCCACAACCTCTTTGCACAGCTTATACAGCTCTGCATAATTAATGGTGGCCTCAATATTATCCGTTTTCCCGGCTTCGCTTAAATCTAGAAATGCTGTCAGATCAACGCGGAATCTCTGGCCGAGTTTGTTTTCTTCTTTGAAAACACCGTGATATCCGTAAAACTCCATGCCCTCTACATGCACTTTATCGATGATAAACGCCTCCTTTATCAATCATGGCATCCATCATTTTTGCCATCCTGGAGATTTGCTTGACGTCATGCACCCTGACGATATCGCACCCCTTTTGAATACCGAGGCATACTGTCGCCCCCGTGCCTTCCGCTCTTTCTTCAGGCGGCAGATCCAGGACTCGGCCGATAAATTTTTTTCGTGACGTCCCCAATAAAACCGGGTATCCCGGTTCGCTGAACTTCTCGAGCTGATTCATGACCGCCAAATTGTCATGATACGTTTTGGCAAAGCCGATGCCGGGATCAAGTACGATGTGATGATCCTGAACGCCTGCTGATTTTGCAATGCTCACACATTCCATCAAATCAGACAGCATGTCCGGGATCAAATCCTTATAATTCCGTTCCTCGCGGTTATGCATCAAGATAATCGGCACATTATGAGCGGCCGCAACTCGGGCCATGTCAGGATCTGCTTTTGCTCCCCAGACATCATTGATGATGGCTGCACCGGCCTTAATGGCTTCATCTGCCACTTGCGCTTTATAAGTGTCAACGGAAATCGGGACGTCGATTTCCTGAACAAGTTTTTCAATTACAGGTATGACTCTTGACAGCTCTTCATCAAGAGAAACCTTTTCCGCCCCCGGCCTCGTCGATTCTCCTCCGATATCAAGGATATGGGCGCCGTCTTCGATCATTTGTTTTGCATGAATGACGGCGCGATCGATGCTGTTATATTTTCCGCCGTCTGAAAAAGAATCGGGCGTCACATTTAAAATTCCCATGATCAATGTTTTATCTTCATAAGACAACGTGTATTGCTTTGCGATCAGTTGCTTTGAACGCACCGCTGTTTGAAGCGCCATATCCTTCACCCTTTAACTCAAATATTCTTTTGCTGCTTTCCTATCATTAGTGTATGCCTCTTGCAGACGTTTCGACAAATTTCCATCCTTTCCCGGAAATTCAGTGCTGCCGATTCTCCGGAATGGAACGATTTCCTGAACGGAATTGGTCATCCATGCTTCGTCCGCAAAGAGAAGCTCTTCCAAGGGGTATACCCCCTCTATGACTTCGATTCCCATATCTGCAAGGCGCTCGATGACGTAGCGGCGTGTGACACCGCCTAATATGCCGGTATCAAGAGAAGGTGTATACACACAGCTGCCTTTCCGCCAAAAAACGTTGGAAATAATTCCTTCAGCTACAGCTCCGCCTTCGGTAAGAAAAATCCCTTCTTTGGCCGCGTCATGTCCGAGCTCCCTTTTTCCGTACAAATTATTTAAAAAGTGATGCGATTTCAAGCGGAACGGACCCTCTGGCGTATTGCGGCGGACCTGCAAGATGACGCCCTCCTTTTCAGCCGGAACGGATGCAGGCTGAAAAGGATTCATCATCACCATGACGCCGGGATTTTTGTATGAATCAGGAAAAAGGCCGGGGCCGCCGGGACCGGCGGATATATTTAGCCGGACCCTCGCATCCAGATTCTGCGGCTGATTCAACTGAAGCAGCCTGTCAAGAATGACAAGCACTTCGCTTTTTGTCAGCTCAAGCTCAATTTTCAGCTGTTCCAAAGCGTTGTTCAATCTGTCCATATGCCAGTCTAAAAGGAAGGGCTTCCCTTCATAAAGCCGGAACGTTTCGAATACCCCGACTCCGTATAAAAAACCATGGTCAAAAGGAGAAAGTCTTGCTTCCTCCTCCTTTACATATTGACCGTTCAGGTAAATGATCATGCGTTCACTTTCTTTCGGTAAGTCTCAATAAAATTCTTCAGCATCTCTTTTCCGTAAGCGGTCATAATCGACTCTGGATGGAACTGAACGCCTTCAACCGGCAGTTCTTTATGCCTGATGGCCATAATCTCCCCTTCTTCCGTCCAAGCCGATGTCTCAAAACAATCGGGCAGTGTATCCGGTTTGACGATCAAAGAATGATACCTCGTGGCCGTGAGCGGATGTTCCAGGCCTTTAAAAACCGTCAGCCCGTCGTGCGAAATCTCGGAAGTTTTCCCATGCATTAGCCGCTCTGCCCTGACGACATCGCCGCCGAAAACCTGGGCGATCGACTGGTGTCCGAGGCAAACCCCGAAAATCGGTATCTTCCCGGCAAAATGGCGGATCGCTTCAAGGCTGATCCCGGCCTCATCCGGACTGCAAGGCCCGGGAGAAATCATCAAAAAGTCAGGCGACATGTCCTCTATTTCCTGAAGGGTGATCTCATCGTTCCGCTTGACGACCAACTCCTCGCCAAGCCCGCCTAAATACTGAACCAAGTTGTACGTAAACGAATCGTAATTGTCGATCATTAGAATCATATCTCAGCTCTCCTCTGCTCTTTTTTCTCTTCTTCACTCAACTGCAGCGCCTTTTTCATCGCCAGGGTCTTTTTAATTGACTCTTTATATTCATGCCTAGGATTTGAATCGATGACGATTCCCGCTCCCGACTGCATGAACGCCTGGCCCGCTTTCACATAAATCGTTCGGATGACGATATTAAAGTGCATATCCTGATTATATCCGAACCACCCTATAGAACCAGTATAAAGCCCCCGTCTCGTTGGCTCAAGCTCCTCAATAATTTCCATCGTTCTGACTTTCGGCGCTCCGGTGATCGTACCTCCGGGAAACACGGCATGGATGACATCAACGGCATCGCATTCATCCCTTAGTTCACCGCACACATTTGAGACAATATGCATGACGTGGGAATACTTCTCAATCACCATGAATTCATCGACCCGGACCGAACCGTACTTGGAGACCCTGCCGAGGTCATTACGCTCTAAATCAACGAGCATCACATGTTCGGCGCGCTCTTTTTCATTCATGATCAATTCGTTCGCGAGCGCTTCATCCTCCGCTTCATCCGCCCCGCGGGATCGCGTTCCGGCAATCGGCCTTGTTTCAAGCCTGGTGCCCTTTTTCTTAATGAGCAGTTCAGGCGACCCGCAGATGATTTGAAAATCCGGGGTTTCCAAGTAGGCCATGTACGGCGAAGGGTTGATTTCTCTTAACATCTTATACACCTCATAAGGAGGCGCAGAAAGGCGCTCCGACTGGCGAACAGAAAGATTCACCTGAAATACGTCACCGCTTGCGATGTATTGCTTCACTTTCTCAACAGCCTGAGAAAAGCCGGCTTCTGTAAATGAGGCCGCGAATGCCGGGCCTTTGTTATCATTCGGCTGATGACCTCCAGCGGCCTTCGGATGTTCCGTCTTCCACATTTGCTCAAGCCTGTCCAATTTCTCTTCCGCAGCGGCCGGCGTTTCTTCATCAGTGTGGGTAATCACCCAAAGCTGCTGCTGCTCATGGTCATAGACGGCTATATCATCAAATACGAGAAAGAATAAATCCGGCGTTTGCAGATCATCAATAGACAGGATTTTGAATTTCTCAATATACCGGGCATAGTCATAGCTAAGAAAACCGACAGCCCCGCCCTGAAAGTCGGGAAAATCTGCAACTGTCTCCGTTTTCAGCGTTTCAAACCATTGAGAAAACTGCAGAAACGGATCCCCCTCTTTGAATATGACGTCCCCTTTATATTGAATCGTCGTGATACCGTCTTTCCCTTTCGCTATTGCGACAGGGTCGAGTCCGGCTATGCTGTATTCTCCGCCTCTCGCGCTTTCCAGCAGAACGTGGTATTCTTTTCCTTTCGATAGGCTTTCATATTGCTGCAAAAACTGTTGATTGGAAAATGGGAACGCTCTGGCTACAGGCCTTCGTTGTCTCATCATATCATTCCTCTGCCGTTAGTCTAATGTCCTTATTGTAATGCATATCTTTTTTCTAGGAAAAGAGAATTTCATTTCCAATACAGAAAAAAGCCCTTGAGCATGTTCACTCAAGGACACCGAGCTTTTAAAAGGGCTGCGCTCCATGACAAACAAAAGGCCGCCGACATCGTCGGCAGCCTCCTGTTTCAGCTGGAGCCTATTCAAATTGGTAAAGAGGCGTGCTTAAGTATCTCTCTCCGTTACTAGGAAGCACAGCGAGAACTTTTTTGCCTTTTCCAAGCTTTTTAGCAACTTGAAGAGCAGCACAGATGGCTGCGCCTGAAGAAATTCCTCCGAGAATTCCTTCCTCTCTCGCCGCTTTACGGGCAAATTCAAAGGCTTCTTCGTTTTTCACTGTGATGATTTCATCGTAAATTTCCGTATTCAAGATTTTCGGAACGAATCCCGCTCCGATTCCCTGAATTTTGTGCGGCCCTGGTTTTCCTCCGGAAAGAACAGGAGAATCAGTCGGTTCCACCGCGAAAATCTTGATGGACGGATTTTTTTCTTTCAGAACTTCTCCGGCACCCGTTATCGTTCCGCCGGTTCCGATACCTGCAATGAAAGCATCTAAACCGTCTCCGAATTGTTCAGCGATTTCTTTTCCCGTCGTGCGGCGGTGAACTTCTGCGTTCGCAGGGTTGTTAAATTGCTGAGGCATAAAATAGCCGTGTTCCTCAGCCAGTTCTTCCGCTTTTTTAATCGCGCCTTTCATTCCCTCAGCACCTGGAGTCAGCACAAGCTCAGCTCCATATGCACGCAGAAGGTTGCGGCGCTCAGAACTCATTGTATCAGGCATAACAAGAATCGCTTTGATGCCTTTCGCTGCAGCGACCATGGCAAGTCCGATTCCTGTATTTCCGCTTGTCGGTTCAATCAGTGTATCTCCTTCTTTCAGAAGGCCTTTCTCTTCAGCGTCTTCTATCATAGCAAGCGCAATCCGGTCTTTTACGCTGCTTCCAGGGTTCATATACTCCAGTTTCACATATACTTCAGCACTGTCTTCATCAACTAGTCGATTTAATTTAACGACAGGTGTATTTCCGATTAAGTCATAAACAGAGTTTGCAACGCGAACCATTTGAACACCTCAATTTCCGAGTAATTTTATTGGGATTATATCTAATTTATCAATATCAAAATATTTTGTCAATCTTTATTTTTTATCGTCATAAAACCAAGACACTTTCGCATCTTTCCAGAGCGTCTTGACAGAAGCTTTGTCGCCTAATTGATCCATCGCGATCTGCCTTCTGATTTGATTTTTCACTTCGCTGTAAGTGAAAGCTTGCCCCGGGAGCTTTTCTTTGAGCTGGATAATCGCATAGCCCTGGCTTGTTTTAATCGGTTCATCCACCCATTGATTTTCCTTTAGTTGTTCAGCTTTCTCCAAATATTCGGCCGGAACGTTTTCATGCTGATCATTGACGAAACCGAGGTCGCCGCCGTAAGGAGCCGTATACCGGTCAGTCGAGTGTTCGGCTGCGGCCGCTTCAAAACTGGACCCTTCCTTCAGTTCTTTAAGAACTTGTTCTGCTTCATCTTTATCTTTGACAACGATATGCTTGAGGCGATAAGAATCATCGAATTTATATAAGTCCTTATTTTTGTTATAGAATGACTTCAATTCGCTGTCAGAAATGACAATGTCTTTTGTCAGGAGCTCTTCAAGAAGAATATTATGCTTGATCTGCTCTTTCCATTCTTTTTCTGTTGTGTTTTCGTCTTCGTAGAAGGAATTGTATACAGCTTTAATCAGCAGAAATTCTCTTTCAATGTCATCATCAGACACTTTGATCTTGTTTTTTTCGGCCATTTGGGTAACTACGCGGTCGTTGATCATATCTTCAAGGGTTGATTTTCCGTAGCGCTCTTCCATTTCGCTCAGCCATTCTTCACGCGTGATGCCGTTTTTTCCGATATGGGCAATGACTTCTTGAGCTGACGATGAAGAAGCGGTCTGCGCTTTCGTCAGAACATACGCGATCACAATGCAATTGACGAAGATCGCACCTAAAATAATCGGCCAAAGTGTTCTCGATTTCAATATGGTGTCTCCCCTTTCCCCATTGGAAAAGACCCGCTACTGGATAGCGGGCTTATATTTCATCTCGAAGCGCTTCAAGCTCTTCCTTTGTAAACAGATACGTTTCATTGCAAAAATGGCATTGAGCCTCGGCTTGGCCATCTTCATCAATCATCTGTTGAATTTCATCCTTGCCAAGACCGATGATGCCTCTTGCGAAACGTTCTTTTGAACAATTGCATGTAAATCGGACAGGAACGGTTTCCAGTACTTCCGGTTCTTCTCCCAATACCGCAGCCAGCACTTCCTCAGGTGTCAAACCTTTCTGAATCAGCTTTGAAATTGGCTCCACTTGTGAAAGGTTTGTTTCAAGCTTCGTGATGGTTTCGTCGTCCGTTCCCGGCAGCAGCTGCAGGATAAATCCGCCTGCAGCTAAAATCGTATTGTCGGGGTTGACGAGCACCCCTACACCCACCGAAGAAGGAACCTGTTCAGAGGACACGAGATAATAAGTAAAATCCTCGCCGATTTCTCCGGAAACGATCTCAACCTGGCCTGTAAATAAATCGCGGAGACCGAGATCTTTTACTACGCTTAGCGTTCCTGACGTACCGACGGCTCTTCTGACGTCAAGTTTGCCGTGTTCATTTAAGTCGAAATGAACGTGCGGATTGGACACGTATCCCCTGACGTCTCCTTTTGCATTTCCGTCAGCGACAATCGCGCCGATCGGTCCGCCTCCTTCAATCTTAACGGTGAGCTTGTCTTCGCCTTTCAGCATGGCGCCGAGCATGACAGCCGCCGTCATCGTTCTTCCTAAAGCGGCGGAAGCGGTAGGCCATGTGTTATGCCTTCTTTGGGCTTCATGAATCGTTTCTGTTGTATTCGCTGCATATGCCCTCACTTTGCCGTCATATGCAATGGCTTTCACTAAATAATCCATACCTCATCCTCCTATACACTTTCAACACGATTCCGTTCATAAATGAGCTCTAGCCCCTTCAACGTAAGGAACGGGTCAACAATATCGATGCAGTCCGATTCGTCTGCAATCAAGGAAGCAAGGCCGCCCGTCGCTATGACTTTCGGATTTTTCTTGGACTGCCATTTCATCCGTTTGACAATGCCTTCAACCTGTCCGACATAGCCGTAAAGAATTCCGGACTGCATCGCGCTGACCGTACTTTTGCCGACTATATGATCAGGCCGTGCAATTTCAATTCTGGGAAGCTTGGCAGCTCTTGAATAAAGCGCTTCAGTTGAAATCGTGATGCCCGGCGCGATCGCACCACCCATATATTCCTTGCGCTCATTAATGTAACAGTACGTCGTAGCGGTTCCAAAATCAACGACAATCAAGGGGCTGCCATAGAGATGAATAGCGGCTACTGCGTTTACAATGCGGTCTGCTCCGACTTCTTTCGGATTATCGTATTTTATGTTTAATCCTGTTTTCATTCCCGGACCGACAATCTGAGGCTCGATCTGAAAATATTTGATACACATTCTTTCGAGGGAGAACATGATCGGTGGTACAACTGATGAAATAATAATCCCCTCGATCTGGTCAAACATCAGTCCGACATAATCAAATAAAGAACGAAGAAGCATGCCGAATTCGTCTTCCGTTTTATGGCGGCTTGTCTCAATCCGCCAATGATATTCGAGCTCTCCTTCGTGGTAGATGCCAAGGACGGTGTTTGTATTTCCTACATCTATAACAAGCAACATTCTGATCACCACTTTTGACTAGTTTCTCTTACTTGGACATAAAACATTCTACCATCATACAATACACGATGCCGATTCTGTTTGTAAACGAATCAAACCGGTGAGGAGAAAGATTTTCCAAAGCGGATTTTTTCAGCCATAAAAAAAGAAAACTGCCGAAAGCAGAGCTTGGCAGTTTTCCTGAAGAGACGAAAAAGCGTCATTATTCTTTTTCATCCTCGTTTTTCTCTTCGTCATCTCGTTTATTGATGTTGACTTTCACATCATCTGTCTTCTCCTGATCATCAGAGTATGTTCGATCAGGAAGTCTTCCGTGCTCAGACAAATGCTTGATTTGCTCAGCGTCGAGCGTTTCAACTTCCAGCAATGTTTGAGCGATCAGCTCAAGTTTGTCGCGATTTTCAGTAAGGATTGTTTTTGCACGTTCATAACATTCCTTAATGAAGCGCTGGATTTCTTTATCGATTTCATACGCAATCGCGTCGCTGTAGTTTTGGTCATTGTTGAAATCTCGACCCAAGAATACTTGCCCGCCTTGCGATTGTCCGAATTGAAGAGGACCGAGCTTTTCAGACATACCGAATTCGGTTACCATTCGTCTGGCAATGCCTGTAGCGCGCTGGAAGTCATTATGGGCGCCCGTGCTGACCTCGCCGAAGATGATTTCCTCAGCTACACGGCCTCCAAGCAAGCCGACAATCTTATCGAGAAGTTCGGGTTTGGTTTGGAAATAACGGTCTTCCTTAGGAAGCATGACGGCATATCCGCCTGCTTGGCCGCGCGGTACAATCGTTACTTTATGCACCATATCCGCCTCATCCAAGACAAGTCCGATAACGGTGTGTCCCGCCTCGTGATAAGCCACGATATTGCGTTCTTTTTTCGAGATCACCCTGCTTTTCTTTGCAGGTCCGGCGATGACGCGGTCTGTCGCTTCATCGATGTCTCGCATATCGATCTTTTTCTTATCTTGACGCGCCGCCACAAGAGCCGCTTCATTTAAAAGGTTTTCAAGGTCTGCACCCGAGAACCCTGGCGTCCGCATCGCGATCGCTTTTAAGTTTACGGATTCATCAAGAGGCTTGTTTCTTGCGTGTACTTGAAGTACAGCTTCACGGCCTTTGACATCCGGGCGGTCAACAGTAATTTGACGGTCAAAACGTCCAGGGCGCAGCAATGCAGGGTCTAAAATATCGGCGCGGTTTGTCGCAGCGATGATGATGATTCCTTCATTGGCGCTGAATCCGTCCATTTCAACAAGAAGCTGGTTGAGCGTCTGTTCACGTTCATCGTGACCTCCGCCAAGGCCTGCTCCCCGCTGGCGTCCGACAGCATCAATCTCATCGATGAAAATCAGACACGGCGCATTTTTCTTGGCGTTTTCAAACAAGTCGCGAACACGTGATGCACCAACCCCGACGAACATTTCAACGAAGTCAGATCCGCTGATGCTGAAGAAAGGCACCCCTGCTTCACCGGCACATGCTTTCGCCAGCAATGTTTTACCGGTACCCGGAGGTCCGACCAAAAGCACGCCTTTCGGAATTCTTGCACCGAGCTCGGCGAATTTGCGGGGATCCTTGAGGAAATCAACGACTTCCACAAGCTCTTGCTTTTCTTCATCCGCTCCTGCCACATCTTTGAATTTGACGCGTTTCTTTTCTTCTGTATAGAGCTTCGCCTTGCTTTTTCCAAAGTTCATAACACGGCTGCCGCCGCCTTGAGCCTGATTAAGCAGGAAGAAGAAAAGAATGAAGATAATAACAAAAGGGATGATGGTGGTAAAGAACGTCATCCATCCATTTGCTTCTTGCGCAGGTTCTATTTGTATCTTCGTTTTTTTCACTTGATCAATGATTTGATCTGCCCCTTTTCCTTCAGGAACATGGGTCAGGAAATACTGATCTTTCTCATAGGTCGTCAGCTGCCCCCGAACCTCGTACACACCCCTGACAGGCTGGATGGAGACATTTTCAACCTTCCCGTTTTCTAGGTTTGAAACAAAGTCACTATACGTCATATTTTCTGTTTTCGGATTTGCGGTTTGGAAGTAGCTCACAACTCCGATCACAACTAATAAAATAAGTAAATAAAAAATGGTATTACGGAAGACCCGATTCATTCCTTACCTCCTCCCACAGTAAGCACAACTATGTTCAATAGTATCATAGAAAATCGTTCCAATACAACAGATATCCCTTTCGCTGACAAGCCCGTATCAGCTCTCATAAACCGCAGGTTTCAGCACTCCGATGTACGGAAGATTACGATAGCGTTCAGCATAATCGAGACCGTATCCGACAACGAAAGCATCGGGAACTTCAAAGCCGACGTAATCCGCTTTGATATCCGCTTTTCGTCCGCTTGGTTTATCAAGAAGGGTTACGATCTTAATCGATTTTGCTTTGCGGTATCGGAAAAGCTCTACAAGATAACTCAAGGTCAGCCCACTGTCGATGATATCCTCAATAATTAAGATGTCACGGCCCTCTACAGATGTGTCCAAATCCTTTATGATTTTCACCTCTCCGGAAGAAACCGTGGAACTGCCGTAGCTTGATACATCCATGAAATCCATTTCCAGATATGTATCAATATGCTTTAAAAGATCAGCCATAAACGGCATGGCTCCTTTTAACACACCGATTGCCAGCGGAAACTTGCCGCTGTACTCTTCTGTCAGAGTCGCGCCCAGCTCCTTGACTTTCTTTTGGATCTCTTCTTCCGAGATCAAGATATTTTCAATATCCTGTTTCATTCTTTGCTAGCCCCCTACACTTTTCATGCTGTCTATATTGTAATACAATGCGATCGTTGTTTGTAACATCAAGTTCCTCAAAAATGGTTTTTTTCAGACCAGGTATCCAGATAATGTTTCCAACCGCGTCTGTTACAATGGGCCAGCTGTCTCTTTTTGAAAGAGGCACTTTTTCATCAATAAATATATCTTTAACCTTTTTTGAGCCGTTCATCCCTTTAAGTTTGACTCGGTCTCCGTTTTGCCTTGTCCGTACGTAAAGGGGAAACTGAACCTGCTTGGGACTTGTTGCAAAAACATCATTTCCTTGCAGCTTCCGGGTTGAACCGGGTCCGCTCACATGAAGGGAGGAGCCGCCGGGAAGTATCAGTTCTTCTTCGCCTGCCCCGCTTATTTCATAATGATAGGAAACATTTTCACATTGTAAACGCTGAAATGTAAACAAACATGTATGATAAGATTTTGCGACTTTTAACCCATTCGGAAAATCAAGGGAACCGGATGGTCCGTCTTGTGAAATCCAATCCAGAAACACTTGAATATGATGGGCTGAAAACGCTGATGGAACGTTTTCATAAAGATAGTTTAATATTAGATGAACTCCCCTTCTTTGTAAAGGCATAGGGAGCGCAAGAAGTCGTTCGATGCTGATTTCCACGCCTGAACTTGACTTGCTTGTGATTACTGTATTCATTTTGTCTTTCGTTAATGCCTGTAAGTATAATTCGTCTTCTGTCAGGAATTCACTGACGGATTGAAACCTTTTATGGACATCTTCCGACTCTTTCTTCAGAAAAGGGAGAACATGGTGCCTGAACCGGTTCCTGGTGTAATCATCCTCACTGTTGCTCGGATCGGTTCTAAACGGTATTCGATTCTCTTTGCAGTAAGCCAAAAGATCATCCTTTGACAGCCTCAGAAACGGCCTGAGCAGCCAGCCGCTGTCAAAACGGCGCTTTGGCTGAATTCCGGCAAGCCCGATTCCGACAGTGCCTTTTGCCATCTTCATCAGCATCGTCTCCACCTGATCATCTCCATGATGACCCAGAACCAGGTATTCGGCCCGGTGCCTTTTCATTAACTCTTGAAAAAACGCATACCGGCATTCTCTCGCAGCAGCCTGTTTATTCAGATTGTTTTCAGCGGCAAATGCCAGGACATCGATTTGCACCGCCTCGCATTGTATGCCTTCCGCCTCGCAGTAGTCCTGAACGAACCGCATATCACGCTCGGACTCTTCGCCTCTGAACATATGATCGACGTGTGCGGCAATCAGCGTTGCAGAAGCGGGAACCGTATGGTGCAGAGCATGCAAAAGCGCCATCGAATCAGGTCCGCCGGAGACACCTGCAATCAGCGTCACTCCATCAAATGACAGTTCGTATTTTTTCATGAAATCTTCAATACTTTTCACAATGTCCTCCCACTAAGAGCAGGGTGTATTTCAAAAGATATAAATATCCTAACACTTTCAATCGGTCCCTGCAAAGAAGAGCTATCCGCCGAGAATGCACAGCTAAATAAAAAAGAGAACGATATACGCAAAGTAAAGGGCAAGAACGCTTACGACGATCAACAGCGTTTCAAAAACACCGCCGGATTTAGAAGGGTTTCTTTGCTTTCTGCGCCCGCTCCTTAACCTTTGCTGCTGAGGCGTCCCCCGCTTATGCCGCAGGCCTTGCGACGGGGCAGATGCCGATGAGGAACGGGCTGTTCTCGACTGGCGGCTGCTTTGCATTCGTGGCGGCCGGCCGATTTCCAGAAGATCTCCCTTCATTTCATCAGCTGTTCGATAGCTTCCTTTTAAAGCAGAAGCAAGAACCGGTTTATACCGTTTTAAAAACGGATGTCCGTCAATGACTGACATGAGCTGCTCCTGAGGCCTTGCTGTCTTCTTGAATTCTTTTTTCACCGCACAGTTCACCATAATCATGGCGACTGAAAACAGGTCATACGACGGCTCAGCCTTACGAGTGCCGAATTCCCAATAGCCTCTGTCAAAAAACTCCGTATATTCCTTAATTGCCCGGCCCTCTTTTGTCGTCCCGCCCACATCAATGCAGCGGATTTGCGGCGGAGGACCCGTCACGATTAAATTCTCGGGCTTTAAATCTCCAAACACCCATCCTTCGCGATGAATCGCCGACAGGCTTGAGAGAAGCTGGCTGATCAGCACCGGAGTCCATTCCTCGCCTTTTTCGTTTACATATCTTAAAAGAAGCGGACCTTCAATATATTCCATGACATAAAATGAAAGTTTTTTGCCGGTGCCTGTAACCATCATGTCATCCACATCAAAAAAAGAAGGCCCCATTGCTTTTGCCTGGGCCTTTGAGAAAGATTTCAGAACATTCACTTCCGAGGTAATGGACAGGCTGTCATCGCTCACTTTTAATGCAACCCGGCCCTTTCTTGAATCGGCCAGATAAACAACCCCATTTGCCCCTTTTCCAAGCTGTCTGATGATCTTGTAGGAATGATTGTTCCACTTTCCAACAACGGCTGCACCCGGCTTTAGACTAGCCGCCAAACTCGTCGAAGCGTTTTTCATCGTCTTCTAACATTCTCCTTCTTGAGCCGATTTTGTTAAAATGCTGAATCGCCTCTCGTATTGCGGGTCCTGTCGGTGTAATGCCACCGGCTGAAAGCTTGGAAAATATTGAAGAAAGAGATTCAAACTTCGGGGTCCAATCGAGCACAAGTTCGACCTCTTGTTTTTTCCCGGGAAATATAAGCATCGCAAATTCGTTTTCGCCGATTCTTGAATTGAGACTGATGGAAAGATCTATCAACGCTTCTTTAACGGTCGGAAGCTTCGGATTCATGCTTGCGCTTGTATCGACAAGAACCAGTACATGAAGATGCACGGTCTCACCAAGCTCGTCAACGACTTCCATGACTTCACCGCGTTTATCAGGAGGCAGTTCATCCATTTCGGTATGCTTGCCGAGAATTTGTTTGAGCTCACTGTTGACCACGCCTTGAAGGGTTTGCGTCATCGCCTTTTTTGTCACCATTTGAACGGTCTGCGACAGCTGCGACGTGTAAACCACCTGGTGAACTCCTCCGCCTGCGAGAGCGATCCCTTCGACTTCTTTCATCGCCTCCTGATCCATTTCATGCTCGTCCATAATCCCAATCACATTCACGGTAATTCCCTGCTCTTTCGCAAAGGCAGCCATGGCCTGCGGGTCTTCGCCGCGGTTTGAACAGCCGTCCGTCAAAAGCAGGATTTGATTCAAATGCCCCTTTTTCATCGTTTTTATTCCTCCTGGACAAAGATATCTTGATTTAGTTCCATCATCGCCAGAAGAAATTTGATTTATACGAATGCTAAGAAATCTCTTGATTCTTTTGGAAAAAAGCCGGCGCCGGAATGGAGGCCCACTTTGGCGTATTATGGTCCAGCTTGATGACAATCACCGTCATGTCGTCCTCAATCAGACCCGACCTTGTCCGGATCACTTCTTCCATGATTAAGTCGGCGATTTCCTGCGGCTCCTCGGTTTTCAGCGATTTCAATTTGCGCTTCATCCACAGATCATGATTTTCCACATGTCTCGGCCCTTCAAAGATTCCGTCGCTCATCATGATCAAAAGGTCTCCCGCTTTTAATTGCTCGCTGACAACATCGACATCGAATTCTGTAATGATGCCGATCGGCAGATTGCTGGCCTGCACTTTTATAATTTGATCGCCTCTTTTAATAAAGCTCGGGGTGGAGCCGATTTTCAAAAACTTGCAGCTCGCATCCTGAAGATCGATGACCGATAAATCCAATGTCGAATAAATTTCATCTGTTGTCCTTAATGAAAGAATGCTGTTAATCGTTTTAATCGCCACTTTTTCGTCGATGCCCGACTGAAGAATCTTTTCCAGCAGCTTGATCGTCTCATTGCTTTCAAAATGGGCCCTTGCGCCATTTCCCATACCATCGCTAATGGCGGCGGCATATTTGCCGGTGCCGAGCTCCATCATATTGTAGCTGTCGCCGGAGACAAGCCCTCCGCCTTTTGCTGCATGCGCGGCTCCTGTCACCACCCTGTATGACTTCGCCGAACCGAAGGCAACATGACAATATCCATTCGGATGGCCGGCGCACTGTTCTGCTTTGACGATAATTTGTTCTTCCAAAATATCGGACAGCATCGGAGCGATGATTTTTTCACACTCTCCATGGCCGTTGCAATACGGGATACTCATTTCAATATCGATGTTTCCCTGCTCAAGGCTGTATATTTCGACTTGCTGAATCTCGATGCCGAAGTGCTGCAGCGCATCCCGAATTTGCTCTTCTTGAATAAAATGCTGCTCCCTTTCCCTTTTTATTTCCCGAGAAAAGTCCGCCATAACCTGAGAAACGCCGAGAAGCTGCTCTGCAACGAGACGTCTGCTGTCATGCACCTTTTGTTTTAATGTCTGGTTCGCCCTAAAATGAGTCAGCTCGTCTTCAATCAGCGCTTCTACTTGCTTTGATTTGGAGCAGTGCTGATGAAACTCCTTTTTCAGCTTGCGGTTTTTAAAATATTGCTTTTCTTCCGTTTCCTGCATAACCCGTTTCATCAAATCATATGTTTTATCAAAGTTCTGAACCCAGCACTTGTTTTTCTTATAGCATGACTGACAGGAATGTTCTGTCACCGTGCTCAAAAACAGATCGATCTCTTTTTCTTTTCCTTCATCGTCCGGAGCTGAATGATAAAAGGTAGCGAAGCTTTCGGATAAAGCGTGAAAAACGTTCGAAAACTGATCGACTTTTTGGGCGGTGACATCGCGGATTTTCCTTGCATATTGCTGCTGTTCCTGGGCGTGCTCAGTCGTTCCAGGTATATACTTGGCCACTTTTTTCGTAATCGACTGAGGGGTTAAAAGGAACAGGCCGATTGCAATCAGAGATTCATAAAGCGTCGGCACTAATTCAGCCGAACCTTCTCCGTACAGAGAAATCAATAGAGATCCAATCAATAAGCCGACCGCTGCGCCGAACTTTTTTCCTTCTTTTAGCAAACCGCCGAGAAGGCCTGAGAAAGCCAGCAGGCTCATCTGATATAAATTGCCGATGTTTGAGAGGCTGAGAATCAGCCCGGTCACAACCCCGACTGTACAGCCGATGCTTGCGCCTCCGATGAACGCGAAAGCGAGCACGACATAACGGGCCAATATCAGTTCAGCCTGCATGCCTTGAAATGAAACGCCTGTCAAGCCCGTGAGAACGGAAGCGATTAAAATCATAAAACAAATGATCTCTTCAATTTTCAGCGACTGTTTCGCCCGCTTTGATGTGACAATCGGCAGGCTTTGCAGAAAAATCAATGTGAGGATAAACGATAATCCGGCTTCAACGAAAGCCATAATATAGTGATAACCTGAAACCGTTCCGTATTCGGCATATACGAATCCGCATCTTGTCACAGCCATCGCCAAAAAGACGACGACAGGCAGCGTTCTGACACGGTCTTTTATAATAAGGGACGTCATTTTTGAACATATCGCAAATGCAAACAGAGCCGCAAGCACGAACAGCGAATGCTGAGGCGATATGCTCAGAGCTCCGGCAAGAAGCGCCAGGCATGCAAGGAAAGCTTTATCTTTTTTGATTAAAAGCATCGCTCCGAAAAATGGAAGAGCAAAGGGAATGACCTCTGACAGAATGAAGGCTCGTCCCAATAAAAAACCGATGACCATATAGATCAGCCCTTTATAAAAAAAGAGGGAATATAAATGCTGCATCATAAGCTTCGTCATGCTGCCAAACCATGAATACAATTTTTGAACAGCAGGTCCAGCTATTGGGCTGTTCACTCTTCTTTCCGCTTTTTCCATGCTCTCATCTCCCACTCGTTTATTCGTTGCTTGCCATTATAGCGAAAGATGAAATAGGATTTTGTCAAAAGAAGGTAACGAATTCAAAGAACTGTTCGACGCTTTTTGTAGCATGCTTCAATCACTCTTGATAAGTCGAGTCCATTCCCGTTATTTTGCATATTTTTATGCAGCAAAAAACCGGCTTCAGAAGAAGCCGGTTTCCGGAATGACCCGTACGGGATTCGAACCCGTGTTACCGCCGTGAAAGGGCGGTGTCTTAACCACTTGACCAACGGGCCTTCATATAAGTAGCGGCGGAGGGGATCGAACCCCCGACCTCACGGGTATGAACCGTACGCTCTAGCCAGCTGAGCTACACCGCCATGTTGTTGATTTCTTTTAACGCACAAGTTCTATAATACAAAGGATTGCCCTATCCGTCAATAGAAATTTTAATAAAAATTTTATTAGAAAATAAAAAGGCATCCGTTGGGATAAGACGAATGCCTTTCGTTTATATAGAAAGCAGCAAGTTAACCTCTTCTTGCTCCGCGCCCTCCACGTTTTGATTCCGTGTTGCGTTTTAGAGACGATAAGCGATCTTCACTGTCTTTTAAAAACTTATTCATTTTCTGTTCAAACGTTTCTTTAGAGCGGAAATCATTTTTAGGTCTCGCAGGTCTTGATGATTGAGGACGGTCTACAGCCTTTTTGATCGATAAGCCGATTTTCCCATCTTTCTCAACATTAATAACTTTAACTTCTACTTGATCACCGACCTTCAGATGATCATTAATGTCCTTCACGTAGTTATCGGCTACTTCGCTGATATGAACAAGACCTGTTGATCCTCCAGGCAGTTCAACAAACGCTCCGAAATTTGTAATACCTGTTACTTTCCCTTGCAACTTGCTGCCAACTTCAATCGACATAAAAAAAGTGCTCCTCCTTAGACTTAAAAAAGATCATTTGTTTAATTATACATAAAGAAAAAATTAAGTGTCAACAAGGCTACTTGCTCTTATCTTCAAACTTGAAGATGATTTCGCCATCCTTTGAGAGGTAGTAATCCTTTCTGGCAAGCTCTGCAACGTAGTCCTCGTCCTTTAATTTCACAATCTCATCTTTCAAATCCGATTTTTTTGCTTCCAGCTGTTCCAATTGTTTCAAAAGCTCAGCTTTCTTCTCTTGCTTCGCGCTGATATCCGAAGTCTGCGACCAGAGCGAGCTGACAATCACAATCGCCGACAGCAGCACAACGGCGCCGAAAACCATCAACCGTCTGTATAGACCGCGTCTTTTTCTTTTCAGCTGCTGCTGTTTTCGCTCCATCTGCTCTTTGTATTCGTTCTGTATTTGCGATATGTTGCGTCTTGTGGGATCATTCATTCCAGACGGCCTCCCTTCATTTTTTTAAAAGTTTTGCCTTAATTGTTATGAATAGTTTCTTCCCCTTTTCGAAAAATCCTGCTCCTTTTTGCAAAAAGCGTCTCAACAATCCCCGAACCGGGGCGGGAAGAAGCCTGCAGCATTGATATAGTATAAAATAAATCGGGTATCCTGCAAATTTTAATATCTTATATAAACATACCGCAAAAAAACGAAAAAGAACATAGATATTTCTCATTGTAAAGAGAATGATGGCTAAAATGGCTTGAAACGTCCATACAACAGGCCGAAACACCATCATCCGCATCATCTTTGAGCCCAGCCTGGAGATGAATATAAAAAAGGAAATCATCCATTCCAAAAGCTTGATATAGACCTGCTTAAAAAGGCTCTGATAAGCGGCAAAACCAAGCATGACCGCCAGAAAGATATAAATTCGGAATTCCCCTTCATTCACGCTCAGCAAAACATAGAAAAAAAGGAGGCCTTGTACTACCCAAAACAAAAAGTCATGGAGAAACAACAGCCACCTTGCTGTTTTCGAGCGAACGACAAAACGGGTATAGGTGTCAAGGGAAGCGCCAAGCCATGCCCCCATTCCGGCCATGGCCAGCATCGTATAGAACTGTGTGGTCAGCGTCATTTAAACAACTTGCTAAAAAATCCTTTAGCTTTCTCCCCCTGCTGCTCATCCAAATAGACGAGATCAAGCACTCTTCCCTTGATGGAGACAACGCCTTTTTCCACATCGAGATTCTTCATCTGCAGGTTTTCGCCTCTGACTGCAAGCATGCCCATTACCGTCTCAAGTAAAAATTCCTCGTTGTCAAAGCTCTCGACCTGCTTGACACCGGATATATCCAGAAGCTTGCGGCCCTTCATCGTCACATTATGTTCAGGACCAGATGCCCCGCCGGAAGGGTTGTGCTGATCATAATATACATTCATCGATTCATCCCCCATATCCTCATACTAAAGATTCGATACTGCATTGTATGAGACGGGGGATTTTTTTAGAACAAGCCTATTCTCCTCCCAGCTTCTCCTCTTTGAGAACGGTATACATATCAGCGGCTTCTTCTTTTTTTGTCGTATCCTTCAATTCATTGACTTTGACGGTTACAAGTTTTTGGCCGAAACGCACCGCAAGCTCGTCCCCCGCTTTGACAACAGAGCTTGCTTTCGCCTGCTGGCCATTGATCGAAATTCTTCCCTGGTCAGCCACTTCTTTTGCAAGCGTCCGTCTTTTAATCAGCCTTGATACTTTGAGAAATTTGTCGAGTCTCATCGCTTGTCAGCTCCTTTCAATGCCTTTCGCTTCATTCCACAGTTCGTCCATTTCTTCAAGCGTCATACTTTCCAGATCCTTGCCCATGCGCTTTGCAGATTGTTCAATATATGTGAACCTTCTGTAAAACTTGGCGTTTGTCATCGCGAGGGCTTCTTCCGGTTCAATTTTATAAAACCGGCCGATATTGACGAGCGCGAATAAAAGGTCGCCGAACTCTTCTTTCATTTTTTTGCTGTGCTGTTCGGCTTCGGAAATTTCTGAAGAAAATTCTTTCATTTCCTCCTGGACTTTATCCCAAATATCCTGGACATTCGACCAGTCGAACCCGGTCTTTGCCGCCTTTTTCTGAAGCTTGTTCGCTTTTGACAAAGCAGGAAGCGGCTTTGGAATATCGTCGAGGAGGGATTTATCGTCCGCTTGTTTCTCCTGCTTCTTGATCTCTTCCCAGTTTACCATGACGTCGGCCTCATCACGAACAGAGACCTCTCCGAAGACGTGCGGATGCCTTCTGATCATTTTTGCGGTGATGCCGCGAATCACATCGTCAATTGTAAAAAGGCCGTCATCCTCGCCGATCTGCGCATGCAGAAGAACTTGGAGCATCACATCGCCAAGCTCCTCTACTAAGTGGTCGGGATCTTCTTCATCAATCGCCTCTAGCACCTCATAGCATTCCTCGATTAAGTACTTTTTGAGCGACTCATGGGTTTGTTTTCGGTCCCAAGGGCAACCGTCCGGTCCGCGCAGCTTTCTGATGACACTGCGGAACATCGAAAATTCCTGGTGGAGAATCTCTTCGTCTTTGACAGGCGGCACATAGACGCTCGTTAAATTATTGATGCCCACGCTTCTGTCCAATTCGTAAAGAGGCACTGTCCGAATGTCTTGCATGCTGCTTCCGGCCGCTGTTACAATGACGACTTCATAGTCATCAGGAAGCTTTTCCATTAACGTCAGTTTGACCTCTGAAGCCGTCATTTGATCATATACCTGGCAAATAATCAAATGATGACGGAGCTCGACTTCGTCGGCTGAAAACCGGACGGCATCGACAAACTGAAACCCGTCAATCGGATCGATCTGCAAAGCATTTAACGTCGCATCAATAAAGCTGTGGCCTCCCTCGACGACGACATCGGCCTGATGAGCCCCACGCCTCTCAAGCAAAAGCTGGACCGTTTTTTCAGCGACGAACGGATGGCCTGGAACGGCATAGAGCACATCCCCCTGCTTCGCCTCCTCAAAAAGCCGCTCTACGATCTCCTCGTAAACATCTTCGAATTGATCATGCTTTTCATAGACCTCATCAAAAAAATGAATCTCCGCTATTTCTTTTTTCAGGTCTTCTATTAATGGATGGTCTTTCGTCCTGACATAAAGAACCTCCGCTTGTGTGAGCCGTTTATATACACCGAGGGTTAATTGATTCATATCGCCTGCCCCAAGGCCGACTACCGTGATTTTACCGGCCATGCCTGCCGCCCCTTTCTCGTTTTAATGTCAGGAGCTTGCTGCCAAAAGGCACAAGCTCAAGTTCTTTTTCTGAAAACACGCGCAATGTGAAGATACCGGACAAAAAGACAACGCCGCCGACGAAAACGGCGCTAAGACTTTCCGCCGCTGAGATCCATCTGCTTTTATGTGGTATGGCCGCTTCAAATGCAAAAAGCCACACCGCCAGAGCGGCCGACATGATCACAGCCGACAACAAAACACCCGCTATCCTGTATTCCGACAGCTTAATCCAGCCTTTTCTTTTCAGCTGAAAAAAATTGAGCCCCGCAACAGCGGCAAATGACATCATAGTAGCAAAAGCAGCGCCGGAAATGCCGAAACCGGGGATCAGAAGCTCGTTCAATACGGCTTTCACCAAAATGCCGCAGCAGACGAATACAGCCGGAAGACATGTATTGCCGAGTCCTTGCAAAACAGCAGTCATCGTCATCGCCAGCGATGCAAAGAGAATCGACGCGCTGAAAATTTGGAGCGCAGCCGTTCCATCGCTGTTTTTAAACAGCATGACATTGACCGGCTCCAAAATACAAATCAGACCGGCGGCTGCTCCAGTGCCGATGACAAAGCTCATTTTTAGCGAATACCGGATCTTTTCCTCCAGCACTGCAGTTTCTCCCTTTTTCTTCGCTTTCGTGAGGGACGGGACAAGAGCCGTCGCAATGCTCGCAGCAAAAACGGTTCCCAGCTGCAAAAGCGGCTGCCCCCTGTCATACACTCCTTTTGTATGTTTCGCCTGAAGTTCGCCCATTCCTTGTCCGGCCAGCAATGAATACAAGTGCAATGCGTCGACGAGCTGGATGAGGATCAGCATGAGGCCGGCGGTACAAATCGTAACCGAATACAGACACAGCTGTTTTAAAATATCACCCGTCCCGGCCTCAATTCGGACGGCAGTGGCTTTCTTTTCACGCTTGGCCCAAAACACGGCGAGAATGAAAAACGACGCAAGGCCGCCGACAAGAGAGCCAAAGGCCGCCCCTGCACCGGCGTCATATAAGGAAAAGCCGCTTTTGACGAGCCACCACGTCAAAACAAGAATCGCCCCAACCCGAAGTGTCTGTTCTCCAATTTGAGAAAGTGCCGTCGGCAGCATCCGTTCGCTTCCTTGAAAATAGCCTCTCAGCAAAGACACAAACGGAAGCAGCAAATAAGAAAACGACACGGCGCGGATCACCCCGGCAAGGTCGAGATCGCCCATAAACCCTGCGATGGCTCCAGCTCCGGCAAACAAGAGTAGAAAAAAGCCGAGGCCGACAGCCGATAAAAAGAGCATAGACACGCGGAGAATCTTTGCCCGGTTTGCGGACCCGTAATCATTCAGCAACTTTGAAATGATGACCGGGAACCCGGAGGTGGCAAGCATGACAGATATTCCGATCATCGGGTACACCTGCTGAAAAATATAAAAACCGACATCTCCAACTATATTTTGAAAAGGCACTCTATATACAGCGCTTAATATCTTTGATAATATCCCCGCCAATGAAAGTACAAAGGCGCCTTGCCAAAGCAATTGTCTTTGGCCCTTTAAAAACCCCATTCCTTTAAGCTCCTTTCAATGCGCTTTCTAAAAAGCGCACGAAACGAGCTTATTATACCATATTCAGGGCTTGCACCCCTCCTGCAAGTGTGAATTAAAAAAGAACAGCCCAAAAGGTGCTGTTCCAATGCTGATGCTGATTCAAGCTGAGAAAAAACACTTTCGGCATTCCGGCTCGTTTGAGCAGGAATGTCAAAATAAAAGGAATGAGACCTATTGTTCCATTTGCCGGGCCAAAAAGCCGGCGGCAGTTTCAACCGCTTTATGTTCCACTTCGCCGATTGACTGGTCTTTTGAAAAAATGACAACCGCTCCGATCGGGTCGCCGTTTGCAACAATCGGGCCGACGGTATAAGAAGCAACCTCTTCGTCAATACCATCAATAAGCTGAATCGTCTTCGCGTCTCCGTCCAAAACAGAAGTGCGCTGATCCATCGCCTTTTCGACCATGTCGCTGATCGATTTGTTTAAATAGTCTTTTTTAGACCCCCCGGATACTGCGATATACACATCCCGGTCGCAAATCAGCACGGAATGGCCCATGCTGTCATAAAGCGCATCTGCATACTCTTTTGCAAAGTCGCCGAGCTCGCTGATCGGAGAATACTTTTTTAAAATAACCTCCCCATCCCGGTCCACAAATATTTCCAAAGGGTCTCCTTCACGAATGCGCAAAGTTCTGCGGATTTCCTTCGGGATCACGACCCGGCCTAAATCATCAATTCGACGTACGATACCAGTTGCTTTCATCTCTGCTGCCTCTCTTTCATTTGATGATATATCTGGTGGATATAAACAGAGCTGTGTACTTATGTAACACTCTCCACTCTTGATTGGTTTTAGTATCCTTCACATCAAATGTAATATACGCGAGAAACAACAAATTTTTACGATGAAGCGATCGTTTGCTTTTTAACGTTTTGAAGGCCCTTCAATATGTCGAGAAGCGTTTCCAGCCATTCCTCCGGTTTTCGGTTTTTCACTTGAATCGAGATTTTCAATTTCTTCCCTTCCATTCCAAGGCCGATCTGTCTGCCGTACTTGCTGCCGAGTTCAAACAGTTTTTGACCGTCAATTTCGGCACTAGCTTTTTCGTCAATTGTCAGTCTGACGGCGTCTTTATCCTGTTTGATCAGCTCGACGCGTTCCTTGATGGCATATACCTTCGCCTCAGCGATGGCGAATAAATATTCTACTTCTTTCGGATATTCGCCGAAGCGGTCGATCATCTCGTCTTGAAGCTCGCTCTTTTCTTCAATGGTTGAAATCGCTCTAAACCGTTTATACATATCTATTTTTTGCTTGCCGTCTGTCACATACGTCTGCGGAATATATGCGTCAAGCTCCAAATCGATTTCCGGCTCAAACTTTTCAGCTTGCGGTGCATCTCCCTTGCGCGCCTCTATTGCTTCCTTGAGCATTTGCGAATATAAATCGAAACCGACAGAATCGATGAACCCGTGCTGCTGCGCACCTAAAAGGTTTCCGGCGCCGCGGATCGTCAAATCGCGCATCGCGATTTTAAATCCTGACCCGAGTTCTGTAAATTCTTTAATCGCCTGAAGCCTTTTTTCAGCCACTTCCGTTAGGACTTTGTCCTTCCGGTACGTAAAATAAGCGTAAGCTACACGGTTTGAGCGGCCGACGCGGCCCCTCAGCTGGTACAGCTGGGAAAGCCCCATCTTGTCTGCGTCAAATACGATCAAAGTATTGACGTTTGGAATATCAACGCCCGTCTCAATAATCGTCGTGCTGACTAGTACATCCGATTCTCCCTCTAAGAAGTTCAGCATGACCGATTCGAGTTCGTTTTCTGTCATCTTTCCATGGGCGTACGTCACCTTGGCGTCAGGTACAAGCATCGAGATTTCTTCTGCTTTTCTTTCAATATCCTCCACCCGGTTGTACAGGAAGTAAACCTGACCGCCTCTGGCCAGCTCGCGTTCTATCGCTTCCCTGACCAAGGCCCCGTTGTATTCGACAACGTACGTCTGTACCGGGAAGCGGTTTTCCGGAGGCGTTTCAATGACTGACAAATCTCTGACACCAAGCATGGACATATGAAGGGTTCGAGGTATCGGAGTTGCCGTTAACGTCAAAACGTCGACATTCGCTTTAATGCGTTTAATTTTTTCCTTATGTGTGACACCGAACCTTTGTTCTTCATCGATGATAAGCAGACCAAGATCTTTGTATACGACATCCTTGGACAACAGCCTGTGAGTGCCGATCACGATGTCTACCGTTCCGTTTTTCAAGCCCTTGATCGTTTCATTTGCTTCTTTTCTCGTCCGGAACCGGCTGAGCAAACCGATATTAATCGGGTAGTCCTGAAAGCGCTCCAATATCGTTTCATAGTGCTGCTGTGCGAGGATCGTAGTCGGCACAAGGATCGCGACCTGTTTTCCGTCTGCAATCGCCTTAAAAGCGGCGCGGATCGCCACTTCGGTTTTGCCGTAGCCCACATCGCCGCAAAGGAGCCGGTCCATCGGTCTTTCTTTTTCCATGTCTCTTTTAATCTCATGGATCGATCTCAGCTGATCCTCTGTCTCCTGATAAGGAAATGCGGCTTCAAATTCACGCTGCATTTCATGGTCGGGTGAAAACGCGTAGCCTTTGCTTGCTTCTCTTTCGGCATAGAGCTTGATCAAGTCATCGGCGATATCCTGAACAGAGCTTTCAACCTTTTTCTTAACCCGTTTCCATTCGCTTCCCCCGAGTTTATAAAGCTTCGGCTCTTTACCTTCGGAACCGACGTATTTTTGCACCTGATCAATTTGGTCAACCGGTACGTAAAGCTTGTCGCTTCCCTGGTAGTGAATATTCAGGTAGTCCTTATGAATGCCGTTGATCTCCAACGTTTCAATCCCTAAATACTTTCCGATACCGTGGTTTACATGAACGACATAATCGCCGATCTGAAGCTCCGAGTAGCTTTTAATCCGTTCGGCATTGGTCAGTTTTTGTTTGCGCGCCTGCTTTTTGACACGCTTTTTAAACAGCTCTTCCTCCGTGATAACGGCCAGCTTGATCATCGGAAGCTCAAAACCGGATTGAAGACCGCCTTCCATAATGTAAATCTGGCCTTGGGCGAGCGCTGCATCCTGGTCGGCCTGTGCGGCTTCGATGTCATAGTCGGACAGTACAGATGCTAGTTTTTCGACGCGCTCTTTGCTGTCTCCGAGAAAAACCGTCGTATATTTCGATTTTTTAAACCGTTCGATCTCATTTTTGAGCACATTCATTTGTCCGTGAAAGCTCTGCATTTGCTTGCTTGAAACATTGACGATGTTTTGCGGACTGGTGTGCTGCACATGCCTTAAAAACAGCGAGTAATACAAAATCGGGCGGGACTGTTTTGAAATGAGGCTGTGAAAAGGAAATGACATCGATGTATCATGAAGGATTTTCCCTTCTTCAAGCAGGCTCGTAATCCATTCTGCCTCTTCCTTTTGCAGCTGGTCTTCCATTTCATGAATACGGCTGATTTCATCTAGTATAAGCAAGGTATTTTTCGGGAAATAATCTAGTAAACTAGCAGGCTTCTCATAGAAATAAGAAAGGTATTTGACCATTTCCTGGCCGATATGCCCTTCCTTGAGCCGCTCTTTGTCTTCCGCGATATTTTGGTCGAGAATTTCCTTTTGTTTATCGAGCTTCAGCTTTTTAAGGCTGTTGGCAAGGCCTTGATCGATTTGTTCAAGCGCCCTTTGCCTGTCTTCATCCCGCACGATCAGTTCCTTCGCAGGGCCGATCGTTACTTCATCGCGCGTTTCCAGTGAGCGCTGATCATCCGTATTGAATATACGAATCGAGTCAACTTCTGTATCAAACAATTCAATCCGGACAGGATTTTCTTCAGTCAAAGAGTAGACATCGATAATGCCCCCGCGTATGCTGAATTCGCCTGGCGCCGCCACCATATCTGTACGCTCATACCCCATTTGAACGAGCTTCTGGAGCAGCTGTTCCGGGTCAATGTCGCGCCCCGTCTCAATGTGAATCTGACTGTTTTGCCATACTTCGACAGGAGGCAGCATTCTTCTGACGGCTGCTGCCGGAGCAACAACGATAGGCGTTTCACCGCTTGCAAGCCTATTTAAGACATCAAGCCTTTGCGAGCGCAGCTCAGGGCTTGCCACCGCTATTTCAGAAGAAATCAATTCGTTGACAGGATATAAAAGGACAGGCTGATCTTTTATCAGCCCTGTTAAATCATCTGTAATTTTTTGAGCCTGATAAAGGTTATGCGTAATTAAAAATACCGGCCGTCTCGTTTCTTTTGTAAGAGCGGCTGTAAATAACGACCGGGCAGATCCGGAGAGCCCCGCAAGCAGCTGTTCCTTCAGCCCTTCGTTCAAGCCGTTGACGATGGATTTAAAATCATCGCTTTTTGTTATATAGGATTGAATATTGTTCAAATGAGCCCCTCCTCTCTTCCTCAAATAGAAAAATGCTTTGGTCTAGTCTCTACACCAAAGCTATCTATTGAATAAATGAATGATATTGGTGATAATCCGGGTTTCGCTCAAGCGCTTCTTGACAATCTTCACATATCGTCTTCACGTGTAAATCCCCATTATCCATATAAGAAATCATATCGTTTCTTTCATCATTTGTTAAGTGGTTAAAGCCTAACTGTTCACTGTTTACATAAGAATGGTCAAGACTTCCGACTTTAACGCCGCAATGCCGGCAATAATAATGTAAAGCCATAAAGGAACCTCCATACCGAGTCTTTTTAAGACTAGTATGTTCCGTTCCCTTTTGCCTTATACCTTTGCGTTAAATTCATTCATGACTTCTAAAAAAGGTTTTTCCAAAGAAGCTTCACAGGCCTTGGCCGATTGTCTGACGGCCTCTTTTATCGCCGGCTCTTCTTCATCTGTAAAAGCGCCAAGCACATAATCGACGACTTTCATGCCGTTTACCGGACGGCCTATTCCGATTCTGATCCGGTTAAACTCACTTGTTCCCAGATGCTGAATCGTCGATTTGATGCCGTTATGGCCTCCTGCGCTTCCTTTCGTCCTCAGACGGATTCTTCCGGTCGGAAGATCCAAATCATCGTAAATCACTTTCAAATTGTCAACAGGGATCTCGTAATAGTCCAAAAGCGGCCTCAAACATTCTCCCGATAAATTCATATATGTAAGCGGCTTAACAAGTAGAACCTTTTTGCCGGAAACAAACCCGATTCCGTATTGTCCGTTGAACTTTGTTTTATCAAGCGGAATGTTCCACTCTTTCGAGAGCTCGTCAATCGTCATAAAACCTACATTGTGTCTCGTATTTTCATATGTTTTACCCGGATTGCCCAATCCTGCAAACACAAGCATTATTCTATATCCTCCCTTAAGCAAAACCCTGCCTCAGCATACTGAGGGGGAGCATCCTAATTTCCCCTCATTCTAGCACAAAAGACGTAACCGCGGGCGGATTACGTCTTACGTATTTATTCTTCTTTTTCCTCTTCAGTGCCTTTTTCTGGTTCCTCAACGTCTTGAGCAGCTGATTCGGCTTCTGTTTCTTCCTGCTTTTGAGGAGGAAGAATGGATGCAACAACTTCATCAGGCTCATGGTTGTATGAATAATCGCCTTTGGTCGGAATATCGCCGACGGTTAGAACATCATTGACTTCGAGACTGGAAATATCAACCTCGATCGTCTGCGGAATGTTCTTCGGCTTTGCTGTGACAGACAGCTCGTAAAGCGGCTGCTGAAGAACACCGCCCTGTTTGATGCCCTCTGCTTCACCCGTAAGGTTTACAGGAACCGTCGCCTCCATTTCCGCTTCCATATCAACCACTTTAAAATCGGCATGTACGATTGAATCTTTTAACGGATCCGTCTGCAGCTCAGTCACCATAACAGAGTGTTGGTCACCGTTTATATCCAAGTTGATAATCGTATTTTTGCCCTCAGCGCGCAAGATTTTTAAAAGCTCGATACTGTCTAACGCAACGGATTTGTTCTCCAGATTTCTTCCGTAAATGACACCCGGCACATACCCGGATTGCCGAATTCTTCTTAAAGAAGACCGTCTGGAATCCGTTCTTTCTTCCGCTTTTAAAATTGCCATTTTCAGCACCATCCTATCGTTAGATTGGTCTTTCTAAAACCATTCCCATAACGACAAAACTTTAAACCAGAATCAGCAAATTAATCGAACAGGAAGCTGACAGATTGTTTCTCATGCACACGAATAATTGCTTCTGCCAGAAGCGGTGCGACAGAAAGCTGCTTGAATTTCGCGATTTTCTTTTCTTCAGGAAGCTCAATGCTGTTGGTCACAACGAGCTCTTTAATTTTGGAATTGTCGATTCTTTCGATCGCCGGACCGGAAAGAACCGGATGTGTACAGCATGCATACACTTCCTCTGCGCCGCTTTCAACGAGCGCATTGGCCGCCAGCGTAATCGTTCCTGCAGTATCAATAATATCATCAATTAAAATGGCTGTTTTTCCTTCGATATGCCCGATGATATTCATAACCTCGGCTACATTCGGCTTAGGTCGGCGTTTGTCGATAATCGCAATCGGCGCTTTCAAGCGGTCCGCCAATTTGCGGGCACGGGTCACACCGCCGTGGTCAGGGGACACAATCACGATATCCTTGAAATTTTTCTCTTCAAAATAATTTCCTAAAATCGGAACACCCATTAAATGATCGATCGGTATATCAAAGAAACCTTGGATTTGCGGCGCGTGAAGGTCAAGTGCAATCACACGGGTAGCTCCGGCGGTTTCCAGCAGATTTGCCACGAGTTTGGCTGTGATCGGCTCGCGGGAACGCGCTTTACGGTCCTGACGGGCATAGCCGTAGTAAGGCATCACGATATTAATCGTTTTCGCCGACGCGCGTTTCAGCGCATCCACCATGATCAAAAGCTCCATGATATGCTCGTTCACCGGCGCGCTAGTCGATTGGATGACATAGCAGTCGCAGCCGCGGATGCTTTCTTCAATGTTAATTTGGACTTCACCGTCGCTAAAGCGTTTAACAGAACTCTTTCCCAGCTCAACTCCGACGATATCCGCGATTTCCTTCGCAAGACCCGGATTTGAGTTTAAAGAAAAAATCTTCAAATTGTCGTCTTCATATTTAGACATGGTAAACCTCCGATTTAGGATTATTTTTTGTGTATGTTCTCAGCGTAGTCTTCCTTATTGACTTGTCTTGCTCTGGCAATAGACAAAGCCCGGCCTGGCACATCGTCGGTAATCGTTGAACCCGCAGCTACGTATGCGCCTTCGCCGATTGTCACCGGAGCGACCAAATTGGAGTTGCAGCCGATAAATGCCCCATTTTCAATTTTCGTTTTAAACTTATGTTTCCCATCATAATTTACGGTAATCGACCCGCAGCCGAGATTGACATCCGTTCCGATTTCCGCGTCCCCTATGTAGCTTAAATGAGATGCTTTGCTGCGATCACCAAATTCCGATTTTTTCACTTCGACGAAATTCCCGATCCTTACCTCATTGCCGATCTTTGAGTCGGGCCTGATATGAGCAAACGGTCCGATTGTAACATCGTCGCCGACTTCACTGTCCACGATAACGGACTGCTTAATGACCGTTCTGCTGCCGACCGTACTGTTTTCCAGTTCGCTGTTCTGTCCGATGACCGCGTCTTCACCGATAACAACCCGCCCTTTAATGACGGTGCCGGGATAAATCACGGTATCCCTGCCGATCACGGCTTCCGGTGAAATGTATGTGTTGTCGGGATCGATTAAGCTGACGCCGTTCTGCATGTGGCGTTTATTGATCCGCTGCTTCATATAGATTTCCGCTTGTGATAGGGCGACTCTGTCATTGACTCCGAGCGTTTCCTGGAAGTTGCCAGTCTGATAAGCGGCTACAGTTTCACCTTGATTTTTCAAGATCTCAATGACATCCGGAAGATAATATTCCCCCTGTACGTTGTCATTGGAAACCTGCTCGATCGTTTGAAAAAGAGCTTCGTTGTCAAAACAGTAGGTGCCTGTGTTGATTTCTTTGACAAGCCTTTCCTCTTCTGTTGCATCTTTGTGTTCGACAATCTTTGCAACATCGCCGTTTTCATTGCGAATAATGCGTCCGTAGCCTGTCGGATCTTCCGCTACAGCGGTTAAAATCGTCACCTTTGCTGCTTTTTTCTGATGCTCCGTGAGCATGGCTTCCATCGTTTCGGCAGTTAAAAGCGGGGTATCTCCGCAGATGACGATTGTTGTTCCTTTTTCGCTTCCAAGAATCGACTTGGCCTGCTTGACGGCATGGGCCGTGCCGAGCTGTTCAGCCTGCAGGGCATATTCGCTTTTTTCCCCGAGCTGTTTTTTGACATCTTCCGCACCATGTCCAACTATTGTGACAAGTTTTTCTAATGATAGCTTGCGAGCTTCATCGACAACATGCTCGACCATAGGTTTTCCGCAAACAGGATGAAGAACTTTATATAGCTTTGATTTCATTCTTGTTCCTTGACCAGCTGCTAACACAACTGCAAACCGCTTATCCATGTATTGGCCTCCATTATCCCTATTATCCATAGAAAAATATATCCTAAATATGAGTTGATTTCAAGCAAGCCAAAATGAGAAATCGGGAAATCAAGACAGCATATTTTGGATGTTTAGAGCATATTTAGGATTAACTGATCAGGGAGACGGATTGATTCCTTCTGCATGCGCTTTGTTATCCGAGTTCGCATGCTTTACCTTCCTGCTACTGTTATACGCAGACACAAACCATATATTGTCATTTTATTATGATAAGATCATTTTTTTTCAAAACAAAAAGGGCTTATCCATAAGCCCTTCTTTTTTAAGAAGCTCCAGCTTCTTCATATTCTATTTCCTCAACGTCACCCAAACGATGATATTCATTTAACACCGCGTCCTGAATTTTTCCGCGGGTGCTTGAGTTGATTGGATGAGCGATATCACGAAATTCTCCATCAGGTGTACGCTTACTTGGCATCGCAACGAAAAGACCATTGTTTCCATCAATTACACGAATATCATGCACTACAAATTCGTGATCCAGCGTGATGGATGCAATCGCTCTCATGCGACCATCGGTATTCACGCGGCGTAATCTTACGTCGGTAACTTCCACAGTAGTTCACCACCTTTTCCCAATATAAAAACATTAGTGTAACTATTCAACGGCTTTTTTTGTTTTCCTGCATAATTAAAAATATTTTTGTAATATTGGGATAAAAAAACACTGAATTGACAAATTTTCCAAACAAAAAAGATGATTTTGAGACCAAAACCATCTTTTAAGAGTTCTTTCTATTTCACTAATGCGATGACTTCTATTTCAACAAGCGCGTCTTTCGGCAGCCTCGCCACCTCAACGCATGATCTCGCCGGTTTGTGGGTATCGAAGTACTGTCCGTAAACTTCATTCACCTCTGTGAATTGATTCATATCCGCCAGAAACACGGTTGCTTTGACGACAGTCTCCAGAGAGGCGCCCGCTTCTTTCAGCACGGCTTTTAAATTGCGGAAAACCTGGTGCGTCTGTTCTGTGATGTCTCCAGTCACCATTTCACCCGACGGGGTCAGCGGAATTTGCCCCGAACTGTAAAACATATTGTTGACAACAATTCCTTGTGAATACGGTCCGATCGCCGCCGGTGCTTCTTTTGTCTGAACAACCTTTGTCATCTCAAACTCCCCATTTCCTATTCATTTTCTGCAAAAAAACGCTGAAAATTTCCGTTTTGTATTTCCACCTTTTTTTCCTTCATATCGATTTCAGAAAGAGTCAAAAGGGACATATACTCATCGACCAGCCGCTCCTTGACTCCCTGAGCTTCCACAAGAACACCGATGCCCGCTACATGGGCATTGAATTCATCGAGAAGATTGATCATGCCGTTGATCGTTCCTCCCGCTTTCATAAAGTCGTCTATGATCAAAACGTGCGAGCCCGTCTGCAAGCTTCGTTTTGCAAGAGACATCGTCTGAATGCGGTTGGATGATCCGGACACATAGTTGATGCTGACCGTTGACCCTTCAGTTACCTTATTGTCTTTTCTGACGACCACTGTCGGCACATCAAGGTAGCTGGCTACCGCATATGCCAAAGGAATGCCTTTTGTCGCCACCGTCATCACGACATCGATCTCCCTGTCTGAAAAAGCGGAAGCAAAAATTTTGCCGGCCTTCGTTAATACAGAGGGCTTTCCAAGGATATCGGTTAAATACAAATATCCGCCGGGCAATATCCGTTCCGAATCGATCAATGACTCACCGAGCGACTTTACAAATTCCTCCGCTTCATCGCGTTTTACCTTTGGAATGTATTTAACGCCGCCGGCTGCTCCCGGCACGGTCTGAAGCGTTCCGATTCCCTGCTGCTCGAAGGTCTGCTTAATGATGGTTAAATCTTCACTAATGGATGATTTAGCAGATTGATACCGTTCTGAAAAGAAGGTTAATGGCACTAAGACATGCGGATGGGTCAACAAATAATTTGTCAGATCCACCAATCTGCCGCTTCGACGAAACTTCATGCACTTACCTCCAAAATCCGAATATTTTTAAAAACAATATAACTTAACATACGGATTTAATCAAGTTCATTTTGTTCTCCGATCATCCGCACCGCATAAACCTGATCGCAAAACCCTCTTAATCCGTTATAGATTCTTTGCACTTTTGATTCGTATTGAACAAGTCCGAACACAGTGGGGCCGCTCCCGCTCATCAGCACAGCATCGGCGCCGAACCGCTTCATTTGATTTTTGATCATCGCGACTTCGGGGTGCATGTTCAATGTAACAGATTCGAGTACATTGCCGAGCTTGTCACACATTTTTTGAAAATTCTTCTCTTCAATCGCAGCAATCATACCTTGAACATCCGGATGTTCAATCTCGTCGACTTTCAGCTGCTTGTACACTTCTGCAGTTGATACGCCGATCGTCGGCTTTGCCAGCACTACCCAGCAGTGCGGCGGAGTCTCGATATGACGGATTTTCTCTCCCCTTCCCGTTGCAAGAGCCGTTCCTCCATGTACGCAAAAGGAGACATCAGATCCGATCTCAGCGCCAAGCTCAGCCAGTTCATTCATCGAAAGCTTCAAATCCCACAGCCGGTTCAATCCTCTGAAGACGGCAGCCGCATCGCTGCTTCCTCCTGCAAGGCCCGCAGCAACGGGAATCACTTTCGTAATAAAAATGGAAACCCCTTTTTTAATGCCGTAGCGTTCTTTCATGAGCATTGCAGCCTGATAAGCAAGGTTTCGCTGATCGTCGGGAACAAAGCGGTTATGCGAAGAAACCGTTACTTTATCTTCTGCCAGCTCTGTTAATTCGACCCGATCCGCCAAATCAATCGTCGTCATGACCATCTCTACTTCATGATACCCATCTGGACGTTTGTGGCGAACGTCGAGCGACAAATTAATTTTAGCCGGCGCCTTCTCTAAAATACGCAATCCATTCACCTACTTCTCCATCTAAACATAAGTATCCACATTGTAACATATTTTGAAGTACAGGACGTACAAATGCATGCGCCTGAGGCAGGACGCCTCGCTCTTAGCATGCGGTCATTCCTCGCAAGTACAAATGCATGCGCCTGCGCAGGATGCCTCGCCTTTGGCATGCGGTCATTCCTTCAGATTGCGAATGCGCCCCTCGCCATGATTCCCAGGTCGCTTACAGCGGCTGAACACTGAAAACGGATCAATGAAAAAAACGGAGGACAGAAGCGTCCCCCGTATGTCACTGTTTTAATGATTTTGCTGATTTTGAGCCATATGCTGTTCGGCTAATTCGATGGCCCTTTTCACCATGTTGCCGGCGTCTCTGGCCCGAATTCCGCCCCAGCCCTCGGTCTTTACCGTATCGTAAAATCCAAGATCTTTAGCCAATTCATTTTTGAATTCCTCTGACATGATGCTTCGACGTCTGCCCATGCGAAACAGCCCCTTTCAAGTATCATACCATCCGTCTGACTCATCATAAAACAAGTGACATGTATTAGCTTTGCTCGATTTGTGCAGAACTTCCCCGAAAAATTTTGGATAAAAAAAGGCAAAACAAAAAGCAGCAAACATAAAGTCCACTGCTTATTAAAGGGCTACTGAGCTGGTTTTATCATCGGAAAACCTCAATTCAACCGTCTCAGTAAGAATATCCGCATAACTGTATGAAACTCTTTCAAACGAATTCTCGTCTTGGTCTAGTTGTATCACAAAAACAGAAGGGTACGTCTCAGCTAAAATGCCCGAACGCTCAATCGTTTTTCGGCGGCCACCGTTTGCTTTTAACGTCAGCCTTTTTCCCAAATGTCCATCAAGCGATCTTTTAATATCGGACAACGTTTTCGCCATTGCATCCACCTCACTATATTCAGTATACACCAGAAGCCCATTTTTGTCAAATAAAATTTAAATTATATCAACGTTCATAAGCCTCTGTCAATAAAATATTTGTGACAAATTATACGCCGACTTTCCCTTATTTTCCTCATTTTTCGTTTCATTATGTATGTTTTTAAAAAAAAGGTAAAAACATTTCGTGTGCATAGCAAAAACCCGCCATCCGGCGGGCTCGTTTAATCGTTTGCTTTTGTTTTATATGGCATTCCAATACGCAATACGCCCCGCGTCTCAATACCTCCGAGCCCCTTTTCTCTCGTCAAGGTATTTCTGAGCACTTCCCAGACGTTAATGCGGTCCATAAACGGAGTGAAGCTGATTTTTGCGACTATATAGACCGGATCAAGCGCATGGATGTTGACTCTGGACGGAGAGCTTGCGAAATTTGCACCGGCTCTGATCAGTGATTCAAAATGGGACTGGCATGCGCCGGCAAAAATGACGAGCTGATCAAGATGGGGAATTTTTCTTCTCGCTTTTTGAACGGTTTCGATAAAATCTTTTGAATGCCTGTAGGCATCCAGATTGTTAATATCGCCCTTCTGCTTAGAATAGGCATCGTGTCCGGTAATGACGAGAAGATCCGGGCGGTATTCATCGATCAGTTCCTCGATGACTGATGACATTTTCTTTTCATAGCAATGAATGCCGTATACAGGAACCCCGATCTTTTCGTAGAGCGCCAGACACTTTTTCAAATAAGCCGAATCCCCGTCTAAATGAAGGACTCTTCCGGGCATATGAAAGTACTGCTGTTGATTGTTATATTGGTTTGTGGCGCGGTACTCATGTTTATCGTGAAGGAGTTTGTAATCCTGGCGGAGAAGATCGAGGGATTCCTTCATTCTCGTTTCTTCTTCCCGCTTTCTCATCTGCCACTCAGCCTCGCGGACAATCTCAAGATCCCCCAAATGCGCGTCAGCGATTAATCTGACCTCATCTCCGTGCAAAACGGCTACAGGTTCTCCATTTGCCGATTGATCAATTCTTATAATTCGAAATAAAATATCTCTTCGATAAGATTTTCTGACGACCATATCGCCTATTTTAAATTGCATGCTTTTCACTCCACACATAGACTAAGCCCCATCCTGATGAACATCAAGCAACGAAAAAGTAAAGGTGCTTCTTTAGCCTATGTGCCTGCCCTTCAAGTGGTGAACGGATGACAAGCCTGATCAGGCTTAAAGCCCGGCATCAATAAAAAAAGCCCTCCATTAAAGAAGGACTTCTCTCAAGCGGTCAGATAAGACGGCGAACTCTTCAATGCTAAGCGACTCTCCGCGTCGTTTTCCGTCGATATGTGAATCCTGAAGCGCTCTTTCAATTTTTGATTTATTCTCTTTGCCATTCGGCAGATTGTTGACGAGGTTGTTGAAAAGCGTTTTTCGACGCTGTGCAAAGCTTGCTTTTACGACTTGAAAGAAAAAGGCAGCATCTTGAACGGCCACAGCCGGCTCTTTCCTCAGCGTCAGCCTGATGACCGCGGAATCTACGTTAGGCTGAGGGACAAATACGGTCTTTGGTACATTCATGACCGTTTTGGCCTCCGTATAAAACTGCACCGCGATGGAAAGGGACCCGTATTCCTTTGAAGAAGGTTTTGCAGCCATTCGGTCCGCCACCTCTTTTTGAAGCATGACGACGATTCCTTTCAGCGGCAGATTTTCTTCTAAAAGCTTCATGATGATCGGAGTCGTGACGTAATACGGGAGGTTGGCGACAACCATCACCTCATCGCAGTCTTGAAACTGTTCGTCCATTACCGCTCGGACATCGGCCTTCAGGACATCCTGGTGAATGACAGTCACATTATCATACGGAGAAAGCGTATCTTCTAAAATCGGCAGAAGCCGTTGGTCGATCTCAAAGGCCGTTACTTTCTTCGCACGCTTTGCCAGCTGCTCGGTCAATGCCCCGATCCCCGGACCGATTTCAATCACGCCTGTACGCTCCGTCACACCGGCATGGTCGACAATTCTGTCCAATATGTTCGTGTCAATCAAGAAGTTCTGCCCCAGGCTTTTTTTGAATGAAAATCCGTATTTATTGAGAATTTCCTTAGTCCTAATTGGGGTGGCGATATCTTTATTCATGTTCTTCCTCCCGCAGCACAGCATCCAGTGCGCTTAAATAATCACTCTTTTTGATCTGAAACATTTGCAGCCGCTTTTGAAGCTGTTTCCCATTTGTATAGCCGATATTCAATATTTCGCCGAGCCGCTCCCGCCTTTGTTTTGCCAGCGGGCCTCCGATCAGGCCGGCTTCGATTAAATCCCGGGCCTCAATCTCAGGTTCCGTCGCTTCCATTTCCTCCTGAACGGTCATTAAGCATTCGCGGATCGCTTCAAGCGAAGCGTGTTCGACACCGATTCCGCGTTTATTTTTAGGCTTTGCCAAATGCTTGGGCAAAAATGCATGCTTGCAGCCGGGGACCTTTTCTGCAATCGTTTTTCTGATTTTTTCCCCCGGGAAATCGGGATCGGTTAAAATAATAACCCCGCGCGTTTCCTGGGCGAGCCGAATCCGTTTGATGACGTCTTCCCCTATGGCAGATCCGTTCGTTTCGATCGTATCTGCATCAACAGCCGATTTGATTTTAGCGGTGTCATCACGGCCTTCGACAACGATGATTTCTTTAATCTTCATTTCTTCCTCCGTATGTTGAAAAACCTTTTATTACATTTTTAAAATGATTGAAACCTTTTTGTAATAAAACCGTCTAATTTATTAGAAAACAAGATGGATCTATTATAACCAAAAAAACAGAGGGCGCAAAATCCCTCTGCTTATATAAAAAGCATAATAAATGATATTTAGTTCAACACCTTGATTTTAACTCTTTTGTTTCCCCAGCGGTAAGCTGTAGACTTATTCGGAAAGAATACATCGATTTTTCGGCCTTTGATGGCTGAGCCTGTATCGGCCGCAACCGCATAGCCATATCCTTCTACATGTACTTTGGAACCCAGCGGAATAACGCTCGGATCGACAGCGATCACTTTAGCGCCGGGATTATTTTTCAAATTAACGCCGGTCGCAGTGTGGCCTGAGCATCCGTTGCAGCTTGCTGTATAAGCTGTAGAGGATACATAAAATTCCTTTCCTGAGGATTGATTTCCGCGCGATACATTCGCGCTGACTTTAGCCACTGCGGCTTGCTTTGTACCGACAGCGATGATTTTGGCTTTGCTTTCGGCTGCCGTTTCCTCTTTAATCAGTTCTCTGGAAACTTCCTTGCCGTTTTTCATAACAACGGCATAGTGCTTTTTAAGCTTGCCATGTTTACCGTCCTGTACAACTTTTTCTTTCCCCTTTTCAAGTGAATCGTCCTCTTTTTTCCGGACTTCAAAAGGGATGTTCTCTTCCACTACATCGGTGACTTTTTTGATACGAGTAATGTGAATCGCCTGATCTTTCGTCAGCTTTTTATCAAGCGCAGGCTTAACTTCATCATCGCCTTTTATGCTGATCTTATGATGTTTTAAAAAGTCAGCGACCGTAGTCGAAGTCGTCCATAGGTCTTTATCTTTACCGGCATCCTTTACGGTTACTTTAAAAGCCCTTTGCAAAGTCAGCTTCATATCTTTCGTTATTTCTTTATCAACTGAGGGGTCAATTTGATCGTGTTCCGCCAACTCTAAATTTAAGTCTTTCAGAAGTTTGCCGACTGTACCCGCTGTTGTCCAGATTTCCTTTTCCTGTCCGTCGACCGTGAAATGAACAGGTTTTGCGGCAACATATTCAACATTCATGTTCGCCGTTAATTTTGTATCTTCAGCGGGAGAGATGTGATCTTCTTTCCTCGTCTCGATGTCTAAGCTTTTCAGCAGTTCACCTACGGTTTTAGCATTCGTGCGAACATCCTGCTTTTTCCCGTTTATCGAAATGGTGACTTGCTGTTTAGCGAGCTCATGTGCTCCGTAAGCAGTTCCGCTCCCTGCGACAAGCAGTCCAGCAGCAATCAGAATCCATCTGCTTTTGCTAAGCTTTACGGAAAACAGCTTTTTCATTTTTTGTATGATGAAAAACGCCTCCTTCTCCTCGGGGAGATTATATAGAGTATCTACAAGCCTGTCAACCCTCCTCTCTATTTTCTCCGCAAGCCCGCCATCTCTTTTATTATGGGAAAACCACCTCATAAAAGAAAGAAAGACTTGTCGACAAAGATATCCTATGAGCGTAAACAGACATGTAGAACTTTTTAGAACCATCCCCCGAAGAGACAAGCTTGAACAAGGCTCGATATCAAATCGTGTCAGCTGATGCCGAAAAGTTTTTTTGCATTTTCTGTGGTGACGGCCGCTATTTCTTCATAAGTCATTCCTTTTAATTCGGCAATCTGTTCGGCGACAAGTTTGACATAGCTAGGTTCATTCCGCTTTCCTCTGTATGGATGCGGCGTTAAATACGGGCAGTCCGTCTCAATTAAAAGCCGGTCATTTGGTATTTGTTTGACCACTTCCTTCGGTTTTTTGGCGTTTTTAAATGTGACGGGTCCGCCGAAAGATAGGTAGAAATTCATATCGATGCACTCTTGTGCAATTTCAGCGCTTCCTGTATAACAGTGCATGATCCCGCCGACTTCCTCGGCCCCTTCTTCCCGCAAAATAGAAACGACATCCTCCGTTGCATCACGGTTGTGAATCACGATTGGCAAGCCGACTTCTTTTGCCAAAGCGATCTGTTTTCTGAACACCTCTTTTTGAACGTCCTTCGGCGACTTATCCCAATGATAATCAAGTCCCATTTCTCCGATCGCCACAACTTTCTCATGGGCGGACAGGTCTTTGATCCAAGCCAAATCTTCATCGGTCATATCAATTGCGTCAACCGGATGCCACCCGATGGCTGCATAAATAAAATCGTATTCTTCAATCAATTCCATCGCACGCTTGATCGTCGGACGATCGAATCCTACCACGACAATGTGCTCCACTTTTTCTTCCTTTGCCCGAGCAATGACTTCTTCCAAATCCTCGTTAAATTGCTCAGCGTTTAAATGAGCATGTGTATCAAATAACATGAAAATGCCACCTTTTTAAGAAATTGTCGAAAAAACAAAAGGTGTTCGACGAAATGTTACACGTGGAACACCCTTTGCCTGCATTTATTTGATTCGCGTTCCGTTTGCTAATGAACTGTCTACCGCCGCAAGCGAGAGAACGCCGTTGTCCTCTCCAGCCAATATCATGCCTTGAGAAAGTTCTCCTCTTAGTTTGACCGGTTTTAAATTTGTTACACAAATGACTTTCCGGCCGACAAGCTCTTCAGGTTTGTAGTGCTTGGCAATTCCTGAAACGACTTGGCGTTTTTCAAAGCCTAAATCAAGCTGGAGTTTTAACAGACGATCCGCTTTTTTGACGGGTTCAGCATGAATGACTTCAGCCACTCTGAGCTCTGTGCTCATAAAATCGTCTATCGTGATTTCCGGAAGCCGTTCATGTGCTTTTTCCTCTTGCTTTGGTTCTTCTTTTGGAGCCGTTCCCTGCATTTTTGATTTGATATAAGCGACTTCGTCTTCCGCCTCAAGACGCGGGAACAATGGTTCTCCTTTTTGAACTGTCACAGATTTCAGCTGGCCGAAGCTTTGAATGCTGTCCCAGGTTTTCAGTGACGCATCCGTAACGCCAAGCTGTGCGAAAATCTTTTCAGGCGTCTGCGTTAAGAACGGCTGCAGCAATACAGCAGTGATGCGCAATGACTCCGCCAAATGGTACATGACCGATTGAAGCTCTTTTTCTTTATCCTTATCTTTTGCCAGTACCCAAGGGGCTGTCTCGTCGATGTATTTATTCGTTCTGCTGACAAACTGCCACAATGATGAAAGCGCAACGGAAAACTCCATATTTTCGATCGCCTGCTCGTACGCTTCAATTGTCTTTTGCGAGAATGATGACAACGGTTCGTCAAAAGCGGTAACCGGGCCTTCATACGACTGAATCCGGCCGTCAAAGTATTTGTTGACCATGGCGACCGTTCTGTTCAGCAGGTTGCCTAAATCATTCGCTAAATCATAGTTAATCCGCTCGACAAATCCTTCCGGTGTAAATACGCCGTCAGAACCGAACGGCACTTCGCGGAGAAGATAATAACGCAATGCATCTAGTCCGTATCTGTCGATTAATGTGACCGGGTCAACCACATTGCCTTTTGATTTAGACATTTTTCCATCTTTCATCAGCAGCCACCCGTGGGCAAAAACCTTTTTCGGCAGCGGAAGGTCCAATGCCATCAGCATAATCGGCCAGTAAATGGTATGGAAGCGGACGATCTCCTTACCGACAAGATGAACGTCTGCCGGCCAATATTTTTGATAATTTTCATCGTTTTCCGTATTAAAGCCAAGTGCCGTAATGTAATTAAACAGCGCATCTATCCAAACATAGATGACATGCTTCGGATTGCCGGGCACTTTTATCCCCCAGTCGAACGTCGTCCGGGAAACAGCCAAATCTTCAAGACCCGGTTTGATAAAGTTGTTGATCATTTCATTTTTCCGGGATTCAGGCTGGATGAATTCAGGATTTTCTTCATAGAAAGCGAGAAGCCGATCCGCGTATTTTCCCATGCGGAAGAAGTAAGATTCCTCTTTGATTAGCTCAACGGGGTGGCCGCTGTCAGGACTTTTCCCTCCGATAACTTCGCCTTTCTCGTTTCGCTCGACATCAACGAGCTGGGTTTCGGTGTAAAACGTTTCGTCAGGGATGCTGTACCAGCCCTCATATTCATCAAGATATATGTCACCATTGTCAAGCAGCTTCTGAAATACCTTTTCGATCACTTTTTTATGACGTTCCTCTGTCGTCCGAATGAAGTCGTCATTGGATATGTCGAGCTTTTTCCAAAGCTGCTGAATGTCTTCTGCCGCACGATCGACCAATTCCTGCGGAGTGATGTTTTCCTTCTCCGCCGTTTGCTGAATTTTTTGTCCGTGCTCATCTGTACCAGTTAAGTATCTGACATCAAAGCCTCTCAGTCTTTTATAACGAGCCATCGCATCACCTGCAACGGTCGTGTAGGCATGTCCAATATGTAGCTTCCCACTTGGGTAATAAATGGGTGTAGTGATGTAAAACGTATTTTTTTCTTGCGGCATGATGGAACCTCCCAATTAAAATGTCAAAAAACTCCCGCCCAAAGGACGAGAGCGGCATGTGTATTCATTCAGTATATACTCAATATATAATCCCTCTTTATATGATACCATCTTAGCCTTCAAGTTCAAGAAAATATACATTGTCGATCCATCATGAATACGGTCGATTACAAATTTCTTAACAGAAAGAAATATTATACTTCGACAAAAAAATGCTTTCATTGTCGAATAATGTCGTATATAATCGATATGAGGAAAAACCTTAGTTCGAAAGTCTTGATTTAAGGGCTTTTTTTTGATTGATCATACTGTTTTATCATCTTCAATTCCCTTGTTACATCAGTTCTTCCAAGGTCTTTTGACTATATGATCTAATTTTTACAAACAATAGAAAAGAAAATGATTGACGTTTATTGGAAACCTTGTTATGCTAGGACTGTAAGGATTTTGTCGAATAATGACGAAGATAATAAACACCTATAAAAATAACAATCTTTCGGGAGGAGAATGAATATGAAATCTACAGGTATTGTACGTAAAGTTGATGAACTAGGACGCGTGGTGATTCCAATCGAACTTCGCCGTACGCTTGGAATCGCAGAAAAAGACGCTCTTGAAATCTATGTAGATGACGAAAAAATCATCTTGAAAAAATATAAACCAAACATGACTTGCCAAGTTACAGGTGAGGTTTCTGATGACAACCTTAAACTTGCAGGCGGTAAATTGGTTCTTAGCCCTGAAGGCGCTGAGCAAATCATTAACGAAATTCAAGCACAACTTCAATCTCAAAAATAATTATTTTGATTATACAAAAACCGCTCTTGCCGAAGCAAGGGCGGTTTTTTAGTTTTGAATATGGTAAGCGTCATAAATTTTCCGTTTCGGAACGCCGCGGTCAACCGCGGTTTTTTTAATGGCTTCTTTTGAAGGATATCCTTCGCTGATATAATGCTCGACATGTTCTTTTTCTGAAAGATGCTCCCACCAGACCGCCTCTTCAATCGTTTCTTCACGGCTTCCTTCGATCACAAGGCAAAACTCTCCGCGCACCTGTTCCTGTTCAGACCATGTGAGTGCTTCTTCGATCGAACCTCTGATAAATTCTTCGAATTTTTTCGTGAGTTCCCTTGTCAATGCGATTTGCCGATTGCCGAATACCTCTCTGATGGCCGCCAAGGTTTCTTTCAGCCGATGCGGCGACTCGTAAAAAATCATCGTTTCCTGTCTGTTCTTCAAAGCCTCGAGCTGTTTTTTCCTTTCCCGTTTGCTGCGGTCCAAAAAGCCGAAAAAGAAAAACGGCTGCGGCGCAATGCCTGAGGCAATCAGTGCGGTCAAAGCCGCATTTGCACCGGGCAGGGGTACGACATAGCCGCCCATTTCGATAAAATCGCGGACGATTTCAGCCCCGGGGTCAGATATTGTCGGCATTCCGGCGTCACTGACCAATGCGACGTTTTTTCCTTCTTTCAGCCATTCCAAAATTTTATGTCCGCTGCTTTCTTTATTGTGTTCATGGTAGCTGACAAGCTGTGTCTCAATTTCATACACATGGCACAATTTCTTCGTCTGCCTCGTATCCTCCGCCGCGATAATGTCCGCCTCTTTTAACACAGAAACCGCCCGAAATGTCATATCCTCTAAATTGCCGATGGGAGTCGGTACGAGATATAACATACCCATGTCTGATTTTTGGTCAAAACTCTTTTGCCGGTTGATAATCAACACCCTCCCGTCTTTTTTCTTCTATATAACGTTCTTTGTTTTTTCTCGATAATTTTTTGAAATAGTACTCGGCCTGCATCGCTTCTCGTTTCGTTGAAAAGCACTCTGCATAATGGAGTTTAACCGGCAGCCTTGCCCTCGTATACTTGGCGCCCTTCCCGTCATTATGCGTTTTCAGGCGCTTTTCGATATTGTTTGTATAGCCTGCGTACAAGCTGCCGTCCCGGCACGAAAGCACGTAAAAGTAATGGCTATTCGTCTCCATATAAAATCTTCCTTATTTCATGTGTATATTGATCTTGTTCATCATACACAAACAAAGGAGGCAAAATTTTCAGGTCAGGTCGGCCGTCTTTTATTCCTTCTACTAAAATGGTGTTGGCTTCTTTGCTTTTTTTCGGGTAAACAAATTGGACCCGCTTCGGCTCGATTTGAAAGGCCTTCATCAATTCAAAGATTTCGAGCAGCCTCCCCGGCCGGTGAACGAGAGCGAGTTTGCCGCCCTGCTTTAATAGCTTGCTGCTGACGCGAATAACATCTTCAAGCGTGCAGTAGATTTCATGTCTGGCAATGGCCAAATGTTCATTTAGGTTTTGCTCCGTTTTTTGCGGCGTCTTGAAATAAGGAGGATTGCATGTGACGACATCGGCCTTATTGTATCCGAGCACCTGCGGCATATTTTTCAGGTCGTCCCTGATGAGATGAATCTGTTTTTGCAGGTTGTTGTATTCCACGCTGCGGAGGGCCATGTCATACAGCCTTTCCTGAATTTCCACCCCGGTGATGGCGGCTTTTGTGCGGGTGCTGAGAAGCAGCGGAACAATCCCGTTCCCTGTGCACAAATCAATGATGTTTCCTTTTTGTATCGGAACGTAAGCAAATTTCGACAGCAGAACAGCATCTAAGGAAAATGCAAAAACTGTCGGGCTTTGCACGATTTTCATATCTTCCGCCAGTAAATAATCCAGTCGTTCATCATCTTTTAATTGAATCATGTCTTTTCCCTTTCCTAAACACATTGTACCGTTAAAAAGGCTTCCGTTCCGCCGGAAGCCTTTCTTATTTTTTATTTAAAAACGAGAGGCAGAACAGACAGTCTCCTTCTTTGCGAACACTTCCGTAATGGATGTTGCAAATATGGAAGCCCTCCTGATACAGGCGAGCCAAATTATCATGGCCCTCTCCAATATCAGCATGCCCTGTCTTTTCTGCTTTTATCTCTTTTTCATCGGATTTTACGCTTTTTAGCCTTTGATCCGTCTCTTCCAGCCTCTTGCGCAAATGCTCGTTTTCAAGCTGTAAATGATTGTTTTCTTCAATCATTTCCCCGATATGCTGCTTGAGATCTCCAAGCTGGCGGTAAAGGGACCCGATTTGTTCTTCTAAACTTATCACTGTATCAAACAATTCTTTTTTATCCAAGGTTTCACACCTCGTTAATCTGTGGTTTGTGCAGATACGACACCTTCTTGCAACAGCTCATCCCACGTATATTCAACAACTTTGTCGCAGTCTGTCAGTTCAACCTGGAGAATGCGTTCGAGAATATTCAACCCGACGACTTTTGCCGGGCCGCTGGACGTGGCGATCACTTCCCCGATATCCGGAAGCTGTTCTTTGGCTGTTTCGTATTCATCGTTTTCATACTTTAGACAGCACATCAGCCGTCCGCATAGTCCGGAAATCTTCGTCGGATTCAGCGACAGATTTTGATCCTTTGCCATTTTAATAGAAACGGGCTCAAAATCACCTAAAAACGTGGAACAGCAAAGCATTCTTCCACACGGTCCGATACCGCCGAGCATCTTCGCTTCATCTCTGACGCCGATTTGTCTCAGCTCGATTCTCGTTTTAAAGATCGATGCCAAATCTTTGACGAGTTCTCTAAAATCGACTCTTCCATCAGCCGTAAAATAAAAAATGACTTTGTTGCGGTCAAAAGTGAATTCCACATCGACCAGTTTCATCTCAAGGCCGTGCTCGTTAACCTTTTTCTGGCAGACATCAAAGGCGGACAGCGCAGCTTCTTGATTCTCCTCAACGATCAGGCGGTCGCGTTCATCCGCAACTCTGATCACTTTTCTTAAAGGCAGCACGACATCGTTCTCGTCTACTTTCTTGTTGGCAATGACAACCTGCCCGTATTCAACACCGCGAACCGTTTCGACGATCACACAGCTGTCTTTATCTATCTGAAATCCGTTCGGATCGAAATAATATATTTTGCCCGCTTTTTTAAAGCGGACACCAATAACGTTGTACAAGCTTATCCCTCCTGCAGCATTAAAACCAAGTGCTCCATTAATCCTTGAGCATTCACATTGGAATAAAGCCGTTTTTTTGCTTCTAAAACAGCAAGTATCTGGTTTGTCACTCTTTGTTGTGTTGTTTGCAGCGCATGCTGTTTTAATGATTGGAATAAGTCCTGAAATAGTATTTTATCTTCATGTCCCAACTGAATGGACAACACGTCGCGATATATAAATAAAAGCATATCAAGACCCATTTCTTGGTGGTCTTTCTCCTTGAAAAAGGGCATCCACTGATCTTGAATATAGAAAAAAGCATGTCCTTTTCGCTGGTGTAAGACTTCATACAATTTTATCACTTTCGCTCGCGACTCTGCAAACTGATCATTTCGACTCAATTCGAGCGCTTCCGATAAATTGTTGGTCATATTCGACAAAAGGGCTGCAATATTCGGTGAGACCTCTTGTTTGACCAGTTCCTTTTCAATCGATTCGGGCTGCAGCGACTGAAAGGATAAAACCTGGCATCTCGATATGATCGTATCGAGCAATTTTTGCGGCTGTTCCGTTAAAAGAACAGCGATTGTATCGCTGCTCGGTTCCTCTAAAAACTTTAGAAGGCTGTTCGCCGCATTGACCGTCATTTGATCCGCATGGGAAATAATATACAGCTTTTTATGCGATTCCAAACCGGTCTTAGAAAACTCTTCCTGAAGCGCCTGGATTTGTCCCTTTTTAATGGAAAGGCCGTCCGGATGGACGACGTGTACGTCCGGATGGTTTCCAGATTCAATCCGCTGGCAGTTCCTGCATGACTCACATGGCTCTGCTCCATCTTCAAGGCAAAAAAAGCTTTTTGCCAGAAGGGTTGCCGCGTCTAATTTGCCCGTCCCTTTGCGCCCTTCAAATAAATAGGCGTGGGCAAGCCGATTTCTTTCTATACTATTTTGCAAAAGCTTCATAACCCGTGGCTGAAGCTTCTGCATTTCTGTCCAGGTTGTAGCCATACCATCACTCTCTATGTGTAAAGGTTTATCAGTAAACCCTTTATTTCGCCAATGCGTTCCAAAAGTTCGATAGAGGATTTTTCTTGATCCATAAGATCCTCAGTTAATTGCACAAGCTTTTCGTCCAGTTCTTTCACAATGCTTAATGTCCGGCTGTTTCCGTACAGATCGAAGCTTCTTGAATTCTCCACCGTCAGACCGTTTTCAACGGTCTCTTTTACAAATCGTTTGATCAAGCCTTTGAACCTGGCCAAATCTTTGAAGTTTCTCGATTTTGAGAGGCGTTTTCCGAACGCTTCAATATCTGTTAAAAGCATTGTCAGCTGTTCAACTCGAAGCTTGCCGCTTTGTATATTCATCTTCTCTTTAAATGAAGCAGAAACATTTTCTCCTCTTGCAGGCGGAGTCTGCTGTTTCTCTATCATTGTACGCAGTTCTTGACTTATTTTCATATCCTCAACCCTTAAAATTGATGGAATTGCTCGATCGGCAGTACAAAAACGGTTGCTCCGCCCACTTCAACCTCAACAGGATAAGGAACATATGAATCAGCATTTCCGCCCATTGGAGAAACAGGGGCAATCAGCTGATCCCGCTTGCTTCCGTTTTCTTTTATCAAGCTTAAAGCTTTGTCTACTCGAATATCATCTACACCCAACATGAAGGTTGTGTTTCCCGATTTCAGAAAGCCGCCGGTCGACGCCAGTTTGGTCACGCGAAAATTGTGATCGGTCAAAGCCTTTAAAAGCCGGTTGCTGTCTTGGTCTTGAACAACAGCGATAATTAACTTCATATGAAAAGCCCCCTTTTGGATGGAAACACTTTAAGGATACTCTTGTTACCATTATAACAATGAATGGTAAACTGGTCACAACTGATTTTCTTTTAATGCTTCCTCAATGATGTTATTTACCCTTTTTAACACAAGTTCAACACTTTGGCTGGCATCCACAATCCGAAATCGTCCGGGGAACCGGTTCATAACTTCTTCGTAGCCTTTTTGAACAAGCTGATGAAAGTGGAGTTTTTCCAAATCAAGCCGGTTTTTCTCTCTTGCATCATTTAAATCGATTCGTTTGATTCCCTCTTCCGGGTCAATGTCGAAATAAATCGTCACATTCGGCATCAGGCTGCCGATCGCGAATTGATTAACAGAAAATACTTCATCAATGCCGAGTCCCCTGGCATACCCCTGATAAGCAAGCGAGCTGTCGATGAACCGGTCGCATAAGACGATTTTCCCTTCTTCAAGCGCCGGTTTTACTTTTTCGACTAGGTGCTGCCTTCTTGCGGCCGCATACAACAAGGCCTCTGTTTTGGGATCCATTGCTGTATGGCTTGGATTTAAAATAACCTCGCGAATTCGTTCTGATATTTCAATGCCGCCCGGCTCCCTTGTCGCAAGAACAGAATGGCCGTTTTTCGTCAATTGGTCTGCCGCAGCCTGAAGGATTGTCGTTTTCCCCGCACCTTCAGGCCCTTCAAAAGTAATAAATAAACCGTTCATGATTTCTCCTCTTCTATATATACAGTTAATTGCTTTTGTTTGAGCTGATTGCTGCCCTGAATGTGTACATTCAGATCGACGAGCCGCGTCAGCCGGCTGATCGTCTCTTTTGTTATTCTCTCACCCGCCATGATCAACGGAATGCCCGGAGGATAAGGTGTGACCGATTCGGCGCTTATTCTGCCCGCTGCTTCGGTAAAAGGCACCGATTCTTTTTTGAAGGCAGACAACTTGCTTTTCCGGTAAGGCAAAGCCGTGACTTTTTCAGAAGGGATTCCGATTCCGGCAGGAAGATCATTTCGAACTGCTGTATCTTTCATGTCTTTACTGATTGTGCTGATCAGTTCCGGCGCGGGCATATTTTTTCCTTCAAGCGGCAGGATCAACAGGACTTGCCTTTCATCTGCCAATTCAGGATGGATGCCGTTTGCTTCAAATATGGATTTCAGTTCAAAACCGGAGTGGCCGTACGCTGATCTGATACACAGCTTAAGCGGATCTTGCCGGATACGGGCATCAGCCGGCTCTACAATATCAGCTCCGTTTATTTGAGAAAAGACTTCTCTCATATTGATGAGCTCTTTCTCAATATCGGCTGTTCGATTTGTTTTCAAGATATCTTCGGCGTATGCCCTAGCTATATCCAAAGATGCCATAATTGGGTAGGAAGGACTGCTGCTTTGAAGCACGGACAGATAGTATGCCAGTCTGTCCCTGTTGATCCTGCCGCTGTTAAGATGCAGATAGGACCCCATCGTCATCGCCGGGAGCGTTTTATGCGCGGACTGGACGACGGCATCAGCGCCCGCTTTCAACGACGACTGGGGAAATGGATGGCCCAGCACAAAATGGGCGCCGTGAGCCTCGTCGACTAAAACGGAAATATCGTGTTGGTGGGCCTTTTCTATGATCGGCTTCAGATCAACTGCATGGCCGTAGTAATTTGGATATGTCAACACGATCCCTTTTGCGTGCGGATATTGTGAAATTGCATCTTCAACTGTTTCGTACAGTATATGTGTGGGAACAGCCATCGCCTCATCAATTTCCGGTGTCAAAAAAACCGGATGGGCGCCTGAAAGTTCAATCGCATGAAATACAGACTTATGGCAGTTACGCTGAACGAGTATCGTATCACCCGGCTGACAAACAGCCAGGATCATAGCCAGATTCCCAACGGTCGAACCATTGACGAGAAAAAAGCTTTCTTCCGCTCCGTAAAGCCGCGAAACTAAATCCTGTGCTTCCTTGATGACGCCAGATGGCTCATGTAAATCATCCAGTCCTGTCAGTTCAGTTAGATCCACTTTGAGAATCGTTTCAAAAAAAGTTTTTGCTTCATCAAAAAAGACATCTCCATTGTGATGTCCCGGAACGTGAAAAGAATAATGATGTCCTTCAGCATGGTTCACCAATGCTGTATATAAAGGTGTCTTCATATAAACCGATCCTTTAGTCATCTTCTCTATTTTCTTCGGCATCCAGGCGCTGCCGGATGCCGATATGACATTCTGCATTTATTATACCCTTCAAGGCGGATAACATAAAGGGCGGACCATTTGGTAAATGTTAATCTTGCTTATGATCTACGGTTTTGGTTTTCTTTCATGTCCAGCAGCTTAGCCTTGAGACCATCTTCCATTGCCCTTATTTCTTCTTCTGCCTGCAGCCGCTTTGAACGGCCTTCCTCTTGAATTTTAAGCGTCTCCTCAAGTGTACCGATCAGATTGTCCTGCACTTGTTTCAATGTTTCAATATCAATAAAGCCTCGTTCATTTTCCTTTGCCGTTTCGATCGTATTGGCCTTCAGCATCTCGGCATTTTTCAAGAGCAGTTCGTTTGTTGTGGCCGACACCTGTTTTTGAGCCTCTACTGCTCGGCGCTGCCTCAACAGGGTGAGCGCAATAGCAACCTGGTTTTTCCAAAGAGGGATTGCTGTCATAATCGAAGATTGAATCTTTTCCGCCAGCACTTGATTTGTGTGCTGAATCAAACGGATTTGCGGGGCGCTCTGCAGCGTAATTTGCCTGCTCAACGTTAAATCGTAAACCCGCTTTTCCAGCCGGTCGGCAAACTGAATCATATCGTTTACTTCCTGAACCGCCATATGGTGATGTTCAGTTTTCGATTTCTCTTTTAATTCGGGAATGGTTTTATGATTTAATTCTTCCAGCTTCAGCTGACCGGCTGCAATATAGACATTCAGTGCCTCATAATATTCTTTATTTTTTTCATAAAGGCGTTCGAGCATCTTATTATCATTGATCAGCGCGCTTTTGGAATGCTCAAGTTTTACGCTGATTCTATCTATTTGAGCGCCGGTTTTTTGATACCTTGATAACACTTCTTGAACAGAATGGGATACTCTTCCAAACAAACGGGAAAAGAAGTTCCTTTTTTCAGTTTTCAATTCATCGGGGCTGACCTGTTCAAGCTTTTTCATGAGGTCGCTTAAAACCTGCCCAATTTCACCGACATCTTTCTTTTGGACGTGCTCGAGCATCTCATGTGAGAAGTTCAAGAGTTTGGATTGAGCTTGCGTTCCATACAGAGTAATGCTGTTATGGTTTTTCGGGTCAATCTGTTCGGCCAGTTGAAATGCCTGCCGGCGTTTTTCTTCAGATAACGTATCAACCAGATTCACTTGCTGCCCGCGGAGTTTTTCCTCCACGCCGGAAACAGGCGCTTCTCCTTGTCCAAAAGGATCGGAAAGCAAATCATCAAATTCAAGCTGTGCGCCAGTTTTGTGTAACGATGGTTTATATTCGCTCATTTCAGCTTTCCTCCATCAGCTTTTTTTCATTGAATGCTTCGCGACGTCCAGTTCAAACTCCAAGTGGTCAATGTCTGTTTTCAGCAAGTCATAAAGGTCGTCTTCCAATTGCTTGGCGAGCTTATCGATCATCATACGCGTTTCGCTTAAAGAAACTTCAAGATTCGCATTGCGCTTTGGCTGTGACGCCAAAAACGCATGCTTTTCCGTCAGTTCAACAATTGAATCAAGGCTTTGATAATAAAAGCGTTCAACCTGATAAAAACGCTTTGGTTCGTTCTTTGTGATGCTGTAAATTTTTCTGACGATCCGAAGAATTTCTAGATTCTGTTTAATAGTTTGAATGTTTTTAACTGCAAATAAGGCTTTTCTTAACCGGGCAATTTTCAGCTTAGCTTCCCGCAGATTCTGTTTTATATAGGCATATTCCCGCCTTGTAAGCTGGTTTTCTTTTAAAAATAAATAGGTTCCGTACCATTTCCCGCCAAGATAAACGGCAATCCAGGCTCCGGCTGCGTAAGCGGAGGACAGCAGAAAAGTCTGGTTAAACGCGAAGAAGCTTGTAAACCAAAGGAGCACGGACAATGCACTTGCAGCAGTTGCACGAATCATAAAATGAAGAATCGGTTTCATTACACCACTACTCCTAATTTTTTATGATAAATCGGTCGTTTCATTATACTACTCTCTAATACGGATATCGGCTAAGCAAAGTTTCAGTTCATGGTGTATAGCAAAAAAGACACTTTAACCGTGTCTTCACCACTTTTATTATAACCTTCCTCAATACCGACTTAAAGGCTTAAAAAAAAGACCTGAAACGGTCTAAGAATATAATGGCGGCGTACGGAGACTCTTTAATTTTTTGACATAATCAGAGTATTCGGGGTCTGATGTTGATGTAGATACAATCTTTTTCTCACAATCCGAACATAAAAATTTCGTATAAAGATGAATTCCTTCGGTTTTATTTTCCTCGCAAATGATACACGTTTCCCCATGATTAGACTTACTCATCCATTCCACCTCCATGGGTTTCAGTATTCCCAAAGAACAATATTTGTATACAAAATTAAGAAAGTTTTTGAAGGTTAGATTAGTATATGTAGCCGGGAAGTGTTAGGTGTTTGTATCAATGAGGTTCCAAATAAAAAAGACCAGCTTATATAAGCTGGTCCTCTTAGCGCTTGGCGGCGTCCTACTC
>ERZ1673782.22-NODE-22-length-33430-cov-21.182142_pt1 | contig 33430 bp, 36 predicted proteins | sample MGYA00580134_ERZ1673782 | MGnify/ENA primary metagenome ERZ1673782 (study PRJEB41219, sample SAMN04549594) | soil metagenome | isolation source: soil | place: USA: Texas, Big Bend National Park | collected 2009-03-17 ...
GACAAAAACAGGTCGGATTTTTAAAATCCGACCTGTTTTGTCAACGGTCTGAAACAGACTGCTTCCTGCAGTCTGTTTTTTTGCTTTCAAATGAAGCTGATTCAGGTTGCATTTTTTGCTACGATAGGAGAAGGAGGGATGATCATGGAAACTTTAACAATCGGACGAATCAAGCTGACATGGCTGAACGGAGGCGTCACGCACATGGACGGAGGCGCCATGTTCGGCGTTGTTCCCAAGCCGCTTTGGTCAAAAAAGTATTACGCCAATGAGAAAAATCAAATCGAACTTAGAACAGATCCTATACTAGTTCAGAAAGACGGCACGAACCTGCTGATCGATTCCGGTATCGGGCTCGGCAAACTGACGGATAAGCAAAAACGAAATTACGGAGTCACCGAAGAATCGTCAATTGATGACTCGTTAAAAGCACTCGGGCTCTCAACGGAAGATATCAAAGCCGTTTTGATGACTCATCTCCATTTTGACCATGCATGCGGATTGACGCGCTATGAGGGAGAAAGCCTTGTTTCCGTGTTTCCAAATGCGGCGATTTACACGTCTGCAATCGAATGGGAAGAGATGAGAAACCCGAATATCCGCTCCAAAAATACATATTGGAAAGAGAACTGGGAAGCGGTTCAGCATCAAGTGAGAACCTTCGACGAGAAGCTTGAAGTTTTGCCCGGAATCACGATGCATCATACAGGCGGCCACAGCGACGGCCATTCCGTGATCGTTCTCGAAGATGCCGGTGAAACGGCCCTTCATATGGCTGACATTATGCCGACGCACGCCCATCAAAATCCTCTCTGGGTGCTGGCGTACGACGATTATCCGATGACATCGATTGCCGCGAAGCAAGCATGGCAGGCGAAGGCCGCCGAGAAAAACGCCTGGTACATTTTTTACCACGATGCCCTTTACAGAGCATTAAAATGGGATGAAAACGGCGATATTGCAGAGTCAGTAAAAAGAGAAAGCCGCTAGCTATTTTGGTGAATGGTTTGCTTTGTTGTTATCCATTCTAAGGGTAACTAACTTTTGAAAGGAAGACGACGGGTGAGCCACAATAAATTAAATGAACAAGTGATCGAGACGCGGTTAAGAGGATTTGAAGTCCTTGCGACTCCCCTGTTGAACAAAGGGGTTGCCTTCCCTCCGGAGGAAAGGGATGCTCTCGGCTTGACAGGATTGCTTCCTCCCAAGGTGCTGACGCTTGAAGAACAGGCAAAACGGGCGTATAAACAGTTCCAATCACAGCCTGATGATTTGAGCAAAAACGTCTATTTAACGGCGCTTCATGATCGAAATGAAGTGCTGTTCTACAGGCTTCTGAACGACCATATGACAGAAATGCTGCCGATTGTCTATACCCCGACTGTCGGAACGGCAATACAGCAATACAGCCATGAATACAGAAAGCCGCGGGGGCTGTTTTTGTCGGTTAATGACCCTGAAGGCATGAAAACGGCATTTGAAAATCTGGCCGCTAAAAGAAGCCGGATCGATTTGATCGTGGCCACTGATGCTGAAGGAATTCTCGGAATCGGGGATTGGGGAGTCGGCGGCATCGCCATTTCGATCGGAAAGCTTGCTGTTTATACTGCAGCTGCGGGCATCGATCCTAACAGGGTCCTGCCAGTAGTCATTGATGCGGGGACGAACCAGGAAAGGCTTCTGAACGATCCGCTTTATGTCGGGAATCAGCATTCGAGGATCAGGGGCGAGCGTTATGAATCGTTTATTGATCAATACGTTCAAATCGCAACCGAGACGTTTCCGGGCGTTTTGCTGCACTGGGAAGATTTCGGAACGCAGAACGCGCGTCAGATTTTGAAAAAATACAAAGACAAAATTTGCACCTTTAATGATGACATTCAAGGCACAGGAGCTGTTACCCTCGCAGCGGTGCTTGCGGCCGTTAAAATATCAAAAATGCCGCTGAAGGATCATAAAGTGGTCATATTTGGAGCGGGGACGGCCGGAATCGGCAATGCTGAGCAAATTCGCGCCGCACTCGTTCAAGAGGGAGTGTCGGAAGAGGAATCATACCGCCGTTTTTGGTGTGTTGATCGGAACGGTTTGCTGACAGATGATATGAACGACTTGCAGGACATTCAACAACCGTATGCAAGGCCTGCTGACGAGGTAAAAGACTTCAGCCGGAACGGCCCGGGGGATGCAATTGATCTGCTCGAGGTGGTTAAAAGAGTGCAGCCTACCATTTTGATTGGAACCTCGACGGTATCGGGCGCATTTACAGAGGAAATTGTAAAAGAAATGGCAAAGCATGTGAAACGGCCGGCTATATTCCCGATGTCCAATCCGACGCCGTTATCTGAAGCAAGGCCTGAAGATTTGATCAATTGGACGGAAGGGCGGGCGCTCGTCGCCACAGGAAGCCCGTTTGCGCCTGTGGAATACAGCGGCACCCGTTATGCGATCGGCCAGGCGAATAATGCCTTTGTATTCCCCGGCCTTGGGCTCGGAACGCTCGTATCAAAAGCAAGACTGATTACGGACAACATGTTTTACGCCAGCGCGGCTGCGATCGCGGGTATGGTTGATACGGGCCGGCCCGGCGCCGCGCTTCTTCCGGAAGTTGAGGATTTGCGCACGGTTTCCGCAACCGTGGCAACGGCTGTCATCAAAGCAGCCATAGAAGACGGAGTTGCAGAAAACGAGCCGGACGATGTGATTCAGGCGGTGCAGGATGCGATGTGGCATCCGGTCTACCGGCCGATTCACGCCATATAAAAAGATGCGGCCCTGATGGCCGCATCTTTTTTGATGCTATGCTGCTGTATCAATCACATCTACGATCATGCCTGTTTTTGCATCAACCATGACTTCGTACTGTTCGAGCTCTCCGAAAGCGGAACGCGTAATGCCTGTTTTGTACACCATGACGGTTTCGCCGTTTACGGTATAGGCTTCCGGAACGGTATATATCCATGAACCGTCGATCGGGCCTCTCTGTTTAAAAGCGGACTTGACGATGCGCAGCGCTTTTTCAGAAGAAATGTAAGGCTGCATGACATATTGTTTGACAACGACGGCCGCGGCAATGCCGATGCCGGCTCCAATAAGAAAGTGGCGCAGTTTCATCCTTTCAGCACCTCCAAAGCTTGTTTTTTTCATTATACAGAACATGTCCGTCCGTGTTAAGGATGGGCTCTCTTCTGGAAACACATCGCACACTTATGTAAAATGTAGAGAGATACATAAGAAAAGAGGGAAACAGATGAATCAGGAAACGAGAACGCTTTTTCAAACGCTTACGGAGCTCCCCGGCGCCCCGGGAAACGAACATCTTGTCCGTCGCTTCATGAAAAAAGAGCTTGAAAAATATGCTGATGAGATCATCCAGGACAGACTTGGAAGCGTGTTCGGCGTTAAACATGGACCTGAAGGCAGTCCAAAAATTATGGTGGCCGGCCATATGGATGAAGTGGGGTTTATGGTCACATCAATTACAGATAACGGCCTGCTTCGGTTTCAAACGCTGGGCGGCTGGTGGAGTCAGGTTTTATTGGCCCAGCGGGTGGAAATCCACACGGACAACGGACCGATCCCCGGCGTCATCGCGAGCACGCCTCCTCATCTTTTGACAGATGAGCAGAGGAGACGTCCGATGGATATCAAAAACATGATGATTGATATCGGGGCGGATGACAGGGAAGATGCCGAACGCATCGGTGTCAAACCAGGCCAGCAAATCGTACCGATCTGTCCGTTTACCCCGATGGCAAATGAAAAGAAGATCCTTGCGAAAGCATGGGATAACCGCTACGGCTGCGGACTCAGCATTGAATTGCTGAAAGAACTGCAAGGAACAGAACTTCCGAACAATCTTTACTCAGGTGCGACCGTCCAGGAAGAGCTCGGAACAAGAGGCGCGCAAACTGCGGCCAATATGATACAGCCTGACTTGTTTTTCGCGCTTGATGCAAGTCCGGCAAACGATTCGAGCGGCGACAAAAATCAATTTGGCCAGCTTGGCAAAGGAGTGCTGTTGAGGATTTTCGACCGGACCATGGTGATGCACAGCGAAATGAGAAATTTTGTGCTGGATACGGCAGAGACAAATGACATCCCGTATCAATATTTTGTTTCTCCGGGAGGAACCGACGCCGGCCGTGTTCACATCTCAAATGAAGGCGTTCCTTCGGCCGTGATTGGCATTTGTTCAAGATACATCCATACATCTGCTTCCATTATCCACGTTGATGACTACCTTGCTGCAAAAGAATTGCTGATCAAGCTTGTCAAAGCTTGCGACAGTTCTGCCGTCCAGTCGATTTTGCGAAATGAGTGAACAAAGAAACCCTGTGCTGCTTAACGCCCAGGGTTTCTTTTTGGAAAAACAACTACCGGCTTTCAAATACGTATGACAACGATTTAATTGCCTGATTTACAGTTTCCACAGTAATGTTCGCTTTGTTTGACAGTTCTTTTAACGGATGATGGAGTGATTCGGGTCGGATGATGATCAGCGGTTTGCCTTTGGCGATCGCGTATGATGCATCCATTGCCGTGTTCCATTGCTTGTATTTTTCCCCGAAAAGAGCGATGACAACATCCGCCTTGTTCATTAAAACGGAAGTTCTAAAATTGTTCAAATCCGAGGCTGCATCATCCTTTGCGATTGAATCAGCCTGCTTGCCCATAATTTCTTCACCGATGTTGTCGGAGCGCTCGTGATTTTCCATCGGTCCGACAAATGTGATCAGCAGCTTGAGCGATTTTGCTTTTTCCTTCACCTCTTCGCGCCAATTGCTATGTATTTCTCCGGCAAGATAAACGATAAATTCCATACATGCTCCTCCTGACTGTCATGGGATCACGGCGCGAGGCGCCTTAACGGATATTTTTACCCTATTACTTATAATGTTAAACGAGAATGGCTTGATAAAGCAAAAAAATTATGCTTATGATATGAAAGAGGTTCGGATCCTTAAGATTTTCCCTTTTTAAAACGGGTAAGATACATAAGAATCGTCCATCTTTTAAAAAAGCCGGCAGGCAGCAAAAGGCTGGCTATAGAGCCGGCAGTCTGGTATGATCCGAATGGATGATAAGAACTTATATTGGAGGCGTTGAGTGATGAAAACGATCGAGACGAATGAAGAATTGCAAAAAGTTGTGAAAGACGATTTATCCTTGTTGATGTTTTCGGCTGACTGGTGTCCGGACTGCCGTTTTGTAGAACCTTTTTTGCCCGAGCTTGAAGCGAACTATCCGGAATTTACATTCTATTATGTTGACCGCGACAAATTTATAGACACGTGCGCGGAGTGGGATATTTTCGGAATCCCAAGCTTCCTCGTATTTAAAGAAGGAAACGAAATCAGCCGCTTTGTCAGCAAAGACCGGAAAACGAAAGAGGAAATCGAGCAATTTTTGACCGATTCACTGAATAAGTAGCCGAAAGGAGAGTTCCTCTATGAAAATGACCTCAAGGAAACTTTCCGATATATTAAAAAAACGTTTGCAAAATGACAGCTGGTCCTTTCATTTCGACAGGGAAAAGGACAGCTTGAGAATCGAAGATAAAAACACTGGAAAAGGCATTACACTCGAGCTCCCGGGGATCATCGCGAAATGGGAGCAGAAAAAAGATGATGCGATTGACGAAGTCGTCTATTATACTGAGGAAGCGCTCAACGCCATGAAAGGCCAGTCGCAGGAAATGGAAGGACGGGAAAGCCTGATCTATCCCGTCATCCGCTCAACTTCCTTTCCCGAGAAGTCCAGCGCAGGCGTTCCCTTGGTTTTTGACGGCCACACGGCTGAAACACGAATTTACTATGCGCTCGACCTTGGCAACACATACCGTCTGATCGACGAAAAAATGCTTGAAAAAGAGGGCTGGACAAAAGAAAGGATTCGGGAAACAGCTTCCTTTAACCTTCGCTCGCTCCAGACCGTTGTCAAAGAAGACGAAGTCGCAGGCAATCACTTCTACTTTTTCAGAGCGAATGACGGCTATGACGCCAGCAGGGTGTTGAACGAATCGATTCTCGCAGAGTATGAGAAAAACGCGGAAGGGACCCTCGCCGTGTCAATTCCGCACCAGGATGTGCTGATTATTGCCGACATCCGCAATAATGCCGGATACGATATACTCGGGCAAATGTCGATGAGCTTTTTTGCAAACGGCACAGTGCCGATCACTGCGCTTTCTTTCCTGTATGAGGATGGAAAGCTTGAACCGATCTTTATTCTGGCTAAAAACCGCCCTAAAAAGAAATGATAGAAAGGAATTTTTCTCATGAACGCATTTTATAATCCAGAAGGCGTAGGCGATACGCTGCTCATCTCATTGAACGATATTCCATGTGAAGAGATCGCTTTTGAGCGGTACGGAGACGTCGTGAAAATTTTTCATAAAGACACAAAGGAAACAGCAGGCTATAACATTTTTAATGCCTCCTCATATTTGAGCATTGAGGAAAGCGGAGCTATTGCGCTTTCCGAATCCTTTGTCCAGGATGTGAATGAAATTCTGGTCCGCAACGGTTTGAAAGACGAGCTGACCGTCGACCTTTCTCCGAAGTTTGTGGTCGGATATGTTGAAGAAAAAGAAAAGCATCCGAATGCCGATAAATTAAGTGTTTGCAAAGTGAATGTAGGGAGCGAGACGCTGCAAATCGTCTGCGGAGCTCCCAATGTTGAAGCCGGCCAAAAAGTCGTCGTTGCCAAAGTCGGCGCCGTGATGCCTAGCGGTATGATCATTAAAGATGCGGAACTTCGCGGAGTGGCGTCAAGCGGCATGATTTGTTCTGCCAAGGAGCTGAATCTCCCAGACGCGCCGAAGGAAAAAGGCATTCTTGTTCTTGACGACGGCCGTAAAGCAGGAGAAGCCTTTACATTTTAACGGCATAAAATGAACAAAACTTTCGAATAGATGTAAAAAGAAGCCGCTGGGTAGACAAACTTGGCGGCTTTTTTATTCGGAGGGCGGACGCTTGGAGAAGGACTTGTCCTTTTCTGGGTGGGGAAGCAGTGGTATACTTAAAACCGTCCCCGAAAAATTTAAGGGAGTTAGAGAGTGATGATTCATGAGCTGGTTTAATAAAATGTTCAGCCTGTTTTTAGGCGATGATGAAGATAATGAAAAACAAAAAAAGCACATAGACGAATTTGAGGCGGATTCATCTTCAGAGGACGAAGAGATGCCGCAAATAACCGACGCAAAAGTCGTATATGAATATCCAAAAGGGAAATTCCGCTTTCCGGTTATACCTGATCAAAACACGCGGCCGCGGGAAAAGGACGACAGCCGCGAACAAAGGACCCGCCGCCCGGCGAGCCGATATTCAGCTTCTCAGCCGAAACCCGGCAATTCATATCATTATGAAGAGAAAGCGGCGGCGAAAAAACCTTTTAGGCCGTCCGTCATCCCATCACCGGTTTACGGCTTTCATGAGCAGAAAAGAGCCAAGCCGGAAAATCATACATATCGTGCAAAAAAACAAACTGAAGCGCGTGTCACGCTGTTTAACGAAGAAATTGAAAAAGAGCAGAAGTCTGCAGAACATAAGCAGCCGGTACGAGAAGAAGCTTCCGTGCAAACTGAAAAGAACGGCCGTCCGCTGATCAAAAGCGAGAGCCGCAATCCTGCATTGCGCGCCGAATTCGAAGATGTCCCGCAGGCATCCACGGAGATTCCAAAAGAAACGGAAATCCGTCCAGAGCGAATGACAGAAGGCGCGGGACTCGCAGAGGAAAAAGCGCTGCGAAATGAAGCTGTAGAAGAGACCGCCTCCGCATCACAAAACATAACGGAGGAAGACGCAATCCCCGCTGAGCAAACACCGGAACAAATCGAAAAGCTTTTGGATAAGATTGAGGAAACCGGAGAAGAGATGGTACTGGCAGAGGACGCAGAAGCCGCCACGGAAGAACAAGGGAAGACTTACGGTTCGGGCAAAACGCATCCCGACCCGGAAGCTTCAGTTCCGGAAGAGCCGCACACTCATGGCCGCGCCTCTGAAATAACCGTCCAGAGCGATGAATCTTCCCATAGGACAGATTCAAACACCCCGGCTGACGCTCTTGAAGAAACAAGCGGAAGCCGCCAGACTGGCTGGAGACAAGAGCAGGCGTCATGTTTACCGGAAACGGCAGCGCCAAGCGCGGGTGAACCCGAAAGCAGGCAAGAGAACCGGGAGACTACAAGGATAAACGAGGATCGGCCGGAAGCTCCGCGGAAGCGGGAAGCAGGAGCCGCTCCGGGATCGAAGAAAGGCTCTGTTCCGTTTAATGTCATGATGTTTGCCTCAGATAAACAAAAAGAAAAAGCGCCTCAAGGGTATCAGTTCCCGAATATGTCTTTGCTTGATGTGCCGCCGGCGCAAAAGCAGGATGATCAGGACTGGATACACGAGCAGCGGGAGCTGTTGGACGTCACGCTTGAGAACTTCAATGTTAAAGCAAATGTCGTTCATGTCACCCAAGGGCCTTCTGTGACAAGATTTGAAGTTCATCCTGAACCCGGAGTGAAAGTCAACAAAATTACAAATCTGTCAGATGATATTAAACTCAGCCTGTCAGCGAAAGATATTCGGATCGAGGCACCGATCCCGGGAAAAAATACGATCGGAATTGAAGTGCCGAATCTGCACAGCAAAATGGTTTATTTACGCGAAATGATCAGAAGTTCGGAATTTAGAACGAATCCGTCTCCTCTGACAGCAGCTCTCGGACTCGACATATCCGGAAAGCCCGTCGTGGCTGATCTGAAAAAAATGCCCCACGGTTTGATTGCCGGGGCTACGGGATCAGGAAAAAGCGTATGCATCAACACGATCTTAGTAAGCCTGCTGTTTAAAGCGTCGCCTAGGGATGTAAAGCTTCTGCTTATCGATCCTAAGATGGTGGAGCTTGCTCCGTATAATAATATTCCTCATCTCGTCAGTCCTGTCATCACAGATGCAAAAGCGGCAACCGCCGCATTAAAATGGGTTGTCGAGGAAATGGAACGGCGCTATGAATTATTTGCTCATTCCGGTGTTCGGGAAATTGAGCGTTTTAATGAAAAAGTCCGGGAACAGAACATGGGTGAAAAACTTCCTTATCTTGTTGTCGTGATTGATGAACTTGCCGATTTAATGATGGTCGCTCCGAATGAAGTGGAAGAGAGCATCTGCCGAATCGCACAAAAAGCAAGAGCGTGCGGCATCCATCTTCTGATTGCGACGCAGCGGCCTTCAGTTGATGTCATTACCGGCTTGATTAAAGCCAATATCCCAACAAGAATAGCGTTTTCTGTTTCAAGCGCTGTCGATTCAAGAACAATTATCGATATGGCGGGAGCTGAAAAGCTTCTTGGAAAAGGGGATATGCTGTTCTTGGAGAATGGTTCAGGCAAACCGGTCCGCCTGCAAGGCAACTTTGTGTCCGACCGGGAGATTGATCGTGTCGTTTCACATGTCAGACGGCAGCAGGAGCCGAACTATTTATTTGAACAGGAACAATTGGTCAGACAAAATCCGGCCGGATTTGACCACGATGAACTGTTTCTTGAAGCGTGCGAATTTGCCGTGGAACAAAACAGCGCCAGCACTTCAAGCCTGCAGCGGCGCTTCCGCATCGGCTATAACAGAGCTGCCAGATTAATCGATATGATGGAAAGGGAAGGCATGATTTCTGAAGCGAAAGGGAGCAAGCCGAGAGAAGTCCTGATTACAAAGGCTGATCTGGAACAGTTAATAGAAAGTAGTTCACTTTTCGGCTAAACATGGTATGATAGCTGATGGGCGTGTTTTTTTAGAGCGCCGTATATTAAAGCGCCGCCAGCGGCGTTTTAATCCGTTTTTAAGAGCACTTCCGTGAAAGGGATCAAAAAAATCCTTTCCGCAGGAGGTTTATTCGCTCTTGAAAATGCCTGATACTGAATATAATTATGACTTTGAAGAAAACGATGCGGCCGGGCTTTAGGTTGCAAATTGAAATAAGCGTCATATACTGGGAAGCAGATAGACGTTTGTTGGAGGTACTATTATGACTGTTTATCATTTTGTCGGAATAAAAGGGACAGGTATGAGTCCGCTTGCCCAAATTCTCCATGATAATGGATATAATGTCCAAGGATCGGATATCGAAAAGTACATTTTTACACAAACCGCTTTAGAGGAGAGAAATATCCCGATTTATCCGTTTGATCCGGAAAATATCAAGCCGGGAATGACTGTTATTGCCGGAAATGCTTTTCCCGACACTCATCCCGAAATTGAAAAAGCGCAAGCTGAAGGCCTGCCAGTCGTGCGGTATCATAAATTTCTCGGCGATTATCTGAAGAAGTTTACGAGCATTGCCGTAACAGGGGCACACGGCAAAACGTCAACGACGGGCCTTTTGTCACATGTCATCAAAAAAGCAAAACCGACTTCTTATCTGATTGGAGACGGAACTGGAAAAGGCTGCGAAAACAGCGAGTACTTTGTGCTTGAAGCCTGTGAATACAGAAGGCATTTTCTGAGCTATCAGCCCGATTATGCAATCATGACAAATATTGATTTTGATCATCCCGATTATTTCGCGAATATCGATGATGTATTTGATGCATTTCAGACGATGGCATTACAGGTGAACAAGGGAATTATCGCATGCGGTGACGACGAGTATTTGATGAAAATCCATGCGAACGTTCCAGTCGTATACTACGGCTTTGCCGAGGAAAACGATTTTCAGGCGAGAAATGTCATCAAAAATACTGAGGGCACAACGTTCGATGTTTTCGTCAGGAACACATTCTACGACACTTTCTATATACCGGCATACGGCAGCCATAACGTTCTGAACGCTTTGGCCGTCATCGCCCTCTGCCATTATGAACAGGTCGATGTCGACATCATTAAAGAAGGATTGCAAACCTTTGGCGGCGTTAAACGCAGATTTAACGAAAAACATGCCGGCAGCCAAGTGCTGATTGACGATTATGCCCACCATCCGACTGAAATCACGGTGACGATTGAAGCAGCCAGACAGAAGTATCCGGAACGGGACATTGTTGCAGTATTTCAACCGCATACATTTACGCGCACGCAGTCATTCCTGAATGAGTTTGCCGAAAGCCTCAAGAAAGCCGATTATGTATATCTTTGCGATATATTCGGATCTGCCCGGGAAAACGCAGGAAAGCTGACGATCGGTGATTTGCAGGAGAAAATTCCGCAGGCGAAGCTGATCGATGAAAATGACACATCAATTTTAAAGGAGCATGAAAATGCGGTGTTAATTTTCATGGGCGCAGGTGACATTCAAAAGTATTTAAGAGCATATGAAAATGTATTAGCATAACAAGAAAAAGGCAGTGTGAGTCAATCCGCTGCTTTTTTGTACATATGAAGCGGGAGTTTCTGTTAAAGGAATTCACCCGTGCGTATAGAAAAAGTAAATATAGAGGTTTACGATTTAAACAATTGGGTATACATCAATTGTAAGCCCTTAGCTGAAGGAGGATAAGATGATTATTATTCTGTATTTAAGCGCTGCACTCATCGCTGTTAGCTTTCTTATTTTGGTTATCTATTTATCAAAAACATTAAAATCGCTTCAAGTCACACTTAATCATGTTGCATCAACGCTGGAAGGTGTGGAAGGACAAATGAAAGGCATCACCGCTGAAACAACGGAGCTCCTGAATAAGACGAATCGGCTCGCTGATGATATTCAGGAAAAATCTTTGAAGCTGAATACGGTCGTGGATGCCGTTCAGGAAGTCGGCACATCGGTCAGGCAGTTTAACAACTCCATTCAGCAGGTTTCACAGTCCGTCACATCAGCCGCAGAGCAAAACCGTGAAAAAATTTCTCAAGTTGTCAGCTGGAGCAATGCAGCTTTGGAAATTTGGAATAGATGGAAACAAAAGAAGATGAGGGAGGAATAATAAATGAGTAAAGACGGAATGAATACTAAGGATTTTTTAATCGGCACGTTTGTAGGCGGAATCATCGGGGCGGCTGCAGCTTTATTTTTAGCGCCGAAGTCGGGGAAAGAGCTTCGCGATGACCTTGGAAATCAGGCCGTCGTTTTAAAGGATAAGACCGGAAAGCTCACAAGCGAAGCGAGGGAGAGAGGCTCTGAGTACGTCAGCATCGCCAAAGAGAAGACATCTTCGATTTCACAGCTTGTTGCCGACCAGTCTTCACAGATTATGGATAAAGTCAAAGACTTGCGAAGCAAGGGTGCCGAAAAAGCTGGTGAACTAAAGGAAGAAGCATCGTCTGCAATCGAAGAACAGGCTGAAGAAGCCAAAAATGAAATAGAAGATGAAGCAAGGAAAACAGCAGATACCGCTCAGAAATAACTGTGGAAAGGGAGATCACCGTGTCGAAACAGCTCATTCAAACAGAGGATGAATTTAAAAGGCTTGCAGAAAACAATGATACATTTATCTTTTTGAAACACAGCGTGACATGCCCGATCAGCAGGCGCGCGTTTGAAGAATTCGAATCATTCGCCAATCAGCATGAAGACATACCGGCTTATTATTTAAAAGTGCAGGAAAGCCGCCCGCTGTCAAACTATATCGCTGAGCAATACGGGATTAAGCACGAAAGTCCTCAAGCCTTCATTTTTACAAACGGGAATGTGAAATGGCATGCCTCCCATTCGCAAATTACCGCACAAGCACTTGCGGAAAACAGCAGATAATCCGCTGCTAAAAACGGCCAAGACGTATAGCGTTTTGGCCGTTTTCTATGTTGTTATGATGCTTTTGCCTCATGGAAATGCCTTTTTAGGAAAATGTATCGTTTGATCCATTGGTGTGCGTTATAATTAATAAAACGGGAGGTGATCAGTTGAACACTGAATTAAAGGACATGCTTCAATCCGTTCTAAAAGAAGAATTGAGTCCGATCAATCAGCGCCTTGATGGAATCGACAAGCGCTTCAAAGAAATAGACGGGCGCTTAAACAAAGTAGAAAACCGCTTAAACGCAATGGACAAGCGGCTGAATCGGCTTGAAACAGATATAGATGAACTGAAAAGAGGGCAGGAGAGGCTCCCGAAAACGATCATCGAGAACATCGGACAATTTACGGAGAACATTGTCGAACATGCCGATGATAAGGCGGCTGCCTTGAATGACAGGGTTTTTAGCGTCGAAACCGCAATACAGAGAATATACAGGTTATCAAGTTAAAGAATCAAACATGATTCTTTTTTTTATTCTTCCGATAAACACCCGCACAGCAAGGGATAAACTGCATATAATGCTTTATCACTTAAAAGCGTTTGGGTAATAAAGAATTTTTTCGTGACATTTTAAGAAACATTGTTTATAATAAACCCTAATCAATTGAATCATTCTTATTTTCATAGAGGGTGAAGTTAAAAGAAAGGATGGATTACCATGAGCAACACTGAACTTGATTTGCTGAGGCAGCAGGCGAATGAATTAAACTTGCAAATATTAAAGCTGATTAACGAGCGAGGAAGAATCGTTCAGGAGATTGGAAAAGCGAAGGAAGCACAAGGCATCAACCGCTACGATCCTGTCAGAGAAAGAGCGATGCTGAACGAAATTATTGAAAATAACGACGGACCGTTTGAAAACTCGACGATCCAGCATATCTTCAAAGAGATTTTCAAAGCCGGGCTTGAACTGCAGGAAGACGATCACAGCAAAGCGCTGCTCGTTTCCCGCAAGAAAAAGCCTGAAAATACAATCGTTGATCTGAAAGGCGAAAAAATCGGCGACGGAGAACAAAGATTTATCGTCGGTCCGTGTGCGGTTGAAAGCTACGAACAAGTAGCGGAAGTCGCAGCGGCAGCTAAAAAGCAAGGCTTGAAACTGCTTCGCGGCGGAGCTTTCAAACCGCGTACAAGCCCGTACGACTTCCAAGGCCTCGGCGTGGAAGGCCTGCAAATCTTAAAGCGTGTTGCTGATGAGTATGATCTGGCCGTCATCAGTGAGATCGTGAATCCGCAGCATATTGAAGAAGCCATTGATTACATCGATGTCATCCAAATCGGCGCCCGCAACATGCAGAACTTCGAGCTCTTAAAAGCGGCCGGTTCAGTGAAGAAGCCGGTTCTGCTGAAGCGCGGACTTGCCGCAACGCTGAAGGAATTCATCAATGCAGCGGAGTACATCATGTCGCAGGGCAATGATCAAATCATCCTTTGTGAACGCGGAATCAGAACGTATGAAACAGCGACTAGAAATACGCTTGATATCTCAGCTGTGCCGATCCTGAAGCAGGAAACTCACCTTCCTGTATTCGTGGATGTCACTCATTCAACCGGACGCCGCGACCTGCTTCTTCCGACAGCAAAAGCAGCGCTTGCGATCGGAGCTGACGGTGTCATGGCCGAGGTCCATCCTGATCCTTCTGTCGCGCTTTCCGACTCAGCTCAGCAAATGGATATCCCGACATTTGAAAAATGGTTAAATGAACTGAAGCCGCTCGTTCAAGTAAAAGCATAAGATTTGTTTATGGACCGCTCGCGAGCGGTCCTTTTTTTACGTTGTCATCAAAAATTGTCGAAAAAATTTCTTATTTTTAAGTAAAAAGCTGTTTATTCTTATTTAAATTAATTATAAAAATAAAGGGAACGTTTTCATATTAGGTAAAACCGTGTATAATTTCAGAGAGCCCCTTTTGTTTTGGCAGGTTATGAAAAATAATGTAAACTGGTGTTCTGTTTATTTTACATAAAGTTTTACATTTTGACATTTCTCTACATGAAAATGTTTATGCTATAGAAAAGTGTACCCAGTTGAAGGAGTGGTAAAAATGAGTAATGTGACAATATATGATGTAGCACGCGAAGCAAATGTAAGTATGGCAACCGTTTCCCGGGTCGTCAACGGGAATCCGAATGTCAAGCCGACGACGAGAAAGAAGGTGCTTGAAGCGATCGAGCGTCTTGGCTATCGTCCAAACGCCGTGGCAAGGGGGCTGGCAAGCAAAAAGACGACGACTGTCGGCGTGATCATTCCCGATATTTCCAGTATCTTTTATTCAGAGCTGGCGAGGGGAATCGAAGATATCGCAACGATGTACAAGTACAATATTATTTTGAGCAATTCCGACCAGAATATGGACAAAGAACTTCATCTTTTGAATACGATGCTAGGAAAGCAAGTTGACGGTATCGTCTTTATGAGCGGAAATGTGACTGAAGAGCATGTGGAGGAATTTAAGCGATCGCCAGTTCCGATCGTGCTTGCGGCATCTGTTGAAGAAAAAGGGGAAACGCCGTCGGTTGCGATCGATTATGAACAGGCGATTTATGATGCGGCAACCATGCTGATTGAGAAAGGCCATAAGCGCCTTGCGTTCGTCTCAGGACCTATGGCTGAACCGGTTAATCAAGCGAAAAAACTGCAAGGCTTTAAAAGAGCGCTTGGGGATAAGGGGCTGCAATTTAAGGAAGAGTATGTTGTAGAAGGCGATTATACGTACGATTCAGGAATGGAAGCGCTGGAGGCTTTAATGAAGCTGGATGAAAAACCGACAGCCGTCCTGTCAGCGACAGACGAAATGGCGCTCGGCGTTATTCACGCAGCACAGGATAAAGGACTGGCTGTTCCGGATGACCTTGAAGTGATCGGTTTTGACAATACAAGGCTTTCATTAATGGTTCGGCCGCAGCTGTCGACTGTCGTCCAGCCTACGTATGATATCGGTGCCGTGGCGATGAGGCTTCTGACAAAGCTGATGAACAAAGAGGAAGTCGAAGAGCATATTGTCCAGCTGCCGCATCGCATTGAACTCAGACAATCAACAAAATGATCATCATTAAATAAACGAGAAAGAAAGCAAGTGTTCACAGCTTTTTTCGTGAATTGCTTGCTTTCTTTTCCTTGAGCTGGAGAGATTATGAAAAAATGAAACGATTTGATTATCTGACACCGGTCGGTTTTATTCTGGGTATTTTCATTTTAGTGCTCGGCGTTGTCTCTGGAGCGGGGCTTTCCGGTTTTTATTCGTTTATCGATTTGACGTCTTTTTTTATTGTGACGGGTGGATTGTGTGCAGCTGTATTCATCAGCTTTTCCCCGAAAGATTTAAAAAGAGCGCCGGCTGTGCTGAAGCAGGTCTTTATTTCGGAGGAAGATGATGTGCGCGAATTGGTCAAAACCTTTGTCAGCCTGTCTGAACAGGCGCGCAAACAAGGAATTTTATCATTGGACGCCAATGTCAATGAAATGAAAGACCCGTTTTTGAAAAAAGGCCTGCTCCTTGCCATCGACGGATGGGATGAGGAGACGATCCGCAATGTGATGAACTCGGAAATTGCCGCGATGGAAGAACGACACAGAAAGGGGAGAAGGATCTTTGAAAAAGCAGGAGAATTTGCGCCTGCATGGGGAATGATCGGAACGCTTGTCGGTCTCGTCATGATGCTCAAAAACCTGAACAAGCCGGAAACGCTCGGTCCGAATATGGCAATCGCCCTTTTGACGACGCTTTACGGATCACTTTTAGCCAACATGCTGTTTATACCGATCGCCGCGAAGCTTGAAGAAAAGACGGAGAATGAAATCTTTAAGAAGCAAGTCATGATCGAAGGCATCATCGGCATCCAGTCGGGAAGAAATCCGCGAAATCTTGAAAGTCAGCTTGTCGTTTTCAGTTCAAAAGAAGAATGGACAAAAAAGCGGGCGGACCGCATGAAACAAAAGGACAGGTCTCATGAAGCTTAGACATGAACGAAGGAAGCGCGAGCAGGGCCGCAAATCGCCAAACTGGATCATCACGTTTTCGGATTTGATTACGCTCATCCTCGTGTTCTTTATTTTACTGTTTTCGATGTCGCAAATCGATTTAAACAAATTCAAAGCAGCAGTCGGTTCATTTCAAGACAGGGCCGACGGCAAATCCGCCGCAGAGTTGAAAAAAGACGCGGGCGATCAGAAGGCTGAAAAAACGGCTAAAAGCCAAGATGATTTATTAAAGAAAATCAATGACTATATTGAAAAAAACGAACTGTCAAGTTTGATTGCGGCCAAGCGTGACGAACGGGGCGTCATTCTCGTCCTTCAGGAAGCGGTTTTGTTTGATTCAGGGAAAGCGGATCTGAAAGACCAAGCTCACCCGCTTTTGCATAAAATCGCCGTCCTTCTCAAATCGGTGTCCAACCCGATTCGTGTGGAGGGGCATACGGACAGCCGCCCGATTTCGACTTACCGTTTTCCATCCAATTGGGAGCTTTCTGCAGCAAGGGCGAGCACTGTGATCGGCTACTTTACGTCGAAGGAAAAGCTCGACTCGTCGCGTTTTCTTGCCATCGGTTATGCGGATACAAAACCGGTCAGGGACAACCGCACTGAGAGCCATATGAAGGAAAACAGGCGCGTCGAGATTGTCATCGCAAAACAATAATGAGAAGAAAGCAAGGTCTTGCACAAAAGCAAGGCCTTTTCTGTGTGCCGCAATTTTCATATTAAGTGGTACGCTGGGCAGAGCGAATCGGATAAAGGGCTTTGGCAACGGTTTGTGCGTTTTTTTCCGTTATTTCGGTTTTTCTTGGAATTGGAGGATACAAATCTTCCGGGTCGGACCAGTTGGCAGGAAGCCGGACAGATGCCTGTTTCCCCCATTTTTTCAGCCATTTTTCAGGCATTTTCTCCTCTGGTTCCATCCCTTTCATTTCAAGCCAGATTCTTGCCCATGCCCTCGGTACGACGCGCCAAATGTCGTAGCCGCCTCCGCCGACAGCGATCCATCTTCCGCTGCAATAGGTGTGTGCAAGTTCGTGAGCGAGCTTTGGAATCTCTTCGTAAATCTTCATCGTCGTGCACAAGTGTGTCAGCGGATCGTAGTAATGTGCGTCAGCTCCGTTTTGCGACAAAATGACATCCGGTTTGAAAAACTCGGCTATTTCAGAAACAGCCGTCCGGTAGGAATCAAGAAAAGACTCATCTTCTGTGAAGGCATCGAGCGGGATATTAAAAGCATAGCCGTAGCCTTCGCCATGACCTCTTTCCTGAACCTGCCCCGTTCCCGGGAATAGGTAGCGGCCTGTTTCATGTATCGAGACGGTGCAGACGGAAGGATCATCATAGAACGTAAACTGCACCCCGTCGCCGTGATGGGCGTCTGTATCAATATATAAAACTTTCGCATGATATTTTTTCTGCAAGTAACGTATCACAACTGAACTGTCATTATAGACGCAAAAGCCTGAAGCCCTTCCTCTGAACCCGTGGTGAAGCCCGCCTCCAAGATTGAGGGCGTGTCTAGCTTTGCCCGTCATGACATAGTCTGCAGCCGTCAGCGTTCCGCCTACCAAAAGGGAGGCGGCTTCATGCATCCCGGCAAAAACAGGGGTATCCTCCGTTCCAAGCCCGTAGTTTTCGCTTTCGGCTGCCGGGAGCTTTCCCGCCCCTGCAAGCTGGACGGCCCTGATATAATCGCCCGTGTGAACAAGCTCGAGCTCGGTTTCTGTCGCTGCGCGCGGGGCAATCGTTTCTCCCGGTTCAAATGCGCCGACCGTGTTCAAAAGATCGTATGTTACATAGACTCGCAGCTGATTAAACGGGTGGTCTTGATGAAATTGATAGGTTTGATATGAGGGAGAAAAAATAAATACGCTGTCCTTCATGGCAAATCCCTTTGAACAGCCGGCCAAAGAACCTGATACCCTTTGGATTTTACGTCTTTGATGATAGAGGCGGGATTCATCGTTTGAACGCGAAACACGAGTATTTTCGAATCATCTTCATCACCGGGATATACGAGCACGCTCAATATGGCGATTTGGCGCCTGCTGAAGATGGCGCTGATATCAGCGAGGCTTCGGGCGATATGATCGGTTTTAATTTCGATTTGGGAGCCTGGAAAATGGGCTCCTGTCAGCTGAACGAACGTATGCAGCAAATCGGATTTTGTCACGATGCCGACAAGCTTTCCGTTTTTTACGATCGGGAGGCAGCCGATTTCGTGTTCAAAAAAGACGGCTGATATTTCTTCGGCAAAATCAAGCGGGTGACCGGTGATCACTTCTTTGGACATGATCAGTTCCACCGGCTTTTTTAAATCTTCGTTAGATCTGTTTTGGGCAAAGATACTCGGACTTGCTGTTTTGACGTCCCTGTCCGTGACAATGCCTATGACCGTTCCCCGTTCATTGATGACGGGAAGGTGCTTTATGTGGAATGTTCGCATGCGTTTGATCGCTTCTTCAATCGTATCGGTTCTGGATAGTGTCACAACATCCCGTTTCATGATTTTTTCAACAATCATATTCAGGTCCCCTTTGCTCCCTTAATACATAAAACGATTGTGGAATCTGAGTCTGTCAAAACGCTCGATCGATTCCTGACTGACCTCTTTTCCGATGCGTGCCATTAAACAGTTGGCGGGATGGGAGCTGATTTCCGGATCGTCTGTCGCAAACCAGACAAGTCCTCCGGCATTCATCATCTTCTCCATCATCTTTCTGTATTCCCAAACATCTTTGTTAGTCCCCTTTAGATCCCAATGCCAGTAATATTCAGTCGTGATGATAATATATTTTTCCATCTGCGGATCCATCATGCTGACCGCAAGCAGCGTCTTCCCGACAGAGTGACCTCTGAACGCCGGAATGACTTCGATGGCTCCAAGCTCGATTAAATTTTCCATGTTTCCTTCAGACCATCTTTCAAGCGGGTCTGGATAAACATATGTCACATAGCCGACAATGGTTTGCCGGAAACGGGCGATGATGATTCGTCCTTCGGGAAGCCCTGCGATTTCGATTAATGCTTCATGTTGTTTTTGTGATGGGCGAAAGGCTGTAAGCTCGTCGTGAAATTCATATTCTGCGAGTTTTTCGGGACTGATAGGGCCCTCTATCAGCACAGAGCCTTTCTCGGTCTGCAATTCTTTGGCATGATAAGTTTTGTGATGCTCCACGTATCCACCGCCTTACATCTTAGTTGAAGTCTTTTATACATAACATACCAAAATATTAAGCGTTTTCATAGGAGAGAAGAGTATTTTTTAAAAATTGAGAAAATAAAAAATCTATACTATAATATATTTTGATGATCGAACAAAGGGGGATGGGCATGGAATTGAAAGCGCTGCCAGCAGAAAAGGGAAATTACAACTTGAAAGACTATGATGAAACATACCGGACATTTGACTGGAAGGATGCCGAAAAGCATTTTTTATGGCACAAAACGGGAAAAATCAATGCAGCTTATGAAGCTATCGACCGCCACGCTGAGTCAAATTTGAAAAACAAAGTGGCATTTTACTACAAAGATCCGGTCCGCGAAGAAAAGTACACTTTCAGAGAGATGAAAAATGAAACCAACAAAGCCGGGAATGTCTTAAAGCAGCATGCCGATGTGGGAAAGGGAGACCGTGTGTTTGTTTTTATGCCGAGATCGCCCGAGCTTTATTTTATTCTTCTCGGCGCCATCAAATTGGGAGCGATCGTCGGGCCGTTATTTGAAGCGTTTATGGAAGGTGCCGTCAAAGACAGGCTTGCAAACAGCGGAGCGAAGGTCATCGTGACGACGCCGGAATTGCTTGAACGGGTGCCGGCCGATGAACTTCCGGATCTTGAATCAATCATTGTCGTTGGAGAAGGCGTAAAGGAAGAAGGACCTGTCATTGATTATTACGCGAAAGCGGCGGAAGCAGACACTGATCTTGAGATTGAATGGGTGGATCAGGAAGACGGGATGCTGCTTCACTATACGTCGGGTTCGACCGGCGCGCCAAAAGGGGTTCTCCACGTCCATAAAGCAATGATCCAGCATTATCAAACAGCCAAATGGGTTCTTGATCTGCATGACGATGACATCTATTGGTGCACCGCTGATCCCGGCTGGGTCACCGGAACGGTTTACGGGATTTTCGGTCCGTGGCTGAATGGAGCTACGAATGTTGTCGTAGGCGGCAGATTCAGTCCTGAGGCATGGTACGAAACGATTGAAAAAATGGAAGTGACGGTATGGTACAGCGCGCCAACGGCTTTCCGGATGCTGATGGGTGCAGGCGACGATCTTGTGAATAAATATAATCTAAGCTCCTTGCGGCATATTTTAAGCGTAGGGGAGCCGTTAAATCCCGAAGTCATCAGGTGGGGGCATAAAGTCTTCGGCAACCGGATTCATGATACTTGGTGGATGACTGAAACAGGATCGCAGCTCATCTGCAATTACCCGTGCATGGAAATTAAACCGGGATCAATGGGCAAGCCGATTCCCGGTGTAGAGGCTGCAATCGTCGACAACCAGGGAAATGAACTGCCTCCTTACAGAATGGGAAATCTCGCCATTAAAAAAGGCTGGCCGTCGATGATGCATTCGATCTGGAACAATCCTGAAAAATATAGCTCCTATTTTATGCCGGGCGATTGGTATGTGTCAGGAGATTCCGCCTACATGGATGAAGACGGGTACTTCTGGTTCCAGGGACGGATCGACGATGTCATCATGACATCGGGCGAACGCGTCGGCCCGTTTGAAGTCGAGAGCAAGCTTGTTGAGCATCAGGCCGTCGCTGAAGCAGGCGTCATCGGCAAACCGGATCCCGTCCGGGGTGAAATTATTAAAGCGTTCATCGCCTTGAGGGACGGTTATGAACCGTCAGATGCGTTAAAAGAAGAAATCAGGCAGTTCGTGAAACAAGGCTTGGCCGCACATGCCGCGCCAAGGGAAATCGAATTTAAAGATAAACTGCCGAAGACAAGAAGCGGAAAGATCATGAGACGCGTCCTGAAAGCATGGGAGCTGAACCTTCCGGCAGGCGATCTCTCATCGATGGAAGACTGATGTCTCATTGACAATGCAAAAATATTATGTTAAAAAAGATTTAGTCGAATATTCAAAAGGTGAAGACTGAGATCAGTAGAACGCATCCTTCCCTGTCTTAGAGAGCTGATGGCCGGTGAAAATCAGCACATATGGATGGTTTGAATTACACTCATGAACCGCTTTTGCGAAAAAAGCCTTCCGGGCTTTCTGTAGCAGAAGAACGGAAGCTTTTCCGTTATCAACGAGAGTGAAAAGAGCGCGGCCATGCGTTCTTTTAAGCAGGGTGGTACCGCGATTTTTATCGTCCCTTCGTTTTTGCGAAGGGGCGTTTTATTTTGGAAAAAAGGAGCTAATTGATGATGACACACATACTTGATGATTTGTCCTTCAGGGGACTGATTCAGCAGCAAACCGATGAAGCAGGCTTGAGAGAACTGCTCGATAAAGAGAAAATCAGCTTATACTCCGGATTTGATCCGACAGCTGACAGTCTGCATATCGGCCACCTGCTGCCGATTTTAATGCTTCGCCGCTTCCAGCTGGCCGGACATCGTCCGATTGCGCTCGTAGGCGGGGCGACGGGCCTTATCGGCGATCCGAGCGGAAAGAAAGCGGAGCGCACGCTGAACAATGAAGAAATCGTCCGCGAATGGTCGCAGAAAATCAAAAACCAGCTTTCGCGTTTCCTTGATTTTGAAGCTGAAGAGAACCCGGCGATCATGGCGAACAACTATGACTGGATCGGCAAAATGAACGTCATTGATTTCCTGCGCGATGTCGGCAAAAACTTCGGAATCAATTACATGCTTGCCAAGGATACGGTAAGCTCCAGAATCGAGACAGGCATATCTTATACTGAATTCAGCTACATGATCCTGCAGTCTCTCGATTTCTTGAATTTGTACAGAAACCAGGAATGCAAGCTTCAGATCGGCGGAAGCGACCAGTGGGGCAACATCACATCAGGTCTCGAACTCATCCGCAAATCCGAAGAGAATGCAAAAGCTTTCGGATTGACGATTCCGCTTGTGACAAAAGCAGACGGCACGAAGTTCGGAAAAACGGAAGGCGGCGCGATCTGGCTTGATAAAGAGAAAACGTCGGCGTATGAGTTTTATCAGTTCTGGATCAATACCGACGACAGGGATGTCGTGAAATACTTAAAATACTTCACTTTCTTATCAAAAGAAGAAATTGAAGATCTCGCTGAAAAAACAGAGACGGCGCCTGAAAAACGCGAAGCGCAAAAGCGCCTCGCCGAAGAAGTGACCGTTCTTGTACACGGCCGTGAAGCGTTTGAGCAGGCCGTCAACATCTCAAAAGCACTGTTCAGCGGAGATATCAAACAATTGACAGCTGAAGAAGTAAAAGTCGGCTTTAAAGGGGTTCCTTCCCTGGAGGTCGAGAAAGCGGATGAACTTCCTCTTGTTGAAATACTCGTCCAATCAAAGCTGTCTCCGTCTAAACGGCAGGCGCGCGAAGATATCACGAATGGCGCGGTATACGTTAACGGCGAGCGCCGCACCGATGTTGCGGACGTCCTCACCGCCGACGACCGCATCGAAGGACAGTTTACCGTCATTCGCCGCGGTAAAAAGAAATACTTCCTGCTGACTTATAAGTAATCAAAAAAACTCTTGCCAAACGGCAAGGGTTTTTTTGTGTCAACATGTTTCATGCATGTTCATTCAGGAAATGTCAAAAATATAGATGTAATAGGTAAAGCGTTTCCATCGTTGAAGAGGGAGGAATGTAGCATGAACCTGTTCATTGCAGCCAAAGAAAAATTTATGGAAGATTACCACAAGCAGCTGGAAACGGAACGAAAACAAGAGGTGCAGCAGTCGGCTGACGGATACGATCAATTGAATCAGACGGAAAATGCAGCAAAGCGGCTGAAGTAGAGGGTCTTTAGAGGCCATCTTTTTTATCAATAAAACGGCCGGCAGTCTCTTTACCCACCCGTTTTATTGATAACGATCGACAGTTTATAATTTGCATGATGGTTTAAGTCTATTAAAAATTGGTCCAACTGTTGATTTGACGGAAACTTGCATTCAAGAAGATAACAGCCGTCTCCGCTGATTTTATAGTTATGAATGATGTATTTCTGCTGTGCTTTAATAAATGAAAGATAAGGCTTATGATAAGTGCTTTTTGTATAGATATTGATAAAAGCGTGAATAAAACACCCGAGTTTCACTTGATTCACTTGTATGGTATAACCTTCAATCACTCCTTGATCCTCTAATTTAGCAACCCTTGCTGAAGCCGCCTGACCTGTCAAATGAACTTTCTCTCCTAATTCCTTCATGGTCATCCGGCTGTTTTTTGATAATTCCTCTATGATTTGCTTGTCTGTATGATCCAGCATTTCATCAAATCCTCTCAAATGAACGTTTTTCAAAAATCAAGTCAAACGCTGTAAAGACTTGATTTTATCTATTTAAATGTTGATCGGTCATAGTATAAACTAATCGTAAATGAAAGGAAAGGCATGATAACTATGAATATTCAACAAATTCGAAATGCAACATTGGCCGTCAAATATGCGGGCAAAACATTTTTAATAGATCCGATGCTGGCTGAAAAAGGCGCTTACCCTCCTTTCCCGAACTCAGCAAGACAAGAGCAAAACAACCCTTTGGTCAGCCTGCCTGTGCCAACCGACGAGCTCGTCAAGAATACAGACGCAGTCATCGTCACTCATCTGCATTTAGATCATTTTGACGATGCTGCCAAAGATCTGCTTCCGAAAGAAATCAAACTGTTTGTCCAAAATGAAGCAGATGCTGAGGAAGTGAGAAAAGCCGGTTTTCAAAATATAGAGGTCTTAACAAAAGATACGGTGTTTGAGGGGATTCAATTAATCAAAACAAAAGGCGAGCATGGGAGGGGAGAGATATTAAAGCTTGCCGGAGAAGTGTGCGGCGTTGTCTTCAAACACTCAAAGGAGAAAACGCTGTATGTGGCAGGGGATACAGTTTGGTATGAAGGTGTCCGGGAAGAAATCGCTGCGCATCAGCCGGACGTCATAGTCGTTAACGGAGGAGACAATCAGTTCTTTGAAGGAGGGTCTCTTGTGATGGGAAAAGAGGATATTGCTGAAGTCTATCAAGCTGCACCTAAGGCCACAATCATTTCCAGTCATATGGAGGCTGTCAACCATTGGACTTTATCACGAAAAGAATTGAAGAGCTTCATTCAGGAAAAAGGAATGTCCTCGCGCGTACTTGTGCCGGATGACGGCGAATCTTACACATTTTAATATATGACAGGTCAAAGCCGTAAAAAACAGACAGTGAACTTCTGTCTGTTTTTTAATTCTTCTTCGAGACCAGAGATGTAATCAATGCCTCCGGCGGGATTCGAACCCGCACTCCTTCCGTAAGCATAGGCTAGGGGAGAACACGCTTCCCTACGGACTTTCACCGACAGGAATTCCACCTGTCTCAGCTATTTGCTTTTCGGTGCTTCTGAAACCCTTGCCTTGCGACCCGTTCCTACAATGTTTAACGGCGCTCTTCCCTTCTAGAGCTACGGAGGCGAAATGAATGATTCATATTATACAGAAGCAATGGTTAAATGGAAACTGTATATTGTTTTTCCTATGATATGAATGTAAGCTCAAAGCCCATAGAAAAAATGTTCTTTCCGAACAGGCATCAAAACATCCCTTCAAGTAAATGGTCGAAAATGATATTTTATGGTATAATTCATATGTTTTTCGCAAATTTATAGATTTGGCAGTGGAGGAAATTGTATGAAGTGGTATTGGAGAGGCTTGAAGAATTATGCGAATTTTGAAGGGAGAGCAAGACGAAAGGAATACTGGTTGTTTCATGTATTTAACGGCATCATATGCTTTATATTATTTATCTTATCATTAATGGTAGTAAGTTTATTTATTTCAGGAATCATGACAGCAGAAGGATATGACAGATATCAAGTAGGATATATCATTGGGTATGGCGGGGGGTTCCTCGGATACATTCTCATCTTTATTTATCAGTTGGCTGTTTTGGTGCCTTCTTTGGCTGTCAATGTCCGCAGGCTGCATGATACCGGGAGAAGCGGCTGGTGGATTTTAATTGGCTTTTTGCCGATTATCGGTGCTGTCATTCTGCTTATTTTTTACTGTCAGGCAGGCGAAGCAAAAGAAAATCAATATGGACCAAATCCAAAAGTAAATGTATCGTAAATTGGCCCCCAATTGTTAGAAAATCATCTGGCGATTGGGGTTTTTTTATATACTGAAGCAGACCTGAATTTTTAATTTTATTGAGCAACCCTTCAATAATATCATCGGAGCTTTGTTCAATGTGCCAGCAATACCGAAGAGTGTTTGGCGGTATCACTCTCAGCAGCGATTGAGGATCGTATGGTGATACCGGAGAACAGTCAAATCGGCGAGACTAAATAAAAGCAGTCGCTGAAGTTCAGTTGTGGCTGCATCGCGACACGGATCTCGGTCCTTTTTCGGAAGCTTTTTATAAATAAATCGCACACCATCCCGCTAAAACCCCCATAACAAAGCAGTCGTTGCTGTCCATTTTTTTGCCGTGTTTAAGAAAGACATTCAAAGCCCAATTCAGTTTAGTGCCCTCCGCCGTCTTTGTAACCCATTTTTTGCTGATATTGTAGTACATGACTTTGAAAAGGGCGAATGCAACTGAACAGAATACGTAGAACAAGACAAACTTAGCAAAAAACAAAAGCATTTGTCGGCCACTCCTCCGCTTTCATTGTCTAACCAACGATTTAATTTTACCGAAGATGTTTAAAGGAGAAAAGGAGATGTTTGCTTGTGAGAAGGTACCTTACTCTTATGAGGCGGGTCTGTTTTATTTCGGCGGGCGAATTTCGAACCAGGATGAATGTGATCACAGATATCATTTGAAAGTGAATCATCAGATCTATCAGCAGCCAGAATCAACGGGGAGTAAACAAAAAACCCTAGAATCGTTGGGATGTCAACAATTCTAGGGTTTTTGCCCATGCTCTTTAAAGAGCATTTTCTATTAACGAGAGTAGAACTCAACGATCAGCGCTTCGTTAATCTCAGCAGGAAGCTCAGAACGCTCTGGAAGGCGAGTTAGTGAACCTTCAAGCTTTTCAGCGTCAAAAGTCAGGTATTCAGGAACAAAGTTGTTCACTTCAACCGCTTCTTTAACGACAGAAAGGTTTTGAGATTTTTCACGAAGTGAAATCGTTTGGCCAGGTTTAACTTGGTAAGACGGAATGTCAACGCGGCTTCCGTCAACAAGAACGTGACCGTGGTTTACCAATTGGCGTGCTTGGCGGCGAGTGCGCGCCAGGCCAAGACGGTAAACGATGTTGTCAAGACGTGACTCAAGAAGAATCATGAAGTTTTCACCGTGTTTACCGGCCATTTTCGCAGCTTTGTCAAAAAGGTTGCGGAATTGGCGTTCGTTCACACCGTACATATGGCGAAGCTTTTGCTTTTCTTGCAATTGCAAACCATATTCTGATAGTTTTTTACGCTGTCCCGGACCGTGAGGACCTGGTGCGTAAGGACGTTTTTCTAATTCTTTACCCGTACCGCTTAAAGAGATGCCTAAACGGCGGGATAATTTCCAGCTTGGACCTGTATAACGAGCCATAATGTGACTCCTCCTTTGGTTTTATTTTTGTGAAAATAAAACCCATCTGTTCAATTCAGCCATGTCCATTTTGTTTTCATGTATCCTCGCTCCAGCAGCAAAGAGTTACACGATACACCTTAATAAATAAGGAACAAAATGAAACATAGAAGCAGAACAAAAAGGCTGCATTATTTCACACAAAGAAGATTATATAATGTCCGCCGGGCAAAGTCAACCATTCATGGATCGTCCCGAAAGGGACGGACTGTTTATAAGTATATAGTCCTGTTTTTGTGATATAATCAGGAAAATAAAATACAAAAAACGGATTTTTTAAGGTGATGACCATGAATAAACAAACTGAAGACCTATATCTGTCTTTTCATCAAAAGCTGTTTCAATTTTTTTTAAAAAAGCCGGCCGTCTCGTACGACGACTCTGTTGCCTGGCTAAAAGCGGCAGCAGAGTCATTTTTTTCGTTTATATCTCTAACAGTGCAGCCTTCTTCAAGACTGCAGGGATCGAGAGGCGACGGTGATCCGATCAGCCGAGTGAGCGATTATCATACCATTATAACAATAGAAGAAAACAGCAAATATATAGAACTTTCATGTCAAAAGAAACATAAATTACCAGAACGTCTCGCGGAATCCATTCATCTGTTTTTGGTGCATTGTCTGGAGCTTGACGCATTATTTCGTGATGAGCTTAAGAAAACAAAGATTTATGAAAAGACGGAGCTGCTGCATGAGCTGATGGATCAGGAGCAGGTGCTGAAGACAATGCTCGAAAGCTTAAGGAGTGTGTTTCCTTTTTTAACGTATTGTCTTTTCTTGTCATACGATGAGGATCAATACATCAACCTCCCTGCGATAGAGTTGGATGTGCAAAGCGAATCGACCGATTCTTTTGCCTTGGAGGCATACTTATCAGGACAGGAGAAGAGCAAAAATGAAGCGGAAGTATACATTCCGATTAAAGGCCGGCAGGGAACGTACGGCGTTTTGAAAGCCTTTGGACCAGGCGCTGCCGATACGGCAGCGGATATATGCATTATTTCGAATGCGGCAGGGAAAGCATTTGAAAATTCACGGCTTTACGAACAGTCGCAGAATATGATTTCAAATTTGGAGCTGATTAATGAAACATCGCATCAGCTGAACCGGACGAAACGCCTTCCGGATATGATGAAGAGCTTGTCCGAAAGGCTGATCAGTTCATTCGGCGCCGAAGAGGTGGGCTTTTTTTATAAAAATCACTTAGGCAAGGAAACCCTGCTGCCGGAAAGCACTAGTTTTTTTCAGACGGATGAGGCCCTTCCATACATCCGCTATGTCAAAGAGAAGATATCAGAGGAAAACGGGGTGTTTGTCGGAAACGGTTCTTCGCTTTTTGGGAATGAAGGATATGCTTCATTAATGGGCGTTCCGATGCTGGAAAATAATGAAAACAAAGGATTTGTCATCGTGTTGAAAAAAAATGTCTGCTCCTTTTCGTTTGAGATGTTTAAGCTGTTTCAGACGCTGATCAGGCATTCCACGCTCGCCGTATCGAATTTGATGCTGCGCGACCGGCTGAAGTATCTTGTTCAGACAGACCGTTTGACAGAGCTCTACTCGAGAAGCCATCTCGATGAGAAAATCGGGTACAGTATGAAATTGGACGAGAGCGGCGTCCTTGTATTGATCGATATTGATGATTTTAAACAGATTAACGATACGTACGGCCATCAGAAAGGCGATGATATTCTTATACAAGTCGCCCGGGTGATCCAGCGAAACATCCGCGATCAGGATGTCGCAGCAAGGTGGGGAGGAGAAGAGCTTGCGGTATACTTGCCGAAAGCAAGGCTGAACGCCGGTGAAATGCTTGCCGAAAGGCTCATAATGCTTGTCAGGGAATGTACGGATCCGACGGTGACGATTTCGTGCGGGGTATCCCATTGGTCTCAGGATCGTCCGAAATCTTTATCCGACCTTTTTAAAGAAGCGGATGTCGCGCTGTACAATGCAAAGCGGAACGGGAAAAACAAGTTTATGACACATTAAAAAAGAGCCGGAATTACCGGCTCTTTTCGCTTAAACGCTCTCCAAGCTTCTCCGTGAACTTTTTCAAATAATACTCATCAGTTTCATCGAAGCGGTTTTTAATCGGGCTGTCGATATCGAGCACTCCGATGATGCTCCCGTCAACTTCAAGCGGAACTACGATTTCGGATTGGGACGCTGCATCACACGCAATGTGTCCGGGGAATGCGTTCACATCTTCAACGCGCTCGACCCGGCCGTTTGTATAAGCGGTGCCGCAGACGCCTTTCCCGAACGGGATTCTTACGCATGCAGGAAGTCCCTGGAACGGCCCGAGCACAAGCTCACCGTCTTTGGCAAAATAAAAGCCCGCCCAGTTGACGTCTTCCAATGATTGATACAAAAGAGCGGAAGCGTTTGCTGTATTGGCGATCATATCAGGTTCGCCTTCTGTCAGCGCATCGATCTGTTTGAGGAGAAGCTCGTATTTTTTTTCTTTACTGCCTTCTGTTTTTTCGACATGAAACATTATATTTCCCTCGCTTTTTCTTTGAAATGGCAAAAACGCGCTTGCCGTGATGCTATTTGTCGAGCGCTTTTTACAGGAACAACTCCGCTTGAAGTGGAATTGTTTTAAGTAAGAAGGGGTGAAACAAGATGGGATCAAACGCTACTCCAACCACGAAGGACAGGATCATCGAATCTGCCGTGGAACTGTTCAACCAAAAAGGTTTTTCAGGAACATCAGTCCGCGAAATTGCCCGAGCAGCCAATGTCAATGTCGCCCACATCTCCTATTATTTTAATGGAAAAGGCGGGTTAATGGAGCATTTAGTATCCCGTTTTTATGAAGGATATTTAAGAATCCTTGAAAAGGGCCATGAACGCCTTCAGGATGCAGGTGCAACGGATTGCCTTCTTCAATTGGTTTTTGATATTCTATCGTATCAGCATGAACATCGTCAATTAACTCGGTTTGTCTATCGCGAAGTCACGATTGATTCCACACTGAATCGTGAAGTGATGTCGACATATTTAACGAAAGAAAAGTACATTCTCCATCTGATCATTGAAAAGGGAAATGAGGACAACGAATTTTCCCGTTTTCCCCTTTCCCATTTTATGATTCAGCTGAAGTCGCTTTTAATGATGCCTTATCTGCAGCCTCAATATATTTCAGAAGTGCTTTATGTACAGCCGCACGAGCCGTACTTTTATCAGGCGTATTACAAGGAAGTCAAAACATGGCTTCTCAGTCTGTTGTACAGAGAGCGTCGGCAAGCCGCCGTTATTTAACAAAGCGGCTCTCAAAATGTTCGTAACCAAATCCGGCATCCTCTGCTTGGTGGGCGTCAGACCCAAAGACAAGCGGGATGTTTTTTTGTTCCGCTTCTTTTATCATCCATTCTTCCATATAGACGTTGCCTGCATAAGGCTTGCGGAGGCCGGCCGTATTAAAGTCAAGTTCAAGTCCGCGTTTTGCGGCTTCATCCAGACAGGAGGAGACCGATTTTCTAACGCTTTCCGACATCGTATACGGAAACAGCTTCACAAATTTTTTCGCAAGCGTGATGTGGCCGATTCGTTTTGGCTTAAATGCTCCCAACGGTGATACAATGGAAGAATAGATTTCGTCATAATAGGCGAGATAAACCTGCTCTGTGCTGCCGTAGCAGTCGATCAGCTGCTGAAACGCTTTTTCATCGTAGTCAAGACAGATGTATGAAGATCCAGCCGGCAAAAAATGAACGGACAGGATGCTGTCGTCAAGATGTGTGCCGTACTGATCGAGAAAAGCTTTCGTTTCATGTTCAAAGGCGCGGATATAATCGACTTCAAGACCGATCAAAATGTCAAGCTGTCCTCTGTATTCTTCCTTCAGTTCGGTCAGCCGTTCAATATAGCGGCCCAGCTGGGAGATCGGCATGGCGCTGTCTTTCTCCGGAGTCGGATCAATAAATGAAGGCGGAAGCGGCGCGTGCTCAGTAAAGGATACGGATTGGAAGCCTTTTTTGCACAATTCTTCTATATAATATCTGAATTCGTCTTTTGATCCGTGCGGACAAAAGGGAGAATGAACATGACCGTCTCGTTTCAGCATGATGTCACCCCGTAAAAAAATAGTCAGATGTTGTCACTTTGATGTAAAAAAATTAAAAATTCTGCTCAAAAAATGTTGGTTACATGGTATCATAAGAACAATGAAAACGATAGTTTAACTTCATTTTTACATAACAATTTCAAATATCATACCCTGACAGAACAAGATAAACAGCAAGGGGGCTCATTATGGAGTTTGTCATTGGCTTACTGGCGTTATTTTTAATCTTATTCGCTACGGGCTACTTATTCAGAAAAAATATATATAAAGAGATCGACCGTTTAGAAGCTTGGAAAATCGAAATCATGAACCGTTCGATTGTGGAAGAGATGTCAAAAATCAAGCATCTGAAAATGACGGGGCAGACTGAGGAATTCTTTGAAAGATGGCGCCGGGAATGGGATGAAATCGTCACCTCGCATATGCCCAAAGTCGAAGAGCTTCTGTTTGAAGCCGAGGATTGCGCCGACAAATACCGTTTTCAAAAATCGAAACAGGTGCTCGCGCATATTGAGAATCTTTTATCAGCGGCTGAGTCCAACATTGAAGACATCTTAAAGGAAATCGCCGATCTTGTCTCAAGCGAAGAGCAGAACCGCAAAGAAATCGAAGAGGTAAAAGAACGTTATACAAAAGTGCGGAAAAACCTTTTGGCATACAGCCACCTGTACGGAGACCTCTATGCGAAAATTGAAGCCGACCTCGATACCGTGTGGGAAGGCATTAAACAGTTTGAAGAGGAAACAGAAGGCGGAAATTACATAGAAGCCAGAAAGGTGCTGCTTGCCCAAGACCGTTTGCTTGAAGAGCTTCAATCATACATAGACGATGTGCCGAAACTGCTTGCCAGCTGCAAGCAGACAGTTCCGCAGGAAATCGCAAAATTGAAAGCCGGCTATCAGGAAATGATAGATAAAGGGTATAAGCTCGATCATATTCAAGTGGAGAAGGAGCTCGAAAACCTTTTGAAAGAATTGAAGCGCGCTGAAGATGCGCTTTTGGACGAGCTTGATTTAGAGGAAGCCGCCGCAATCGTGCAGATCATTGATGAAACGATCCAGACGCTGTATAACCAGCTCGAGCATGAAGTCGAAGCAGGGCAGGAAATTTTGGGCAAAGTGCCTGAGCTTGCCGCTGCATTGGAAAAGCTTGAAGCCTCCAAAAAGGATACCGAAGCTGAAACCGAGCTCGTCAAGAAAGGCTACAGACTGACTACCGGCGAACTGGAGAAGCAGCAGTCATATGAAAAGCGCCTTGAAATGATCGAAAAGCAGTTCGAACAAGTGAGAGAAAGGCTTGATCAGAAACATGTCGCCTACTCGCTGTTAAAAGAAGAGCTTGCCGATATCGAAAAGCAGATGGAAGCCGCGCAACGGGAGCATGACGAATACAGGGACATGCTGCAAATGCTGAGAAAAGAAGAGCTTCAGGCAAGAGAGCTTCTCAAGCAATTGAAGCAGACAATCAAGGATACGGCGCGCAGCCTGGAGAAAAGCAATGTTCCAGGCATCCCGGAGGCCATAACCGAAAAGATCCGACAGTCGCAGACGACTGTGCAGAAAGTGACAGAACAGTTGAATGAGCTGCCGCTGAACATGGATGCGGTGAACGAACGTCTTCAAGAGGCGGAACAGCTTGTCACGGAAGTGAAAACAAAGACGGACGAACTGGTTGAACTGGTTTTGCTGATCGAACGCATCATTCAATATGGCAACCGCTTCAGAAGCCAGGACCGTATCCTTTCCGAACAGCTGAAAGAAGCAGAAAACTGTTTTTACGCATATCAGTATGAAGAGGCTTACGACATAGCCGCCAGAGCGGTGGAAAAAGCGTCGCCTGGAGCAGTGGCCCGGCTTGAAGCGGACGCGAAGCAGCCTGAATAAAGCAAAAACCCGGCATGTAAAGATGGAGAGACCCTGGAGAGACCCAAATAAATGAGACAAGGAAAAAACACCCCCTGAATCGTATTAA
>ERZ1673782.23-NODE-23-length-29110-cov-28.824540_pt1 | contig 29110 bp, 28 predicted proteins | sample MGYA00580134_ERZ1673782 | MGnify/ENA primary metagenome ERZ1673782 (study PRJEB41219, sample SAMN04549594) | soil metagenome | isolation source: soil | place: USA: Texas, Big Bend National Park | collected 2009-03-17 ...
TCCTGTGACAACATCTGCATGACCTGCATCGTGCAGGCCCCTGACTACGCACACTTACATGTGCGATTTATAATGAATTAACAGGTACGTTTTGTCTTGTTTAGTTTTCAAAGAACTTCGCTGCCGCTCTCAAAGCGACCACTTAAATATAACATTTATGAGACAAGCGGTCAATACTTTTTTTGAAAAAGTTTTTGTTGTTGTTTTTATAAGCGACCAAGAGAAATTATAGCACATTATGTTCCTGATGAAAAGATTATATTTGAAAGATTGAATAGAAAAACATGCAGCCATTTGGCTGCATGTTTTTATGATTCATCCGCTTCCTGTTCTTCTGAATCGTTCTCTTCATCTTTTTCAACTAAAGCGACAGTCGCGACATGCTCTTGTTCACCTAAGCGGATAAGTCGCACACCTTGAGTGACGCGTCCGGTCGTGGAGATATCTTTAATATCCATCCGAATGATCACGCCGCTTGCTGTGATGATCATTAAATCTTCTTCTCCTGTCGTTGCTTTCACTGTCACAAGAGATCCGTTATTTTCTGTGATTTTGCAGGTTTTCAGCCCTTTTCCTCCGCGGCTTTGCACCCTGTATTCTGAAGCGGGCGTCAGTTTTCCGTAGCCCTTTTCAGTTACGATTAGCACGTGTGAATCCTCTTCCAAAATCTCCATGCCGACAACAACATCGTCATCTGTCAGATTGATGCCCTTAACGCCGGCTGCTGTTCTTCCCATTTGCCTTACATCTGTTTCAGGGAAACGGATGAGCAGACCGTTCTTCGTGCCGATAATAATTTGTTTATTTCCATCCGTCAGGCGGACAGCGATTAATTCATCCTCATCGCGGAGGCTTAAGGCGATCAATCCATTATTGCGGATATTCGCGAATTGAGAAAGCGGTGTGCGTTTTGATATTCCGTGTTTTGTCGTGAAGAACAAATAAGACTCGTCATCAAATTCGCCTACCGGAATAATCGCGTTGATCCATTCTCCTTTTTCCACTTCAAGCAGGTTAATAATCGGAATTCCCTTCGCTGTCCGTCCGAATTCAGGGATCTCATATCCTTTCGCACGGTACACCTTCCCTTTATTCGAGAAGAAGAGAATGGTGTCATGGGTGGATGTTGAAATCAGGTGTTCAACGAAGTCGTCTTCATTTGTACCCATGCCCTGAATGCCTTTCCCGCCCCGTTTTTGGCTGCGGTAAGTAGAAGAAGGCAGACGTTTGATATATCCGTTATGAGTTAAAGTCACAACGATATTCTCGCGCGTGATGAGATCTTCATCCTCAATCGTCTCAAGGCCCGATGTCACGATTTCAGTACGGCGCTCATCATTAAAGCGCTCTTTAACTTCTGTGAGCTCTTCCCGAATGATTTCAAGAACTTTCTCTTCGTCTGCTAAGATTGCTTTTAGCTCTGCAATCAGCTCAACAAGGCTTTGATATTCCTCTTCGATTTTTTCGCGTTCCAGCCCTGTTAAACGCTGGAGACGCATGTCCAAAATCGCCTGGGCCTGTTTTTCAGTCAAAGAAAACTTCTCAATCAATCCGTTTTTTGCGATTTCAGCCGTTTGCGAATTTCTAATTAGGGAAATAACTTCATCAAGGTGATCAAGCGCCACTCTCAAGCCCTCAAGAATATGGGCCCGCGCTTCCGCTTTGCGAAGCTCGAATGCAGTACGCCTTCTGATCACGACTTTTTGATGGTCGAGATAATGCTCCAGACACTGCTTCAAGCTCAATACTTTCGGCTGGCCGTCAACAAGCGCCAAAAGATTAATGCCGAATGATGTTTGAAGAGCGGTCTGCTTGTACAAGTTATTTAACAGTACATTGGCATTTGCATCCCTTCTCAGTTCAATGACGATGCGCATTCCGTTTCGGTCTGATTCATCGCGGAGATCCGTAATGCCGTCGATTTTCTTATCGCGCACTAGATCGGCGATTTTTTCGATCAGCCTTGCTTTATTCACTTGGTACGGTATTTCCGTAATAATGATTACCGGTTTGCCGGAAGATGTTTCTTCGATTTGAGCTTTGGCTCGAAGCGTAATTGATCCCCGGCCTGTTTCATAGGCCTTTCGGATACCGCTTCTTCCCAAGATCAGCCCTGCTGTAGGGAAGTCGGGTCCAGGAATGATCTCCATCAATTCCGGAAGCGTGATATCAGGGTTTTTGCTGACCGCCAAAACACCGTCAATGACTTCACCGAGCTGATGCGGCGGGATGTTTGTGGCCATACCTACAGCAATACCGGCCGCTCCGTTGACAAGCAAGTTCGGAAATCTCGCAGGCATAACAACCGGCTCTTTTTCCGAACCGTCATAGTTGTCCTGGTAATCGATTGTGTCTTTATTGATGTCGCGCAGAATTTCCATTGATATTTTAGACATTCTCGCTTCTGTGTAACGCATGGCCGCAGCCGAGTCGCCGTCAACAGAACCGAAGTTTCCATGGCCTTGAACGAGCATGTACCGATAGTTAAAATCCTGCGCCATTCTGACCATGGCTTCGTAAACAGCAGAATCACCGTGAGGGTGGTACTTACCGATAACTTCGCCGACAATACGCGCGGATTTTTTATACGGCTTATCACTTGTCATCCCAAGGTCGTTCATCGCATACAATATTCTTCTGTGCACCGGCTTCAGACCGTCTCTTACGTCCGGAAGAGCGCGGGAAACAATAACACTCATTGCGTAATCTAAAAAAGATGTGCGCATTTCCTGACTGATATTGACTTCCTGAACTTGGGGCTTATGTTGTTCACTCATTAAAAAACCTCCCTGGAGAATCTACATGAGTTGTGTGGGAGTAGATTTGTATTTATACTCTTCAACGAATTAGGCTATTCTCCATTATATCAATAATCTTGATTTTATACACATCAAATGACTAGAGCGCCAAAGGCTCATTCTAGAAAAGACCTTATTTCAATTAAGCGAAAATAAGGTCTTACAATCATTAAATATCCAAATTCTTTACATATCGGGCATTCTCTTCGATGAAGTTGCGGCGCGGTTCAACCTTGTCGCCCATCAGCATTTCAAAGGTTTCATCCGCATCAATCGCATCTTTGAGCGTTACTTGAAGCAATGTCCGCGTTTCTGGATCCATCGTCGTTTCCCAAAGCTGTGTCGCATTCATCTCGCCCAAACCTTTGTAGCGCTGCAGGCCTGGCTTAGGATTTTGCGGAAGCTCTTTTAAAATTTCTTCGAGCTGCTGGTCATTGTACGCATACTCAACGCGTTTCCCCTGCTGTACTTTGTAAAGAGGCGGCTGAGCGATGTAGACATATCCTTGTTCGATAATCTGTCTCATGTAGCGGTAGAAAAAGGTCAGCAGCAATGTTCTGATGTGTGCACCATCGACGTCGGCATCCGTCATAATCACGACTTTGTGGTAGCGGGCTTTTTCAAGGTTGAAATCTTCCCCGATTCCGGTGCCAAGGGCGGTGATCATAGAACGAACCTCATTGTTGGACAATATTTTGTCCAGGCGGGCTTTTTCGACGTTCAAAATTTTCCCTCTCAAAGGCAAAATTGCTTGGAAATGACGGTCGCGGCCCTGTTTTGCCGATCCGCCCGCAGAGTCACCCTCAACGATGTAAAGTTCGGAAATCGTCGGGTCTTTAGAAGAACAGTCAGCAAGTTTCCCCGGCAGATTGGACACTTCAAGGGCGCTTTTTCTGCGCGTCAATTCGCGTGCTTTCTTTGCAGCCATCCGTGCTCTGGCGGCCATAACCCCTTTTTCAACGATTTTTTTCGCTGAATCCGGGTTTTCTAGCAGAAACTTTTCAAGCGCTTCTGAAAATAGCGCATCTGTTATCGTACGCGCTTCTGAGTTGCCGAGCTTTGTTTTCGTCTGCCCTTCAAATTGAGGATCCGGGTGCTTGATTGAAATAATCGCTGTCAAACCTTCCCGGACGTCTTCTCCGCTTAAGTTCGGATCGCTTTCTTTGAATACGCCGTTTCTTCTCGCGTAATCATTGATGACCCTCGTCAAACCGGTCTTAAAGCCGGCTTCATGGGTTCCGCCTTCATACGTATGAATGTTGTTAGCAAATGAATAAATGTTGCTTGTATAGCTGTCATTGTATTGAAGAGCCACCTCGACTGTAATGCCGTCTTTGGATCCTTCAATATAGACCGGCTCTTCATGAATAACTTCCCGCGAACGGTTCAAGTGTTCAACATAGCTTTTAATACCGCCTTCATAGCAGTATTCATTCTTGCGTTCTTTTCCTTCTCGCTTGTCTTCGATCGTGATTTTGACGCCTTTTGTCAAGAAAGCGAGTTCGCGGACACGAGTGGCGAGCGTATCATAGTCGTATTCAGTCGTTTCCGTGAATATTTCCGGATCAGGCTTGAAGTGTGTGGTCGTTCCCGTCACTTCCGTATCTCCAATGACTTTCAAATCAGCTTTCGGAACGCCACGTTCAAATTCCTGATAATGGATTTTTCCATCTCTGTAAACCGTTACATCCAGCTCGGTTGAAAGGGCGTTAACAACAGAAGCACCGACGCCGTGCAAACCGCCCGAAACTTTATATCCGCTTCCGTCAAACTTTCCTCCGGCGTGCAGGACAGTCATGATGACTTCCACAGCGGGACGACCCATCTTCTCATGAATACCGACCGGGATACCCCGTCCGTTGTCTTTTACTGTGATGCTGTTGTCTTTTTCAATTGCGACATTGATTTCAGTGCAGTAACCGGCCAATGCTTCATCGATGCTGTTATCGACAATTTCCCATACTAAATGGTGCAGACCTTTGCCGCTTGTCGACCCGATGTACATTCCGGGTCTTTTCCGAACGGCTTCCAATCCCTCTAGAACCTGTATCTGATTTTCATCGTAATTATTTTGCTGTTCCATTGCCACGCACATTCACCTACACTTTTCTTCAAACATAATAAATTTATAGTTAAGATTCTTTATGAATCGATTTCCGGCTTGGATTGCGCCCGTTTTTTCAACGTGCCTGAGGCTAAAGGAGAAAAATAAATCGATTGTAATGTGACAACAATTGACTTCGGCGTGCTGTTAGAAGAGACAATCCGCTGTTTTTGCTTGCTTAAAAACTCCTCAACAATCGGCGATGTCTTTGCCTTGTAATCAAAAATAGCCACAATTTCACGCGTTGAGACGACAAAATCGTCACCTAAGTGGATATACAATCCCTCACCCCATTTTTTCAGTCCGATAGCGTGCCATTTTCAACACGAAAGATTTCCGCTTCGTTTAAGGTTTTATGATCAATTCCATCAACGCTTGTCGTTGTTACGAATGTTTGAACGCGGCCTTGAATGGTGTGGAGCAAGTGAGACTGCCGATAGTCGTCCAGCTCTGATAAAACATCATCCAAAAGCAGAATCGGGTATTCTCCTATCTCTTCCTGAATCAAGTCGATTTCAGCCAATTTAAGCGACAATGCAGTCGTGCGCTGCTGGCCCTGCGATCCGTAAGTCTGCACATCACGGCCATTGACATAGAAAAGAACATCATCCCTGTGGGGACCTGAAAGAGATACCCCCCGTTCTATTTCTTTATCTCTTAATTTAGAAAACGTTTCTTGATAACTATTGATCATTTTCGACAAATCGGGCGAATCTGATACGTGAAGAGACGTATGATACTTTAACGTCAGCTCTTCCAGACCTCTTGAAATTCCGGAATGAATGGGCTGAGCCCATTTTTCAAGCTGATCGACAAACTGAAGCCGTTTCATCACAACCTTTGCCGCGAATTCCGTAAGCTGTTCCGTCAGCACGTCAAGCATCGTTTGATCGGTTTGCTTTCTCGTTTGAAGCTGCTTCAAGAAATGATTCCGTTGTGAAAGGATTTTTTGGTAAAGAGAAAGGTCATGAAGATAGACAGGTGATACTTGGCCGATTTCCATGTCGAGAAACCTTCTTCTGACCTGAGGACTTCCTTTTACGAGATTTAAATCCTCCGGCGCGAACATAATCGTGTTGACAGCCCCGACATACTGGCTCAGCTTCTGCTGTTCAATATGATTCACTTTACCTTTTTTTCCTTTTTTGGAAATCACAAGCTGAATGGGAACAGAACCGTTTTTTTTAATGACCCTGCCTTCTATTTTAGCATAGTCTTCATCCCATCGTATGAGTTCTTTATCATTTGACGTCCGATGGGATTTCGCCATCGCAAGCACATAGATCGCTTCCATCAAATTTGTTTTTCCTTGAGCGTTCTCTCCGATAATCACGTTCACTTTGTTCTCAAATTGAAGGTCAAGGCGCTCATAATTACGGTAAGACGATAATGTAAGATTTTGGATATACAATCAATACCACCTGCTTTTAGCCGACGACTTGAAATGAACCGAATCCTTCAATCGTCACCACATCTCCGACATACAGTTTTCGTCCGCGGCGGTTATCCGGCTCGTCATTGACGAGTACTTCATATTCCGATAAAAACCATTTTGCCATTCCTCCGGACTGAATGACATCCGCCAATTTCAAAAACTGGCCGAGGGTAATCATCTCTGTATCAATAGCCACCGTCTTTGTCATTATATCGACCTCTTTCAATATCACTAATATCTAATTGTACTAAAAAACAGGGAAAGAAGGAAAGGGGAAACTTGCGGTATGAGCAATCAAGGCAGGGCGAGAGCGCTTTTCTCCAGAAAAAATAAGAGAAGCTGCCGGACCAGCCGGCAACTTTCTATTCCAACAAATTAATACGTCCGGACAGGAAGAATTAATTGGACGATCGAATCGTCATTCGGCGTACGGATCAGAAAAGGCCTCATAGCGCCTGTGAAGCTTACATGAATGTCCTCTCCTTCAAGAACTTTAAGGGCATCCAGCATATATTTCGGACTAAAGGATATCTTTAAGTCTTCCCCTTCGATCTGCTCGGCATTCACCGTTTCAACAACCTTTCCGATTTCCGGAGAGTTTGAAGAAATTTCGATCGACTCATTGGCGGCTGCGGAAAGTTTCACCACGTTGTTTCGTCCTTCTCTCGCCAAAAGCGAAGCCCTGTCGATCGCCTGGAGAAATTCCTTAGTATTGACAATCAAGTTCGTTTTGCTTTCCTGAGGAATCAGGCGGTTCGTATCCGGATAGTTTCCGTCAAGAAGCCTGGAGAAAAACAGAACGTTTTTTGTTTTAAACAGCACTTGTGTTTCGGTAATCACAATATCGACAAGCTCCTGATGGTCATCAAGGATTTTGCTGAGCTCGGTTAAGCTTTTTCCTGGGATGACGACATTGTATGAACTGTCTTCGTTAATGTCGAGCTTAGCTTTCCTTAGCGCAAGACGATGACTATCCGTTGCAGTGCATATTAATTCACCGCCAGTGACATTCCAGTTTACACCTGTCAAGATTGGGCGTGTTTCTGAGGTGGACACTGCAAAAACGGTTTGGCGGATCAGGTTTTTCAGCAGATCGGTCGGAATTTGAAAAGCGTGATGCTCTTCAATTTGCGGCAAAAGCGGATATTCGCTTGCATCCAAACCGTTTAAGTTAAACTCTGCTTTGCCGGAGCGGATGATCGTTAAGTATTGATTTTGAACCTCGATTTCCACTGTTGACATCGGCAGCTTTTTGACAATTTCACTGAAAAAACGGGCTTGAAGCACAATGCTGCCGGGCTGTTCAATTGTCACGATCTCTAAATCGCCGTCTTCTTTCGGGATAAACGATTCAATCGAAATATCGGAATCGCTGCCTGTCAGAGAGACCCCTTCATCAGAGGCCACGATTTTAATACCGGTTAAGATCGGAATCGTCGTTCTTGAAGAAACGGCTTTTAACACATCTTGGACACTTTCGACCAGGCGGTCTTTTTGAATTGTAAACTTCATAATCATCCTCCTTGCGGGAATCTATTAATTATTATGTTTTAAAAAAATAGCAGAAGTACTAGTAGGGGCTGTGGATTTGTGGATAAGTGAAAAAAAGAACGGAAACACAGCCTATCCACATGTGGACAGACTGTGTAAGGCCATGTTCAAGTTATTCACACTTTCCCGCTCATCACTTATCTCAGCTGCTCTTTAATTTCTTTAATCTGCTGCTGAAGCTGTTCATCATCGCTCAGCAGTTTTGATATTTTCTCATGGGCATGGATGACCGTCGTGTGGTCGCGTCCGCCAAATTCTTCGCCGATCTTCGGAAGAGAAGAATCTGTCATTTCTCTTGATAGATACATAGCGATCTGCCGCGGAAAAGCCACCGATTTTGTCCGTTTCTTCGCCTTGAAATCCTCCAGCTTGATATTGAACTGCTGGCCGACGATTCTTTGGATGTCTTTGATCGTAATGACTTTCGGCTTTGAAGAAGGAATGATATCTTTCAAAGCTTCAGCAGCCAGATCGGCGTTAATGTCTTTATTGATCAAGGAAGAATATGCGACAACCCTGATTAATGCCCCTTCCAGCTCCCTGATATTGCTGTCGATCTGATTGGCAATATAAAGCATGACTTCATTCGGGATATCAAGTCCTTCTGCTTTTGCTTTCTTTCTTAAAATCGCAATTCTTGTTTCCAGATCAGGAGGCGTGATGTCAGTGATCAATCCCCATTCAAAACGGGAGCGCAAACGGTCTTCAAGCGTTGGGATCTCTTTTGGAGGCCGGTCGCTGGAAATGACAATCTGCTTTGTTTCTTCATGCAGCGTATTAAACGTATGGAAAAATTCCTCTTGCGTCTGTTCTTTTCCGGCTAAAAATTGAATATCGTCTATTAAAAGAACGTCAACATTTCGATAGCGATTGCGAAAATCGACAGCTTTATTGTCACGGATCGAGTTAATGAACTCATTTGTAAATTTCTCAGATGACAAATAAACCACTTTTGCAGATGGATTGTGATCGATGACATAGTGCCCGATCGCATGCATTAAGTGAGTCTTTCCAAGTCCGACTCCCCCGTAAATAAACAGCGGATTGTAAGCTTTCGCCGGGGCTTCAGCCACTGCCAAAGACGCTGCGTGGGCGAATCGGTTTCCTGAACCGATAACGAACGTATCAAATGTATATTTGGGATTCAGCATGTTTTGCGGAAAATCAGCCGGTTCTTCTTTCGACATTTTTTTGATTGGAGACTTTGGCATAAAATCTTCTTCATTTTGATTCTGAGGAATGACAAATTTAATGCTCAATTCTTCTCCTGTCAGATCATAGATCGTATCGGCGATCAGGTGCAGGTATCTTGATTCAAGCCAGTCTCTGGCGAACTCGTTCGGTGCGGTGATGATCAGCGTATCGCCCTGCAATGAATGGGCCTTTGTCGATTTCATCCATGTTTCAAAGCTGGGCTTGCTCAATTTTTTTTCGATCTGCCCCAAAGCTTGATTCCAAAGATCCGATATGTTTTTCATAATGGCGGTTCGTCCCTCCTTTACCAGCAATATTTGCTTGTCCAACCTGTTATAGAACACAAAAAAAGAGCAAATGGATGAGTCCATTCGTTAATGAAATGTTGAAAACATATAATATAGTAGAAAAACGTCTTTTCGACATTTTTCACAAGATGTGGACAAAATACTGCACACCCTGTGAAAAAACTTTCCACAACTTATCAACAGTTTGTGGATAATGGATTGGCAGCCAATTTGTTATCAAGAGTTAAAACACAAATATAATATCAGAATAAGCGAGTGGTTGCAATGGTTGCGAGGAACTTATCCACATACTATACAAACTGTTGAAGAAATATTGTCCACAACGGTTAGTTTTGTGAAAATGTTGTCGATAATGATTGTGGATAGAAAAAACGAGGAGAAAGATATCCACATTGGCTTTTTTTCGCTTCGTCCATCCCGTTTTCCCGCTTCCAAAAAAATCTTTTAAGCTAAAATTGAGGAAAAATGAAATTAGGCTTTCGAAGAAAATTGATATGTGTTATCCTATTATGGTGCAAAAAAGAAATGTGTGAGCGAAGTTGACAATGAACTGCTCATCCCAATATAATAAATTAGACTGTCTTTAACAGCTATTCCTCGAGGGAGGTGTCATACATGAAAAGAACATTTCAACCAAATAACCGTAAGCGCAGCAAAGTTCATGGCTTTCGCAGCCGTATGAGTTCTAAAAATGGACGTCTTGTATTAGCACGTCGTCGCCGCAAAGGAAGAAAAGTATTATCAGCTTAGGCCACTGAATAATGTCAGTGGTCTTTTTTACATAGAGGAATGACCAGGCCCATTTGCCAGCTTGTTATCGGAGTGAAAGAAGATATGAAAAAGCGAAATCGATTAAAGAAAAATGAAGATTTTCAAAAAGTATTTAAAAAGGGAAAATCGATGGCAAACCGGCAATATGTTTTATATGTGCTTCACCAGCCTGAAGCGAAAGAGTTTCGGGTGGGACTGTCGGTCAGCAAGAAAATCGGAAACGCAGTCGTGCGCAACCGGGTAAAGCGGCTGATTCGCCAGGTCATCCAGGAAGAGCGGAATCTATTAAAACAAGAAAATGACTACATTATCATCGCAAGAAAGCCTGCAGCTGAATTATCATATGAAGAGACGAAAAAAAGTTTGCAGCATCTTTTCAGAAAGTCGTTTGTCTACCGGAAAAAACCGAATCAGCCATCATAGTCCGGGTTAAAAGAAGTTATGGCCCCTCATTTTTAAGCGCTTCCTTTAGCTCCAGAAAAATGTCGTCGCCCATTCGGGGGAGAAAGATGATAAAATACGAGAAAGTATGTCTTTTTAATGGTCATAACCGAATAATACCGGTTGAAGAATGAAGATTTAGGAGGAAATGTTGTTGAAGAGGCGAATTTTATTATTGTTCAGTATGATCGGCGTTATCGTGCTTTTAGCTGGATGTACGGAAATCAACCAGCCGATCACTGCAGAAAGCGAAGGGTTTTGGAACACGTATATCGTATACCCGTTGTCACAGCTGATCACGTATGTAGCAAATTTAACGAATGAAAACTTCGGACTAGCGATTATCATCGTCACGATCTTAATCAGACTTTTAATTTTGCCGCTGATGATCAAGCAGACGAAGAGTTCGAAAGCGATGCAGGCTCTCCAGCCTGAAATGCAAAAACTTCGTGAAAAATACAGTTCTAAAGATCAAAAAACGCAGCAGAAGCTTCAACAGGAAACGATGGCTCTCATGCAGAAGCACGGGGTTAACCCGCTTGCCGGATGTTTCCCGATCTTAATTCAAATGCCGATTTTAATCGGATTCTATCATGCCATTATGAGAACGCGGGAAATCGCAGAACACAGCTTTTTATGGTTTGACCTTGGGGAGCGTGATCCGTATTTCATTTTGCCGATTCTCGCCGGTGTGTTCACATTCATTCAGCAAAAGCTGATGATGGCGGGAACAGCGCAGCAAAATCCGCAGATGGCGATGATGCTTTGGCTGATGCCGATCATGATCGTTGTATTTGCGATCAGTTTCCCGGCGGCTCTTTCCCTGTACTGGGTAGTCGGTAACTTATTCATGATTGCTCAAACCTTCTTTATCAAAGGGCCTGATCTAAAGGCTGAGAGACAGGAAGCGGCAGCCGGAGGAAAAAAATCCGGAGGTAAGAAAAAGTGAAGGAACTGACTGCTACTGGACGTACCGTCGATGAAGCAGTGCAATCCGGGCTTGAACAGCTGGGCCTTCATGCAGATGATGTCGAAGTCGACGTAGTTGATGAAGGAAAAAAGGGATTATTCGGCATTTTCGGTCATCGGTCTGCAGTCGTGAACATTCGGGAAAAAATAGACCCGGTTAAAGAAGCAAAACAATATTTGGAAAATGTAATTTCGAATATGGGAATACAAGCCCAGGTGACGGCAGAAGAGGAGTCTAAACGAGTGGTTTTTCAGTTGAAAGGAGACAAAACAGCTCTTTTAATTGGAAAAAGGGGACAAACTTTAAATGCCCTTGAAACGCTGACGCAGCTCGTGCTCAATCGTCATTCCGACAGATATATCCAAGCGGTGGTTGACGCCGAAGGATACCGCGCAAAGCGGAAGGAAACACTTGCTCAGCTGGCATTGAAGCTTGCTGACCAGGCGGCCAGGCAGAAAAAAGACATTCACCTGGAGCCGATGCCTTCCAGTGAGCGCAAGGTCATCCATGATACGCTTGCGGGCTACTCGCAGCATATCGAAACTTACTCTACCGGTGAAGACCATAACCGGCACCTTGTCATCTCATATAAAAAATAACATGAAAACCGAAGTTCCCAAAATTGGGGCTTCGGTTTTTTTGCCGTTGAAAATCGATGAAATGCAGCAAAATCAGTTTAAGTTCTATTTTTTCAGGCGTAAGCTGTTGATGAAAATGAAATTTAATTGTTATTCACATGTGGATAAGTTAAAGTAAGTAATGATGGCTTAGAACGGTTGTGGATAACGGTTCAAGTCACTTCCACTTCAATTGAAACTATGTTATCTTTAAATTTTGATTACAATAAAAGTTTTTCATCCGTATACGATGTTTGGAAGATGACCCGGCAAATGGGGATAATAGATATAGGAATGAAAAAGAGAGGTGAAAGCCATGGATACCATCGCTGCGATTTCAACGCCGATGGGAGAAGGGGCGATTGCGATCGTCCGGATGAGCGGCCCTGAGGCTCTTGCGATCGCCGATAAAGTGTATAAAGGACCTCGCGGAAAAAGGCTGAGTTCCGTCGATTCACATACGATTAACTACGGTCATATCGTTGATCCGGAAACGGAAAAAGTCGTGGAAGAAGTCATGGTTTCGGTACTGAAAGCGCCGAAAACTTTTACGCGGGAAGATATTGTAGAAATCAACTGCCACGGCGGACTTGTGACTGTCAACCAGGTGCTTCAGCTCGTTTTGAGAGAGGGAGCGCGTCTGGCGGAACCGGGAGAATTTACGAAAAGAGCCTTTTTGAACGGAAGAATCGATCTTTCCCAGGCTGAAGCTGTCATGGATCTCATCAGGGCCAAAACAGACCGGGCAATGAATGTGGCCATGAATCAGATGGAAGGAAGGCTGTCTTCACTGATCAAACGGTTGAGGGCCGAGATTCTTGAAACATTGGCCCACGTTGAAGTGAATATTGACTATCCGGAATACGATGACGTTGAAGAAATGACGCACAAGATGCTGATTGAAAAAGCGACAAAGGTCAAAAAGGAAATCGAGGCGCTGCTGATGACTTCAGAGCAGGGTAAAATATTAAGAGAAGGCATCTCGACAGTTATCATCGGGCGGCCCAATGTCGGCAAGTCCTCGCTTTTAAACAGTCTCGTCCACGAGACAAAAGCGATCGTAACGGATATTCCGGGCACGACGCGGGATGTCATTGAAGAATATGTGAATGTCAGAGGCGTGCCGCTGCGTCTCGTCGATACAGCCGGGATCCGCGAGACCGAAGACATCGTCGAGCGAATCGGCGTTGAACGTTCAAGACAGGTATTAAAAGAAGCAGATTTGATTTTGCTTGTCCTCAATTACAGCGAGTCCCTTTCAGATGAAGACATCAAGCTCTTTGAAGCAACGAAGGGAATGGACATCATCGTCATTGTCAATAAGACCGATCTTGAGCAAAAGCTTGATCTTGATCGGGTTCGGGAATTGGCTGGGAATCAGCCTGTCGTGACGACTTCCTTATTAAAAGAGGAAGGGATTGATGAGCTGGAGGAAGCCATTCAATCGCTGTTTTTCACAGGCGCGATCGAGAGCGGCGACTTGACATATGTCAGCAATACAAGGCATATTTCACTGCTGCATGAGGCGAAGCGCGCCATCACTGACGCATTGGAGGGCATCGAAAACGATGTGCCGATCGATATGGTTCAAATTGATTTAACAAGATGCTGGGAAGTTCTTGGGGAGATCATTGGCGATGCTGTACACGAAAGTCTGATCGACCAGCTCTTCTCTCAATTTTGCTTAGGAAAATAAAGGAGGAACAAAGCATATGGGCTATGAAGCAGGCCAATATGACGTCGTTGTCGTCGGCGCCGGACACGCCGGTGTTGAAGCGGCGCTGGCGTCAGCCAGACAAGGCGCAAAAACGCTTGTCTTAACGATTAACCTTGATATGGTTGCTTTCATGCCATGTAACCCGTCTGTCGGCGGACCTGCAAAAGGAATCGTCGTCCGCGAAATTGACGCGCTCGGCGGGGAAATGGCTAAAAATATTGATAAAACGCATATCCAAATGAGGCTTTTAAATACAGGAAAAGGACCTGCCGTTCGGGCGCTTCGGGCTCAGGCTGATAAATTCCAATATCAGCATGAAATGAAAAAGACACTTGAGAATGAACCGAATTTGACCATGCTGCAAGGAATGGTCGAACGCCTTCTTATTGAAGACGGGGAATGCCGGGGCGTTATAACCCAGACAGGGGCGGAGTACCGTTCTAAGACCGTTGTTCTGACGACGGGGACATTTTTGAGAGGGAAAATCATTCTTGGCGATCTGTCATACTCCAGCGGACCGAACAACCAGCAGCCGTCCATCAAGCTGTCTGAACATCTTGAAGAGCTCGGCTTTGACCTCGTCCGTTTTAAAACAGGGACGCCGCCGCGGGTCAACAGTCATTCAATTGACTACAGCAAAACGGAAATCCAGCCCGGTGATGAAGTGCCGCGGGCCTTTTCGTATGAGACGGTGGAATATATTACAGACCAGCTTCCATGCTGGCTCACATATACAAGTCCGGAAACGCACGAAATCATTGACAACAATTTGCATCGTTCACCGATGTACTCCGGCATGATCAAAGGAACGGGACCGAGATATTGCCCGTCTATTGAAGACAAGGTCGTCCGCTTTAACGACAAGCCGAGACACCAAATCTTTCTTGAGCCTGAAGGGCGCAACACCCAGGAAGTCTATGTCCAGGGATTGTCGACAAGCCTTCCAGAAGATGTGCAGCGAAAAATGCTTTCAACTATTCCCGGCCTTGAGAATGTGCAAATGATGCGGGCGGGGTATGCGATTGAATATGATGCGATCGTACCGACACAGCTGTGGCCGACATTGGAAACGAAAAAAATTCCGGGACTCTTCACAGCCGGACAGATTAACGGAACATCAGGCTATGAAGAAGCGGCCGGACAGGGAATTATGGCCGGTATCAATGCGGGCCGGAAAGCGCTTGGCAAAGAAGAGGTCATTCTCAGCCGCTCAGACGCTTATATCGGCGTATTGATCGACGACCTTGTGACAAAAGGAACAAACGAACCATACCGCCTGCTGACTTCGCGTGCAGAGTACAGGCTGCTCCTGCGTCACGACAATGCAGACTTGCGCCTGACCGAGATCGGCTATCAGATCGGCTTGATTTCTGAAGAAAGATATCAAAAGTTTCAAGAGAAAAAAGCGGCCATTGAAGCAGAGAAAAAACGCCTTCATTCTGTTATTATCAAACCGACAAAGGAAAATCAGGAATATATCCGTTCACTGGGCGGCAGCGAGCTCAAAGACGGCATTCGCGCGACCGACCTGATGAAGCGGCCTGAAATGAATTATGAAACCGTCACTGCTCTTGCGCCGCCTGAACAAAAAGTCGCCGGCGACGTTGCCGAACAGGTGGAAATTCAAATTAAGTATGAAGGATATATTGAAAAGTCCTTGCAGCAGGTCGAAAAACTAAAGAAAATGGAAAATAAAAAGATTCCTGACAGAATCGACTATGACGCGATCAAAGGCATTGCAACGGAAGCGCGCCAAAAATTGAAAGAGGTCAGACCGCTGTCTGTCGCACAGGCCTCACGGATTTCCGGCGTCAATCCTGCTGATATTTCCATACTGCTCGTTTATTTAGAGCAGGGACGGATTGCCAAGGTTGCGGAATAGAAAGGGTGACGGCATGAACATTGAGCAATTTACAGCCGGTTTGGAGAAGAAAGGCATTTCCCTTTCCTCCTTCCAGCTGGAGCAATTTGAGACTTATTACGAATGGCTTGTTGAATGGAACGAAAAAATGAATTTAACCTCGATTACCGAGAAAAAAGAAGTGTACTTAAAGCATTTTTACGATTCCATCGCCGCCTCTTTTTATGTTGATTTCAAAAAGATGAACACTCTCTGTGATGTTGGAGCGGGTGCCGGATTTCCAAGCCTTCCGATTAAAATCTGCTTTCCTCACCTTCACGTCACAATCGTTGACTCACTGAACAAACGGATTCACTTTTTGAATCAGCTGTCAGACGCTTTGAAGCTGGAAAACACAGCTTTTTACCATGACCGCGCGGAAACATTCGGAAGATCGAAAGACCACAGAGAAAGCTATGACGTTGTGACGGCACGCGCTGTCGCCCGCCTTTCGGTTCTCAGCGAGCTCTGCCTTCCGCTTGTGAAAAAAGACGGTTTATTCGTAGCATTAAAAGCCGCTTCGGCTGATGAAGAAATTGAAACGGGCAAAAAAGCCATCAAAACGCTTGGAGGCAAAATTGAAACCGTACATTCTTTTCAGCTGCCAATAGAAGAAAGCGAAAGAAACATCATTGTCATCAAAAAACAATCGCAGACACCGAAGAAATTTCCAAGAAAGCCTGGAACACCTAATAAATCTCCTATTGAAGGTTAAATTATTCGTTTTCTTCAAATTTCGTGATGTCACAGAAGGAAAATTCATGAGAAAATAGAATTATAAAAATGGCAGTGTTTAAAGGTGGTGTAGGTACATGAAGCATTCATTCTCTCGTCTCTTCGGACTTGGCGACAAGGAAGAAGAAGCAGAGATTGCTGAACATGATACGAATAAAGAAGAAATTCAAGAGATTCCAGTAGGCGATATAATTCCTAACCGTTTTCAGCCGCGCACCATTTTCTCAGAAGAAAAAATTAAAGAATTAGCTGCAACCATTCATACACACGGCATTATCCAGCCGATTGTCGTCAGAAAAACAGAGCGGGAAGGCCAATATGAACTCATAGCCGGAGAGCGGCGCTGGCGGGCGGTTCAAACGCTCGATTGGGAGAAGGTTCCCGCTATTATTAAGGATTTTTCAGATACAGAGACCGCTTCTGTCGCTCTTATCGAAAACCTTCAGAGGGAAGAATTATCTTCGATTGAAGAGGCGCATGCTTATGCAAGGCTTTTAGAGCTTCACGATTTGACGCAGGAAGCCCTTGCACAAAGGCTTGGAAAGGGCCAGTCAACAATCGCCAATAAGCTCAGACTGTTAAAGCTTCCGGAAGAGGTGCAGGAAGCGATCTTGAAAAAAGAAATTTCAGAGCGCCACGCAAGAGCGCTCATACCGTTGAAACAGCCCGACCTTCAGGTCAAGCTGCTGCATGAAGTCATTGAAAAGAGTTTAAATGTAAAACAAACCGAAGACCGTGTCGTCAAAATGCTTGAGCAGGATAAACGCAAGCCTAAACCAAAGAGAAAAGCGTACAGCAGGGACGCGAGAATCGCGATGAATACGATTCGCCAGTCCTTATCAATGGTGGAAGACAGCGGCGTCAAACTGAATACGGAAGAAGAGGAATTTGAAGAATATATTCAGTTTACGATTCGAATACCGAAATAAAAGCTCCCTATAGAGCTTTTATTTTTTTAGGCAAAATATCTATGGGGGAGCGTCTATGGAATATTATCGACAATATCATTCATTGCTTTTTTCGATTGCTTACCGTATGCTCGGGTCTTTTCAAGATGCAGAGGACATCATCCAAGAATTGTTCGCAGACCTTCAGGAAAAAGATATCGGTCAAATTGACCATATTCAAGCATATTTAACGAAATCAATCACAAACCGCTGCATAAATGAACTGCAGTCTGCCCGCAAGAAGCGGGAGGTATATATCGGGGAATGGCTTCCGGAACCGCAGGTGGCGCTTTCAGCTCAAATCCCGGCTGAGTACGTTGAAGAGAAAGAAAAGGTATCCTATGCTTTTCTGGTAGTTATGAGCCGATTAAATCCTGTAGAAAGAGCCGTTTTGATGTTTAGAGAAGTATTTGGATATCATTACAAGGAAATTTCGTCCATTATCGGGAAGTCGGAAGCGAACTGTCGTCAAATCCACAGCCGGCTGAAACAGAAATTAAACGAGGATATTTCGGTATTTTCACAGCCGGTTGAAGAACAGCAATTGGCCCAGCTGTTTATCGAATCAGCGAAAACAGGTAATTTTGAGGAGTTTTCCAAGAAATTGATTGAAGATGCCGTATTGTATACAGATGGCGGCGGAAAAGTGCGCAGCGCTTTGAGACCGATCTATGGAAAGAGCCGCATTTATGCGTTTTTTACGGGAGTTGTTTCAAAGGGAAGCTTTTCCGGCCGCTTTATGCCAGTCGATATCAACGACCAAAAGGGCGTTTTGATCATGAAAAACAACCGCCCGGCTTACGCGGTTTGCTTTGCTTGGAATCCGGAAGGCGATTCCGTCAAAAATGTGTTTATCGTGTCAAATCCCGATAAACTGAAGCACATTAAAATATAACGTTTTTTGTCACAAACTCCGTTTCTCTCTTGTTATATAAGTGAAACACTTAAAGGAGGAATAGACATGGAAACGAGATTTCTAATGGAAAAAGTAAATCCTGAGGGATACAGAGGAATGCTGGAGCTTGAAAAAGCGCAGGCTTCTTCTGGCATTGACCCCATTTTAAAGGAACTGATCAAAATCCGGGCTTCACAGCTGAACGGATGTGCTTTCTGCTTAAATATGCATACGAAGGATGCAAGACAGAACGGGGAAACGGAACAGCGGATATATGCGCTCAATGCGTGGCGGGAAGCGCCTTTTTTCACGGAAAAAGAGCGGGCTGTATTGGCGCTGACTGAAGCCGTTACGCGAATCGGCGAGCACGGGTTGCCGGATGAAATATACAACGAAGTCAGGACCCATTTTACAGAAGCTGAAACAGCCGAACTGATCATGGCAGCTGTCACAATAAATGCCTGGAACAGGATTGCCATCGCCACCCGGAAAATGCCCGCAGCAGATTGATTGAAATCCCCCCAACACAGGGGGGATTTTTTATACTGATATAAAATTAAAACTATCTTTCACTTTATTTGAGCGTTTCTTCTCTTTTTTCTAAGATAAAAAAACTGTTTCTTTTTGTCGAAAAATAAACAAAACAGATCTCTTTCAAAAAACAAAAACTCAAAAAAAGCAAACGGCCGATTCTTTTTTTGTTAAAATAGAGAAATGAGAGAAACTTGTTCAATGTGAAAGTAGGTGACATTGTGGGGAAAATTATTGCGATCACAAACCAAAAAGGTGGCGTTGGTAAAACGACAACCTCTGTTAACCTGGGAGCTTGCTTAGCTTACATCGGGAAAAGGGTTTTGTTAGTCGACATAGACCCGCAAGGAAACGCAACAAGCGGTATCGGCGTTGAAAAGGCTGATGTTGATCAATGTGTGTACGATATATTAGTAGATGATGCAGATGTGAAAGATGTCATCAAAACAACATCCGTAGAAAACTTGGATGTCATTCCTGCAACGATCCAGCTTGCGGGGGCGGAAATTGAACTTGTTCCGACCATCTCCCGAGAAGTCCGGCTGAAAAGGGCTTTGGAATCGGTCAAACAAAACTATGATTTCATGATTATTGACTGCCCGCCGTCATTAGGGCTGCTTACAATCAATGCGCTTACGGCTTCCGATTCCGTCGTGATTCCGGTCCAGTGCGAGTATTATGCGCTGGAAGGGCTGAGCCAGCTGCTCAACTCTGTCCGGCTCGTGCAAAAACATTTAAATACGGATCTGATGATCGACGGCGTATTGCTGACAATGCTTGATGCAAGAACGAATTTAGGCATACAGGTCATCGAAGAAGTGAAAAAGTACTTCCGCGATAAAGTATACAAAACGGTTATCCCCCGGAATGTCCGGCTCAGTGAAGCGCCGAGTCATGGAAAGCCGATCATTTTATATGATCCCCGTTCCAGAGGAGCGGAAGTCTATTTAGAATTAGCAAAGGAAGTGGCTGCGAATGCCTAAAGGTCTCGGAAAAGGGATTAATGCATTGTTTTCAAATGTTGATTTATCCGAAGAAACGGTTGAGGAAATCAAGCTGCAAGACTTGCGGCCCAACCCTTATCAGCCAAGAAAAACGTTTGATGACCAATCGTTAAAAGATTTGAAGGAGTCCATTTTGCAGCACGGTGTTTTGCAGCCCATCATCGTCAGAAAGTCAATTAAAGGCTATGACATTGTGGCCGGAGAACGCCGTTTCCGGGCTGCTGAAAAGGCCGGATTGGAAACCATTCCTGCGATTGTGCGCGAGCTGTCGGAATCCCTGATGATGGAGATTGCCCTATTGGAAAATCTTCAACGAGAAGACCTGTCTCCGCTTGAAGAAGCAAAAGCCTATGAATCTTTGCTCAAACATCTCGATATGACCCAGGAACAGCTGGCGAAAAGGCTTGGAAAAAGCAGGCCTCACATCGCCAACCACTTGCGGCTGCTGACACTTCCTGAAGACGTTCAAAAGTTAATCGACAACGGCACGTTATCGATGGGCCATGGCCGAACATTGCTTGGATTGAAAAACAAGAAAAAGCTTGAGCCGCTTGTTCAAAAGGTCGTGTCCGAACAGTTGAACGTCCGCCAGTTGGAAAAGTTAATTCAACAGTTGAACGCTGATGTTCCACGTGAAACAAAGAAGCCGAAACAAGTCAAAGATGCAGTGATCAAGGAACGGGAATCGTATTTGCGAAACTATTTTGGAACACCGGTGACCATTAAAAAGCAAAAGAAAAAAGGCAGGATCGAAATCGAATTCTACTCAAATGAAGACTTGGAGCGTATTCTCGAATTATTGGCTCAAGAAGACGCATAAGCTTAAAAACCATCTGATCATGTACAGATGGTTTTTTTATGACATTCTTCCGGTCATTCTTTCAATTGGTGACACATGGCGCCGCTGCGATCCGGTCTTTTCCAGATGCGACAGCCCGTCCGCAAGCACATTTGCCATGCTCATGACAAGATTGAGCCTTGTATTTTGCAGGACAAAATACTCCATAAAACCGCTGACATTGACAATTCCGTTAATATGCACGTGGCCGACTTCCGGCAAACTTTTCTGAACGCCTGCTCCCGGCTTCAAAGGCCCTTTGCCGATTTGGAAAGACCCCACGCTTTTGGTTCGTCCAAGACAGGCGTCGATCGCGATCATAAAAGGATTTTGATGCTGCTGATGAATATGATCAAGCTTTTCATTTAAGTTCACGGCGTGAACCGGGTCGGCAAGCGTTCCATAGACATGAAAACGTGTCAGCTGCTTTGCGGAGAGTTTCATTCCTACGAGGGGACCGAGCGAATCTCCGGTCGAGCGGTCTGTACCGATGCAAACGATCACGATGGGCCGGTCTCCGGCTTCCTTTAAATAGACGGAAAGGACTTTCTCTATTTGTTTAACAGCTAGCGGATCCGTATGAGAAATATATTCATTCATTGGTTCTTGAGAAAAAATTCCGCCTTTTCGATTCATAGGCTTCACATCCTTGTCATCATGGTAACAGCAGTGCCTTGGTGTGTTTTTTGAGTATGTATGGTTGTTTACAGTATATCCAGCTGTCTCTTTTTTTATGCTTTGGATGAGTCGATTTTGTCAGCCGGAAAAAATACTTTACTAAGAGAGGATACGATATTCTATTTTGTTATATTAATATAATTTATTCATTTGTAAGAGAAAAGTCGAAAAGGGTTTCATGAATTTTTATAGAGGACCGGCAATATAGTGTCATGAGCGGAGAAACAAGCTTAAAAACTATATTGTTGGGGTGAGCAAATCGTGTGGAGAGCCGGGATGAAGTGGATGCTTCTTATTTTAGGAAGCTTAATAGGTGCGGGATATGCATCCGGCCAGGAAATATGGCAGTTTTTTGGTGATGAAAGCGGACTGGCTATCCTGTTGTTTACGATCATGTTCAGCCTGTCAACCTATATTGTGATGAAGATCAGCTATGAACAAAAATCAGAGCATTTTCTGCCTGTGCTCGAAACATTAATCGGTCCGATGCTGGCTAAAGTATACGATGTGCTGATCATCCTGTATTTGTTTACGACGACGATTGTGATGATTGCAGGAGGCGGGGTAACGCTGCAAATCTTTCATATCCCGTTTTGGACTGGCGTCATCTTGTTTTGTTTATGCACAGGGTTGTTGTTTTTGTGGGGGCTCAATGGCATATTGTCCGTTAATAGCTACTTAATCCCGATTTTGGTGGCGGGGCTGCTGTATGCGCTGATTTCTTTTCAAACAGCTCATCATCAGCCGTGGCTGCTCAACTTGACTCATCAATACAACTGGCCTGCCGGCATCGCATTCACTTCCCTGAACATATTATCTGTTGTCGCTGTATTATCTGCGGTCGGCAAAGAGATGAAGGGGGTCGGAGAAGCAAAGATTGCCAGCATATTAAGCGGCCTGGTGTTTGGGGCTATTTCATACATGTACAATGAGACCCTTGTAGAGCTTGCCGGTGAACTGGCCCATTATGAAATTCCTTTATTCGCGGTTTTGGAGGGCGCGCCTTTTCCGATTTTTATTTTTATGACGGCTGTACTTTGCGTCGCAATCTATACGACGACGATCTCGAGCATTCTCGGTCTGTCCAGCCGTTTTCTGTCCTTTGTGAACTGGCCGAGATGGGTGATCGTCATCCTGCTTCTCTCGATCATGGCTCCTTTTACGTCAATCGGATTTTCAAATTTAATCGCTTTTTTATATCCAATTTACGGATTACTGAATTTATATTTATTGGTAAATATTTTACTATATCCGATTTTGAGTAAATGGAAATAAATACAGTTAAGATTGTGAAGAATTGCCCTTTCACCGTGGTTTTTTGTACAATAAGGTCACAACAAGGAAGCAAAGAGGTGAACGATGTTGGCCGATAAAGAATTTGGCCTGAATGACGTGGTCGAAATGAAAAAGCCGCATCCCTGCGGGACAAACCGCTGGAAGATCATCCGGATGGGAATGGATATCCGGATCAAGTGCGAGGGCTGTTCACACAGCGTCATGATCCCGCGCAAAGAGTTTCAAAGAAAGCTGAAAAAGATATTAGTTAAGCATGAGGAGTCCGAAAGTTAATCTTGGCGGACCTCCTTATGCTTTTTTTCTGTCTCAATGAAAAATGAATTTTCATCTAGTTTGTATGATTGAAAAGCAAGTTTTGTCAGCTTGTCTTTTATTGTAATCATCCTTATAATTGTTGCAGGTTTAACATTTACGACTACACACGGATGTTCATTATAGAGGAGATGAAACAATGGCTTTAACAGCTGGGATTGTTGGTTTGCCTAACGTTGGGAAATCAACCTTATTTAATGCAATTACTCAGGCCGGGGCAGAATCGGCCAACTACCCGTTTTGTACGATTGATCCAAACGTCGGGATCGTAGAGGTGCCTGATGAGCGTCTGCAAAAGCTGACAGAACTCGTCAATCCGAAGAAAACCGTTCCTACCGCATTTGAATTCACCGATATCGCAGGCATTGTAAAAGGAGCATCAAAAGGAGAAGGACTCGGAAACAAGTTCCTGTCCCACATCCGCCAAGTAGATGCGATCTGCCATGTTGTCCGCTGTTTTGCCGATGACAATATCACACACGTGTCCGGGAAAGTAGATCCGATTTCGGATATCGAGACGATTAACCTTGAGCTGATACTGGCTGACCTTGAAACCGTGGAAAAGCGGATCGGGCGGGTCGGAAAGATGGCCAAGCAAAAAGATAAAGAAGCCGTGTTTGAATTTGAGATTTTGACAAAGTTAAAAGAGGCGTTTGAACAGGAAAAGCCGGCCCGCTCTGTCGAGTTCTCCGAAGAGCAGCAAAAGGTGTTGAAGCAGCTTCATCTGCTGACGACAAAACCTGTCTTATATGTAGCTAATGTCAGCGAAGATGAAGTGGCTGATCCTTCAGGTAACGAGTACGTTCAGAAGGTCCGGGAATTTGCAGCTGCTGAAAATGCGGAAGTCATCGTCGTCTGCGCCAAGATTGAGTCCGAAATTGCAGAGCTTGAAGGCGAAGAGAAGGCGATGTTCCTTGAAGAACTCGGGATTGAAGAATCCGGTCTCGATCAGCTGATTAAAGCGTCCTACTCCCTCCTCGGACTTGCTACTTATTTTACAGCGGGAGAACAGGAAGTCAGAGCTTGGACATTTAAAAAAGGAATGAAAGCCCCTGAATGTGCGGGCATCATCCATACGGACTTTGAACGCGGATTTATCCGTGCGGAAACGGTCGCCTACGACGATCTGCTTGAAGCGGGAAGCATGACCGCAGCAAAAGAGGCCGGAAAAGTCCGCCTTGAAGGGAAAGAATACATTGTTAAAGACGGCGATGTCATTCATTTCCGTTTCAATGTATAACGCAGTTGAAATAGGACAAGAGCTTTGATATAATATAAAATTGTGAGTAATAGGATTATTGCTCCTTGCCCAATATAATGGGCCGCTTAGTCCAAAAGGAGGTGCAAATACAAATGAGAAAGTACGAAATCATGTACATCATCCGCCCAGACGTTGATGAAGAGTCTAAAAAGGCTGTTGTTGAGCGTTTTAACAACATTTTAACAACTAACGGTGCGGAGATCACTGAAACAAAAGATTGGGGAAAACGCCGTCTTGCATACGAAATCAACGATTTCCGCGACGGATTCTACCAAATCTTAAACGTTCAAGCTGGAGCTGAAGCAGTTCAAGAATTTGACCGTTTAGCTAAAATCAGTGACGACATCATTCGCCACATCGTGGTTAAAGAAGAAGAATAAACAGAATTGAATTATATACTCTAAAGCAAAAGGATGGTCTCTCAATATGCTTAACCGAGTTGTTTTAGTCGGCAGACTGACAAAGGACCCAGAGCTTCGTTATACTCCTAGCGGTGCAGCTGTTGCCACCTTTACGCTTGCTGTCAATCGTACGTTTACGAATCAGCAGGGTGAACGTGAAGCTGATTTCATCAACTGTGTTGTCTGGAGAAGACAAGCCGAAAACGTTGCAAATTTCCTTAAAAAAGGAAGTCTTGCGGGTGTAGATGGACGTTTGCAAACGCGCAGCTATGAAAATCAGCAGGGACAGCGTGTATACGTCACGGAAGTTCAAGCTGAAAGTGTTCAATTTCTGGAGCCTAAAGGCGGCGGTTCTGGTTCCGGCGGTTACAGCGGAGGCCAGGGAGGCCAACACTTTGGCGGCGGACAAAATGAACCGGCTCCATTCGGCGGCAGTCAAAACAATCAGAATCGCAATCAAGGCAACAGCTTCAATGACGATCCATTCGCAAATGATGGAAAGCCGATTGACATCTCTGATGACGACTTGCCATTTTAATGGATGACGGACGAATAAAATAAAACCAGAACAGAAAGGAGGGAAATAACGATGGCAGGAGGACGCAGAGGCGGTCGTGCGAAACGCCGTAAAGTGTGTTATTTCACTTCCAACGGCATTACGCACATCGACTACAAAGATGTAGATCTTCTTAGAAAATTTATCTCTGAGCGCGGTAAAATCTTACCACGCCGTGTAACAGGAACAAGCGCGAAATACCAACGTAAATTGACTGTTGCAATCAAACGCGCTCGTCAAATGGCTTTACTTCCATACGTAGCAGGCGAGTAAGCCGATAAAAGGAACAAGACCCAATGCGGTCTTGTTCTTTTTTTATTTATCAAAAGCCGGGTCGTTTCCTTCAGCATTCAGGTTTTCTGCTTGCCAATACGAATTCGCTTTATATCGCCGAGGACTGCGAGGTAGAACACGAGCCCGAGCAGTAATACAAATCCGGCTACTAAAAAGCTGAGCGTAAATGAACCGGTCACATCGACCAGATAGCCCGTTAATGAAACCGCGATAATCCCTCCGAATAAGTTATTTGCCAAATTGACCATTGAACTGAGCAGAGAGATGGAACCAACCGGTGCAATATCGGCTGATATCGACCAGCCGATAGGCGCGGTCGCAGATATTCCGGCTAAGCCGACGGAAATGCAAATGATCGCAATCGTGATGTTGTGCGTGAAAACAGCTCCCAGAAAGGCAAATCCAAGGCTCATGCCGATTACGATAATGGTCTGGTATACCTTTGTATTCGAATGCCCCTTTTGAATTAAAAAATCGACGAGCCATCCGCCCACAACGATTCCGGAAACCGTCGATATCAGCCAGGGAACCGCTGTAAACAGCCCTGAGGACATAATGTCCATTCCGTATGTTTCTTTAAAGAAGGTCGGCAGCCAGGTTAAGAGCAGGTTGAATGTATAGCCGTAACCCGTAAATCCGATCATCAGCCCCCATACTTTACGGTTTGTCAGCATCGCTTTTAAAGCAATAAGCGTCCGTTCCGAGATATCTTCCTCTGATACGGCATTATGCTTTTGAATATAATGGAGCTCTTCCTTTGAGATTCGTTTGTGCCGATCGGGCTGTTCATAATACAACCAGAAAAATACGGTGAACAGTACATTAATGATTCCGATCGTTAAAAAAGCGGCTCGCCAGTCGAATGTCGTAACTAAAAAGGCTACGAGAGGCGCGCCGATGACATTCGCGAACTTGGCTGCCGAGTCAAACAAGGAATTGGCAAGGCCGCGCTCATTAGGCGGAAACCATAAGGCCGTTGCTTTGGATGCGGCAGGAAAAGCTGAAGCACTCGTCAGCCCGATTAAAAATCTGACAATATAAAGAAGCAGTTTTCCCTGTAAAAAAGCCAATATAATGGTTAGAAAACTCCACAAGGTCATTCCGACCCTTGTCACCCAGGCAACGCCGTACTTATCCAAGAGACTCCCCACCGGAATCTGCATCAGCGTGTATGAGTAGGTATAGATGGAAAAGACGATGCCTAATTGGGTTGCCGTCAATTGAAAGGAATCCTGTATCGCAGGAGCTGCGACTGAAATGGCAACACGGTCAAAGTAATTTAAAATGATCATGCTGCTTAATAAAGAAGAAATATACCATCTTGTATGCCCCGGCCGTTTTTCCAGCTCTTGCGCCATGTTGAAACCCCCTCTAATCCTTAGATTGGACTCTTTTCAAAATTACATTCTTAATTTCTTCGTGTTTATTTCCACGGGAGTGCGGGGAGTAAACGGCCGCGGCAAAAAAAACCATATAGACATTTTGATACAGGTTTGCTAAAGTGAAACATGTTAAAAACAGATGGCTTCTATGAGAGTTAGAAGCAAATGATCACGAACGAGGTGTTGAATCTTTGAATGTTAAACAATTAAATAGCGAATGGTTTTCTAATGTACGGGGGGATATCCTTTCGGGTATCGTCGTAGCGCTTGCTCTCATTCCTGAAGCCATAGCGTTCTCCATCATTGCGGGTGTAGACCCGATGGTAGGTTTGTACGCATCTTTTTGTATCGCCGTTGTCATTTCCTTTACGGGCGGCCGTCCGGCGATGATATCAGCCGCGACCGGGGCGATGGCTCTTTTGATGGGAACTTTGGTCAGAGATCACGGGCTTGATTATTTATTTGCTGCTACGATTTTAACGGGAATCATCCAATTAATATTTGGGGTGCTGAAGATTGCGCGCTTTATGAAATTTATTCCGCGGTCGGTTATGGTAGGTTTCGTAAATGCGCTGGCCATTTTAATCTTTATGGCGCAGGTTCCTCATTTTGTTGGAGTTTCGAATATGACGTATGTTGTGGCCGGTATTACGTTGTTGATTATCTATGTTCTTCCCCGCTTTACAAAAGCCGTTCCATCTGCACTTGTTGCCATTATTGCGATGACTGTATTTGCCATTTTCGGTCATTTTGATCTGCGCACTGTCGGTGATTTGGGAGAAATGAAGCAATCATTGCCTGCCTTTATGATTCCCAATATTCCTTTCAATTTTGAGACATTGGCCATTATTTTTCCAACAGCCTTTGCGCTTTCCATCGTTGGCTTGCTTGAGTCATTATTAACCTCTTCTATTGTTGATGATATGACGGATACGGAAAGCGACAAAAACAGGGAAAGCCGCGGACAGGGCATCGCCAACATTGTCGCCGGTTTTTTCGGAGGCATGGCGGGATGCGCGATGATCGGCCAGTCTGTGATCAATGTAAAATCAGGAGGAAGAGGCCGCTTGTCCACCTTTGTTGCCGGTGTCTTCTTAATGTTTTTAATCATGGTGCTGGGCGACTGGGTCGTACAAATTCCGATGGCAGCTTTGGCTGGCGTGATGATTATGGTATCGATCGGGACGTTTGACTGGTCTTCGTTTAGCATGTTAAGAAAGGTGCCGCTGACGGATTCCATTGTCATGATTGTAACCGTCGTTACCGTTGTGGCCACCCACGATTTATCAAAAGGGGTTTTCGCCGGCGTGATTTTAAGCGCAATCTTCTTCGTAGCGAAAATCTCCAAACTAAAAATTGAAGAAAAGTCAGAAGAAAACGCGGTCAAGTACATCATCAAAGGACAAGTTTTCTTTGCATCGGTTCAAGATTTCGTAAACTCCTTTAAAACGGGAGAGCAAACGAAAAAGGTCATTCTTGATTTTTCTGAGGCCCATATATGGGATGATTCCGCTGTGGCGGCTATCGATAAAGTCGTTTTGAAAATGAAAGAGCAAGGAATAGATGTTGACTTGATTGGATTAAATGAATCCAGCTGGAAGCTGGTCGAAAAATTAGCAACCTATGATCAACCTCATCGTTCAGTGTCAAATCACTAAGAAACGGGTGATGAAGGGTGTATAGACATATACTGCTGGCTGCTGACGGTTCCAAGCATTCTGAAAGAGCTGCCGATCATGCGATTCATCTGGCTTCCATGTCAAACGAAGCGGTCGTCGACATGATTTATGTATTGGATTATGCGAGAGCAAAACATGAAGTCCTGCATAGCGAAAACCGTACAGAACTCGAACGCGAACGGCGCAGCAGGCTGCTGTCGATAGAAAATAAATTAAAACAGGCGGCCGTTCCCTATCAAATGACGATGCAGCACGGGGATCCGGGCCCGGCCATTGTATCGTACGCCAACCATCATGATGTTGATATCGTGATTATCGGAAGCAGGGGGCTGAACACTTTGCAGGAAATGGTGCTCGGAAGTGTCAGCCATAAAGTGGCGAAAAGAGTGAAGTGTCCGGTTTTAATCGTAAAATAGCAAAAAACAGAGCCAGTGAGGATTTGGAGAGACCCAAATAAATGAGACAAGGAAAAAACACCCCCTGAATCGTATTAAT
>ERZ1673782.24-NODE-24-length-26091-cov-21.229106_pt1 | contig 26091 bp, 21 predicted proteins | sample MGYA00580134_ERZ1673782 | MGnify/ENA primary metagenome ERZ1673782 (study PRJEB41219, sample SAMN04549594) | soil metagenome | isolation source: soil | place: USA: Texas, Big Bend National Park | collected 2009-03-17 ...
GGGACAGGCAGCATAGGTGTTTTTTCTAAGTCTCATTTTAACGGGTCAGTTCAGAGGTTTAATTCAGGTTTTTTCATGTATATTGGTGCCGTTCTTCATTGTTGAAGAAGCTCTTCAGAGCCTGAAAAACATCGGCTTTCTGTTTCAGCACATAATACTTGAATTTTTCATTTTTAATATTTTTGTAGGCTGACATTAAAGTTGAATGTCTGTTGTACTGGTTGACTTCGCCGTAGCAAAATATATTCGCTTTCTCCATAATCTCTCCGACAAGCTTGACGCACCGCGCGTTGTCGGATGTCAGATTATCGCCGTCCGAAAAATGAAACGGATAAATGTTATAGCGTGTCGGATGGTATTTGTCTTCGATCAGCTCGAGGGATTTGCGGTATACAGATGAACAAATTGTTCCCCCGCTTTCCCCTTTCGAAAAGAAATCTTCTTCTGATACCACTTTGGCCTCTGTATGATGGGCGATAAACTCGATATCGACCGTTTCATACTTTGTCCGTAAAAAACGTGTCATCCAAAAGAAAAAACTTCGCGCCATATATTTTTCCCAAACGCCCATCGATCCGCTCGTATCCATCATGGCGAGCACAACGGCTTTTGATTCAGGCTTTACAGAGTCATTCCACGTTTTAAATTTTAAGTCTTCGGGATAGATCGGATAAAACGACGGTTTTCCAGTCATTGCGTTTCGCTTAAATGCGCTGAGCATCGTTCTTTTCTTATCGATGTTGCCCGTCAAACCCGTTTTGCGGATATCGTTGAATTCAATATCTTCGACAACGATATCATCGCGCTCTTTCTGTTCTAAATTCGGCAGCTCCATTTCGCTGAAGAGCGCCTCTTCCAAATCGATTAACGAAACTTCCGCTTCATAATAATCTTCACCGGCCTGATCGCCCGCTCCCTGGCCTTTGCCGGCGCCCCGCTTATCAGAGCCGTCCCTTGCGACGATATCTCCTACTTGGCTGTCGCCGTCTCCCTGGCCGGCATGTTTATTTTTATCATAGTTATAGCGGATTTTATACTCATCCAACGAGCGAATCGGAATTTTGACAATATCTTTGCCGTTGGACATAATGATGCTTTCTTCTGTAATCAGGTCAGGCAGATTGTTTTTGATCGCGTCCTGCACCTTTTTCTGGTGACGCTGTTGGTCATCATACCCTTTTCGGTGGAGGGACCAGTCTTCCTGAGAAATAATAAAATGGCCATTGTCTTTATGGGACATGAATTCCCCTCCTTATTGATAATCCCCTTAAATGGCTTCGGTTTATAGGTCAAAGTCCTGCGGATGCAAGTCTAAAAGTGTTTATTGTTATCTTATGCAGGTGCAAATAACTTTTGACAAACAATTTTGAAAATGGGACAAAAGGACCCGCCCTTCTCCGGACGGGTCTTCAAGCTACCGGTTTAATAAGCTTCCTACATATTTTAAGAGGTCGTTTGCGCTTGTCGAGTTGTAGCCGTGCTCATCAATGAGACGGGCGACGACCTCGTTGATTTTCTTGAGCTGCTGTTCGTCCGGCGTTTTTGTCGACGTCGTGATTTTGACGACATCTTTCAAGTCTGCAAACAGCTTTTTCTGAATCGCTTCCCTGAGCCGCTCATGGGAATTATAATCAAATCGCTTCCCTTTTCTTGCATAGGCAGAAATGCGGATGAGAATTTCTTCTCGGAATGCCTTTTTCGCATTTTCGGAAATGCCGATTTGTTCTTCTATTGACCTCATCAGCTTTTCATCCGGATTCATCTCTTCTCCTGTCAGCGGATCGCGGAGCTTAATTTTATTGCAGTACGCTTCGACATTATCAAGATAATTGTCCATCAGCGTTTTCGCCGACTCCTCATAAGAGTATACAAACGCTTTTTGGACTTCTTTCTTCGCCATTTCGTCGTACTCTTTTCTGGCGGCGGAAATAAAGTTCAAATAGCGCTCGCGGTCTTCTGCCGAAATCGACGGATGCTGGCCGAGTCCTTCTTTTAAAGAACGGAGGACATCGAGCGCATTGATCGACTCCATATTTTTGCGGATGATCGTCGACGAGATCCGGTTGATGACATAACGCGGATCGATTCCGCTCATTCCTTCATCAGTGTATTCTTTTTTCAAATCCTCGACATCGACTGAATTGTATCCTTCAACGCTCTCTCCGTCATACAGCCTCATTTTTTTGACGAGATCAATGTCTGACCTCTTCGGCTCCTTCAGCCTTGTCAAAATTGAAAACATCGCGGCCACTTTTAGCGTGTGCGGCGCAATATGAACATCAGACACATCGCTTTCAGCGATCATTTTCTCATAAATTCTTTCCTCTTCCGATACTTTTAAATTATATGGAATCGGCATGACGATAATCCGCGAATGGAGCGCCTCGTTTTTCTTATTGGATATAAATGAACGGTATTCGGTTTCATTCGTGTGGGCTACGATCAATTCATCCGCTGAGATGAGCGCGAACCGGCCCGCTTTGAAATTCCCTTCCTGTGTAAGCGATAAAAGGTGCCAGAGGAATTTTTCATCGCATTTCAGCATTTCCTGAAATTCCATCATTCCTCTGTTCGCTTTGTTTAATTCTCCGTCGAACCGGTATGCGCGCGGATCGGATTCCGATCCGTATTCGGCAATCGTCGAGAAATCAATGCTTCCCGTCAGATCGGCGATATCCTGCGATTTAGGGTCTGACGGACTGAACGTGCCGATCCCCGTCCGTTTATCCTCTGAAAAAAAGATTCTTTCAACCTTCACGTCTTCTATTCTTCCGCCGTATTCCTGTTCAAGCCTCATCATGTTCAACGGGGACAGGTTTCCTTGAATGCGGATGCCGTATTCATTGTAAAAATCGTCCCGCAGATGCTGAGGGATTAAATGAAGCGGATCTTCATGCATTGGGCAGCCCTTAATCGCATAGACAGCCCCTTCATCTGTAAGAGAGTATGCTTCAAGCCCCCTTTTCAGCATGGTGACCAAAGTCGATTTCCCCCCGCTGACAGGCCCCATCAAAAGCAGGATTCTTTTTCTGACATCAAGGCGTTTCGCGGCCGGATGAAAGTATTCTTCAACAAGGCGTTCCAAAGGCTCTTCAAGACCAAACAGCTCTTTGTCAAAGAAGCTGTATACTTTTTTGCCGTCTTTCTCTTCAATGCCGCTGTCTTTAATCATATTGTAAACGCGGGAATGAGCAGATTGCGCGACAGTCGGATTTTCTCTTACGATTTCCAGATATTCAGCGAAGGTTCCTTCCCATTTCAGACGCTGCTCTTCCTCTCTATACTGTTCAATCTTTTTTAATATATCCATAAGAACCTCCTATATGATGATAAATGCAAGGTGCCAAGTGAATCACTGTTACATTCACTCTATGCGAAGATGTCCCTTTAGATGCTTTTCATATGAAAAATGAAATGTACTTTCCTCGAATTGACAAGGCTGGAGCAAACCATTCATAATAAGAGCAGAAAAGTTCCGTCCGCATGTGCTCCTGCGGAACGGCTCGCCGCATCGGTGCAGATGACAACAAGGGATCAAGGATGAGAGGGGGATTTTAATGAGAACGCTGATCATGATGGGGGTCATCCTCGCGTTTCTCGTATCCATATTTACTGCCGGATACGAAAGCAAACCCGGAAAGTAAAATTAAAAAAGAAAAAAGGATGGCTCACTTTTAAAGCCATCCCTTTTTTCACAACATAACACTGTTTTATTGCTGTTGATCCTCATTTACCTCAGACTTCGGAGATACCCGGTAGCTGCTCTTGTATTCAACTTTCTCAATCTTGCATCCCGGTCCTATATGCACGCGGTTTCCTCTGACCATTCGGGCCGCCGTGTTTTCCAGGTAAATATCGTCTCCTTCAATCGTCCCTGCCGAGAGAGTACCTCCGTTTCTATTAAACAACAGCCCGCGTTTATTGACGATCTTAATATCCGTACCGCCGATATCGCCAATCGAACTGTTTCCGTACTTTAAGCCGATGTCAATCACACCTGCGTTCAGGAGGCCCTTTACATCCAGGCTGCCCGTCAGTTTAAAATCCTCTGCCTCGCAATCGCCTCTTACGTTCAGGGCGCCTTTGACATCGCAAGTGTCAGCCGTCATATTTCCCCCGATATTGATGATGCCTTTCACGGCTGCATCGCTGATCTCGGCGTTCTCAGAAACATCCGCCGTGCCGTATACTCTGGCTTTGTCAGCTTTCAGCCTCCCCCGGATCTCTGTTTCCCCGTGTACACTAAAGCTTTTAATTTTCGCGTCGCCTGACAGTTCGCTTGTACCGTGTGTACTGAATTTTTCGCAATCAATGTTTCCCGTGATCATTCCTTCACCTCTAATGAGAACACGATGGAATGATCCGCCCCCCGCGCTTCCGGATCCGTGTATTTTCAAGTCGTGTTTCTTCATGTCCTATCCCTCCGCTATAATTTCCTTTTCTCTCCGACTTTTGCCGTTTCGGCCACCCGGATATCTTCCTTATACTCAATCAGGCCGATGTCGCAATTTTCGCCGATGATAACCGAATTGCCGCGGACAACTTTTGCGGTCGTATTGGCAAGTTCGATATGATCCCCTTCAATCAGCTCGGCAGACAGCCTTGGAGGAGAAATAAGCTCCGATAAAAACGAGAACAGCTTCGATTGATGTGCAGTGCAGACGATCCTCCGGCAGCCGATTTCTTTCACTTTACTTTCGCCGCCGTGAACCTTAATTTCGATTTGCTCCGCGTTTAACAGCCCGTCGATTGTAAAATAGCCTTCTGCAGAAAAATGTTCCACTTGGCAGTCTTTGCCGATCGACGTTTTTCCGCGAACGATCGCTTCGTCGCCTTTCACATGTCCGCTAATGCCGGCGTAGCCTAAGATTTTAAGCTTTTCTGCTTCGACATCGCCATCCACTTTTGCAGAACCATCAATTCTAACCTTTGAAGCCTCGATGGCGCCGTTTAGTTTTGCATGGCCGCTGATTCTCAGCTCATCCGCTTTTACGTCTCCGTTTACAGTCCCGGTGCCGCTGCAGCTGAACCTTTCGCAGTCAATATCGCCGTTAATCGTACCTTTGCCGTTTAACTCAACCGTTTGATACGCGCCTCCGCCTGAACTGCCGAATCCGTTTATCAATAAATTCTCCATCTTTGATCCTCCAATTACATGAATTTTGTTTTCAATTCTTCACTGCTCGCCGCCAGATTGATGTCAGCGGCTACCTTGACTCCCTTTTCCAACACAATGCTGCCCTCGGCAATCAGACATGTTGCAACGCCGAGCTTCCGGAGCACAAGCAGCCTTCCCTTGTTTTCCGCCTCGTTCGACATGATGACATCCAGCACCATTTTCCCTTCATCCAGGCTGATGTCGCCGGATTGAAGCAAGCCTTCCAGCACATAAGCCGCAAGTGCTTCTGTCAAATTAAATGGATGATCGCGTTTTCCGGTGCATTCTTCAAAAAACGCCATGACCGCTTCTGAAACGATGCCTTTTTTTAGCAGCTCCCCGCGGCTCGCGTTTAGTTCGGTCAAATCGGGCGAAAACATTTCCGCCATCTCATCAAGGGAAAGGTTTTCTTTCATGCTTTGAATGGTTTCAATTCTTTTTAAAATGTCTTCCCTCGGAAAAAACGTTTCTTGTCCGGTGAACGTAGACTTCCGGATAAACCACTCTTCAGGTATTAAATTTTTCCGTTTCCATCTATAGAGCTGTCCGTACGAGATCGAAGTCAAATCCAGCAGCTCTTTTTTTGAAATTAAATCATCCTGAACCATCTGTTTCAGCTCCTTCACACACATTGTAACATAACACTGTTACATTGGAAAACAAAAAAAGAGCCCCTTTTGAAAAAGGGCTCTTTACCTATTAAGTCAAATCTCTGTAATTCTGCTGGCGAAGCGCCTCATACACGAGGATTGCCGCAGTGTTTGATAAGTTCAGTGATCTGACGTGCTCTGTCATCGGCAGGCGCAGACAGCGATCCATGTTTTGTTCGATCAGCTCTTTCGGCAAGCCGTTCGTCTCTCTGCCGAAGACAAAGAAGTAATCTTCGTTTTGATCTGAATAATCAAATGAAGTGTGCGGTTTTTGACCGAACTTTGTAATGAAGAAAAAACGGCCTTCAGGATGGGCATCAAACAATTCATCCAATGAGTCGTGGTAGACGACATTGACGAATTCCCAATAATCAAGACCTGCCCGCTTGAGCATTTTATCGTCGGTTGAAAAGCCGAGCGGTCTGATTAAATGAAGTGTTGTATCTGTTGCTGCACAAGTCCGTGCGATATTTCCTGTGTTTGCAGGAATTTCTGGTTGATATAGTACGACATGCAATGCCAAAGTATTCACCTCTGTTTTTCTAATCCGCTGTTTATTATACCACTCATTTCGATTTTGTCGTATCATCTGATATATGAAAAAACGCATATCGAATCGATGAAGTATAAGCAGGCGAATCTTCGTAAGACCAGTACCTCATCCGGCAGTCGTGCGTTTGCGCGTTCACCAGCGGCATATTGCTTTTATCCTTCGCTGTCACAAGGGCCACGTGGTCAAATCTGCCGTCTCCGTTAAAATCATAGCAGATGACATCGCCTTCGATCAGCTCTTTCGCAGCCGGCTTTTGAACCGCTCGGAGACCGGCTTTTGAATGCTTCAAAAAGGTTCTGAGCGAATGAGCGACAGTCCAGCTGTAGCTCCAGGAATGGTTTTGCATCCACCAGCCCTTGCCTCTGTTCGGATAGCCGCGCATCGGCGCATCTCCGGCCCTTATGCACTGGGAAATAAAGTTTGTGCAATTGTCTTCAAAGTTTTTATAAGCAGGATTTCGTTTATTCCAATACGTTTCAGCATAGCGCACCGCGGCAAGCCGGTCATAGCGGAACGCCCTTCCCAGCAATTCGCGCATATCTTCATCGCCGTTTTCAGGCTCAGGATGAGACTGTGCGGCCGGACGCAGGGCCTCGGAGTCTTTAATGACCATCTGATCATACAAAAGGGCGTTTCTGTCTTCCATATGTTCTTCCATATACATATCATCCCCGTCTTTGCACAAATATGCGGTATGGGTTTGATAGTTCACATGTGACGCGCCGTCTTCATCAAGCCAATGCTCTTTTACAGCCGCTTCTATATTGGCCTTCACGATATGCACGCCGCGTTTTTGAAAAAGCCTCCGCTTCCGTTCAATGACTTCAAAACCTCCGGCATCCCGCCAGTTTGTTTCATCATTGCCGTTAATTAAGTATTGAAGTCTGGCTTTCAGGAGCTGCTCGATGATCTGTTTCAAGGGCTACACCACCATATGTTTGTTAATTCGTTTCTCATCATTAAACATATGTCAGGACAGCCCTCAATTAGTCGCACTCGTTTCTTTTAACAGGCCGATGCCTTTTTGAATTTCAGCTTTTGCGTCTTCATCCTGCTCGTGCGCGAGCGCGCGCTCCAATTCACTCATCACATCCGCTCCGCCGATCTTTCCGACAGCCCATGCGGCGGTTCCCCTGATGACCGGCCGCGGATCTTTGTGCATCAGCTCAATCAGTTCAGGGAGAGCGTCCGTTTCTTTAAAATGGGCAAGTGCGATAATCGCATTTCTCTGAATCGGCTTTTTGCCTCTCCATGAGCCGGCCACGTGGCCGAACTTTTCTTTGAATTCGCGATTCGACATCGTCAGAAGCGGCTTTAAAAGCGGCTTGGCAATCTCAGGGTCCGGCTCCATTTCAGGATGCAGATGAAAATCGACCCCTTTATTTTTCGGGCATACCATCTGGCACGTATCACAGCCGTAGATCCTGTTTCCGATTTTCGTACGGAACTCGTCAGGCAGAAAACCCTTTGTCTGCGTCTGAAAAGCGATGCAGCGCTGGGAGTTGAGCTGCCCAGGCTTGACGAGCGCGCCGGTCGGGCATGCCTCGATGCACTTGTTGCATGAGCCGCATTGGTCTTCGATCCTCTCATCAGGCTCAAAGGGAATATTCGTAATCATTTCCGCCAAGTAAACGTAAGATCCGAATTCAGGCGTAATGATCATGCAGTTCTTTCCGCTCCAGCCGATGCCCGCACGCTCTGCGACAGCTCTGTCTGAAAGCTCACCGGTGTCCACCATCGACTTCGTTCTGACATCGCTTCGCTGTGCTTTCAAAAATTCTTCAAGCTGATCAAGCTTTTCGCGCAGGACATGATGATAATCCTTTCCCCAGGAAGCTCTGCAAAAGATGCCCCTTCGTTCGCCTTTCTTGCTTCTCGGCGCGTCTTTCATTTTTGAGGGGTATGCAAGGGCGATGGCGATAATCGACTTCGCCTTCGGCAAAAGCAGATCCGGGTTCGTCCGTTTTTCAAGATCGGGTTCTTCAAAGCCTGATTCATAGCCAAGGGCCCGGTTCTCAATCAATCGTTCTTTTAATGTTTCAAATGTATCTGCACTGGCGAACCGGATTTTATCAATGCCGATTTGCTGTGCGAATTCGATGACATCCTGTTTCAGTTTTTTCACATCCATCGCGCAGAGCCTCCTTTCTTTGTTTTCGTTTTCGCTCTCTGTATAATAGAGTGTACCATGACACGGGAGTTGAATTAAAATTGGAACTTCGTTTGCAAATTGCGCCTGCTATTTTAAACCGCATTCCTTCATTTAAGGTTGGCGCTGTGTTATATCAAGGTATTGAGATCAACGGCTCCCCGCAAATGCTTAAAGGCCGGCTCCGCCTTTTTCAGGAATCGCTGTTTTTTGACTATGCCGACCGCAGTATCGAAGATGAATCGGCCGTAAAAGAATGGCATGATGCCTTCAGGGAGCTGAATCCGTCTTTTTCAGGCCGGGAAAGCGGACTCGAACGGATGCTGGAAGACATCAAAGAGCAGCGCTTTGTCGAGCCGAAAAATTCGGCGGTTGATCTGAGCCGTTTTTTCTCTCTCAAATATTTGATTCCGGTTCATATATATGACGCCCGGAATTTGAAGGGTCCGATCAAAATCGAACCCGGCGGCCCGGACGAGATCATCACGTTCTCCGATGATGCGGGAGCATTCGGCACGATCACCGAAAACCTCAGTCTTCATCATGCAGGAGCGGACACAAAAGATGCCTTGCAGCTCGTCTTTTTCAGGCCGTCATTATCTAAAGAAGAAGCCAGCCGGCTGCTCGATTCTTTGACAAAAATGTTTGAACAAATTCACGGCGGCAGGCACATTTCAGCCGTCTTTCCGTAAAAACCTGTTCTTGAAAAGAGCAGGTTTTTTATGATGATTTCATACATGAAAAAACGCAATGCTTCGTTTAATCTGAGAAACGAAACACTGCGTTATAAACAGTATGTATGGAGCGGGTGATGGGAATCGAACCCACGACATCAGCTTGGAAGGCTGAGGTTTTACCACTAAACTACACCCGCATATGATCACTAAAAACAACATCATCGTTTTGACTTTTATTATGTTACACGTTTATTAAAATTTCGTCAAGGGTATATTAAAAATTTGTCGAAAAAAAAACGCCGATTTAACATCGGCAGCTTTTTTCCGGACATTGACAGATTACCAGCTGGATTTCTTCACACCTGGAATCTGGCCTTTATATGCTAATTCTCTGAACGCGATCCGCGACATTTTAAACTTTCTCATATATCCTCTCGGCCTTCCGGTCACTTCGCAGCGGTTATGCAGCCTTGCTGGCGCCGAGTCGCGCGGAAGCTTGCTCAAAGCTCTGTAATCGCCTTTTTCTTTTAGTTCTTTTCTGAGTTCTGCATATTGTTCAACAAGCTTTTGGCGCTTTTTTTCTTTAGCAATTTTTGATTTCTTGGCCACTCTGAGTATCCTCCTTTATTCCAAAGCGTAATGATTACGATTTAAATTTACCACAACCTGACTGCCGATGCAAATAAAAAAAGCCTGCCTCAGGGAAGCAAGCTCTTTTAAGATTCACCCTTTTTTTTCTGATAAATTGATGAAATCGCAGCCGTTATAATAAAAATGCCGATAAACAGCCCGATCATAATGAAGAAAAAGTTTGGCTTCACCTGGAATGAAAAAGCCGATTCGCTCTCCATGACAAACGACAAACTGTTAAACAAGATATCATTGCTCGTTTGATTTGAAAAAAGGTGATAAAACAAAAGCGCAGCCGCAAGCATCGGAAATGCGAGAAAGCTTGAGAAACTGGCAAAGATTAGTCCCTGCTTTAAAGAGTTTGTATTCATGATGATTTACCTCCAATTCCTCTGATCATCAGCTGTTTCATAATCGACTTTCCGTCACCCATAAACGGAAGCAGATACATCATATGCAAAGCATAGGTGGAAAAGAACAGCAGCACTCCGACGGAAACCGCGTTTTCCTTAAGAAAAAAGACCGTAAACAGCACGCCGGCTATTCCGAGCACACCTGGAACAAGCGGTCCCAACGCCGTAATCCAAATCGACCTTTTATCATGCAGCGACATGACAGGGCGGACAAATTTGACTGACATCATATCAGCCGCTAAAAACCCCTGCGGGCCGTTCCTGCCGGCAGCTTTCCGGTGCGCGATGCCGTGCACCACTTCATGAAGCGCCGTTCCGGTAATCAACCCGAAATAGACGACGGAAAAATAAGCCGCGATGCCGACGATCGATCCATCCGGAACAACGGTGTACGCTGCAAGCGACAACATCAAAAAGACGAGCCAGAACACGATGATTTTCTTAGAAATCACTTGCAGAAACTTTATGTACAACAGCAGAAACGAATCAGAATGGCTTGAAAACCTCTCCTTGTAGCGGATATGATACTGGCTGAAGAATTGATAAAGCACTCCCGCAAAAGACGGGCCCTCTCCGTACCTCCAATTGATCAAATAACGGCGGTTGAGCCCTGTCAGCAATTCGTGCAAATCTTTCTGCAGCACCTCTTCCCTGACATTAAACACACCTTTGAGAGCTTCGGCAATCTCCAGCTCGTCTTTTTTCCCGTCGACTTCCTTCAGCATTTGATAAGCAGTCGGATTAATGGGAAAATCAGCATCAAGATCATGATCTGAAATATGCTTCCGATTCAGTGTCACATGCTCTGGGAAATAGGGAATTTTTTTGATTCCGGCCAGCGAGTTCAACATATTAATGATCATAATGGTACCTCCATTTAAACCCTCCGTATAAAAGCAGGATCAGCAGTAATTCAAGGCACGGTATGAAAAACAGCAGCGCTTCGCCCGTGACGTTATCAACCGCATAATTCACGATGAAAAACAGCGGAATCAAAAAGAGCAGGAGCATTCCGAAAGAGAAGATCCCCATATAAGGGTTGTTTCGGTCAAGCGGAAAAATAATGCCCGCTAAATAGAACATCGCAATCGAGTTTAAGATCACAGCAACCGTCTTTAAAAAGACCGGAAAGCTCTCCGGGAAAGTCCACGTCAGCACGGAAAACAAAAAGAGCTGAATGAGGCCGAGCATACAGAGCCCGAGATATTTTGACCACAGTACCGTTGCCGTTTTTAAATGAAGCGCCTTATACATCTGCATCATCCGCAGATCGTTGCCAAATGAATTGAAGGCGATGATACCTGTCACGCCTCCCAGAACCAAATAGCTCTCACCGGTAAATCCAAACTGAAACTTGTATTTCAAAAAGCATAGAGCCAAAAGCAAAAAAATGAAGTTTAAAATATTTTCTTCATTTCGGGCTTGAGACTTTATTTCTTTCACCGCCAAAGACAGCGGCTTTGATGACGGGATTTTAATAAATGAAAACAGTTTAGATGATTTTTTTTCAGTGAGGATCGGCACAACATTCAGCGACATAAAAGAGGCCGTGACTGCTGCTGTCAAGATCAGCACAATCGGAATGACGCCGGCATCCGACGCCTGACCGTTCAGCATGAGAAACAGCGGCGCTGCAAAATATGTCAAATGATAATCAAAAGACGAATAAGCGTTCTGAATGTTTCCAAGATCGAATGATGTGATTCCGTAAAACACGGCTAACACGACAAGGACAAACATTGAAAAAAACTTTTGCAGCGGAAAGCCGAATTTTAAAATCAACATATACACCAAGTTATAGACAAGATTGAGAAGCGAAAAGAAAAAGATGATCTGTACAAAAAGAAGTGCAAAAAACGCAAAAGCAAACCAAAACCCAACACCGCTGGCGACAAAGTTCGGAATCAGCAGAATGAAAATCATAAACAGGACAAGAAATGAAACCGCTCCGGCAAACGGGATGAAATATCCGAGGCTTCTCTGGAAGGCCGTCAGCGGAAACCAGCTGAGCTGCATGGAAAAGCTGTGCTGCTCTGGCGTCCTTACTTTAAATAAAATGAAGAAAACAAATGTAAAAATCGACGCGTTCATAAACATGGAAATCACGAACAATCCGAGAGAACGAACTTCGCCGTTCAGAAACGCGCTTAAAAACATGCCTGTAAAACTGTAGCCGATGATGCTTCCCATCGTTACCGCCAAAAGCAAAAAAAGCACGGCGATCGCTTTTTTTGTACCGGTATTAAAGAGCTTGCCCATTTCCTTCTGCCACATTTTCAGCATCATTTTAGAAATTTCGAATGATTTGATCAAAATGAGCACCCCTATCACTCAGCATCGAAGCTTTTAAGAATACTTCTTCAAGTGAATCGCTGTTATATTTAGCCTTCAATTCTTTCACTTTTCCTTCATCCATTTTGACGCCTTTTGATAGAATTGCTATCTTATCGCACAGTTCTTCCGCAGAAAGCATGTCATGGGTGGCCAGCAGTATCGACCCTTGCGTGGCCGCATAGCGCTTCATCAGCTTTTTCGTATTGATGACCGCTTCTATATCGAGCCCGCGAAACGGCTCATCCATAATGACAAATTCGCTCTCCAGCATAAAAGCGGCGATCAGCTGCGTCTTTTTTTTCATTCCGTGCGAGTACGTTTCAATCGGCTCCTGCAAAGCCTCTTTCATATCGAAAAGCTCGATTAATTGTTTCCGTTTTTCATTTGATGTACAATGATACATAGAAGATACAAAATCCAAATATTCTGCGGCTGAAAGGGCGTCCGGCAAAAGGAGTTCATCGGGAACGTAGGCGAATTTCTGCTTGAATTCCGCCGTCGTGTTCGGCAGGTCATCCAACAGAATGGTTCCTTCGGTAGGCGTGATGATTCCTAAAATGGAGTTAATGATCGTCGTCTTCCCTGAACCGTTCGGACCCGCTATCGCGACGATCTGGTTTTTTTCGATTTTTATATGAAACCCGCTAACGGCAGTCACATTGTTTTTATATGTTTTAGACAGATGATCTATTATAAACATAATGCCTCCAGGGTATGATTAATGTCAGGAAAAGCTTAACCGCCCCCCACAGACGGTTAAGCCTCATCAAATATGTCTTGTTGTTGTGAACAGATACTTAAGTATGGCTATTTCCTACATTCGATGCTGACCTGCAAACCGCTGACCCATTTGACGGATCCCGTGAAGCTGCCGTTTCCGTTAGCCACACACCATACAGCGGCGCCAAGAACAACAGTTGCTCCAAGTGCCAAAAGCACTGCAACAAACACCAAGAACCAAGCCTGATCTTCGATCGACGGATTGACAGAATAGTCAACCTGAGGTGCTGCGTATGTCATTTTTCCCCCTCCTTTCTATCAAGTAACCAAAGAGTAACATATCCAAAATCATACTGAAATCTATGAAATTTCCTATTTCATAAACACTACGTTCCAACTATTTATTTAAGGATCTCTTGGTTTTTCAATCTAATGTCCCACCCTTTTCGGCTTGAATGAGAAAATTTAAGCCCCGTTTCCATTTTACGAAGCCTGTATAATCTATTTGTCTTATTTTCCCGCCTTCTTTTTCTCTTATTTTTTCTCTTTATAAATCTCGCGCCATACAAGGAGTTCGAGAAAAAAGAACTGGATAATAAGCCCTTTCTTCTCCCGGAATCCAGAAGCCAAAATACCCTCAAAGTCCTTTTTTTAAAAAAACGAGATGATTCTATTTTATCTATTCCATTTCTGTTATTTTTATGTATAAATTTAAATGTTGCCGTTACAAACCTGCCGATCCTAGATCAAAAGATATTGATTACATTGTAAAAACAAGTTAACATTATGTCAAATCTATTTAACAATATGTCAAATATACTATATAAACGAAGAATTGCAGGTGGTAGGATGAACAACAGGGTAAGAGAATTGAGAGCAAGATACGGGTATTCACAGGAAGCCCTTGCAAAGGCGATCGGGGTTACAAGGCAGACGGTTGCGGCCATTGAAAAAGGCAATTACATACCGTCGCTTCTTTTGGCTTTGAAAATTTGCAAGGAATTTCAATTAAAAATGGAAGACGTATTTTGGCTAGAGGGGGACAAAAACGAATGAATATGATAACACGGACTTTCTTTCACATCCTTCTGTTCGGACTCGCATGCTGGACGTTTATAACCTTTTTCCACACATCGGAACAAATTGCCAAAAGCCTGAAAACAAACGATTCAGAGCTTCATTTTGTGTTTAATCTGATTCCCATCCTTCTCTTTGGGCTCGTCCTTTTGATTTACACATACTTGGAGAAAAAAAGCGGTTCACGCAAGCAGCGCTTTATGCTCGTCCCCGACGAATTTAAAGAGCAGGATGAAAGAGAGCAGATGATTACCGCAAAAGCATGCAGAACATCATATATCGTGCTGTATGTGGCGATGCCGGTCGCAGCGCTTTTATTGATCTTTTATCCGTTTTTCCAAGTCAGGATTCCGTCTTTTCCGATTATCGTCATCTTTATGCTGATCATTATTCAGCATCTTTCATATATGTTTTCATTTTATAAAAACAGATAAAAAACTCCAGAATGTCTGGAGTTTTTTTATTTAAACGGTTTTTTCTTTTTGCCTCGACGGAAAATGGTCATTTCCGATGACTTCGCCTGATGCTTTACTTTGAAGTTTCGTTCGAAACGGAAGGAGCGGAAAAACCTTTTCTGCAAAATGGTACGCTTCTTCAAGATGTGGATAACCTGAGAAGATAAAGGACTCAATGCCGATGTCGGCGTATTCTTTTATTCGGCTGGCTACCGTTTCCGGATCACCGACGAGCGCTGTTCCCGCTCCGCCTCTGACCAGTCCGATGCCCGCCCAAAGATTCGGGCTGATCTCAAGATTGCTTCTGTTTCCCTGGTGAAGCTGAACCATCCTCTTTTGTCCTGATGAATCCATCCGTTTCATCGCGTTTTGGGCTGCGGCAATCGTTTCATCCTCCAAGCGGCTGATCAGTCTATCCGCCGCCTGCCAGGCCTCTTTTTCCGTTTCCCTGACGATCACGTGCAGCCTGATTCCAAAACGGACGGTTCTCCCTTCTTTTTCAGCCTTCTTTTTGACAGATTGGATTTTTTCTTTGACGAGATGAGGCGGCTCTCCCCATGTCAAATAGACGTCCGCGTGTTTGGCGGCAGTCTCCTGCCCGGCCTTTGACGAGCCGCCAAAATAGATTGGCGGATGAGGCTGTTGGGCGGGCGGGAAAAGCAAGCGCCCGTTTTCAGTCTTCAGGTGTTTCCCTGAGTAGCTGACGGTCTCGCCTTTTAAAAGCGACCGCCATATGTCGAGAAACTCATTTGTCGCTTCATACCGTTCATCATGGCTGATAAACAGGCCGTCGCCGGCTAATTCATACGGATCACCGCCGGCGACCACATTGATGAGAAGCCTGCCCTCTGCAAGACGATCGAATGTCGAAGCCATCCGCGCCGCAACCGACGGCTGCATCAAACCGGGTCTTACAGCGACCAAAAACTTCAGATTTTTCGTGACTGACGCCAGAGCGGCTGCGGTAATCCACGGGTCTTCGCACGATCTTCCCGTCGGAAGAAGAACCCCTGTATACCCAAGCCTGTCAGCCGCCTGCGCCACCTGCTGAAAGTAGGTGTGATCTGCGGCTCTTCCTCCCGTGTTTGTACCAAGATAACGTCCGTCGCCATGAGTCGGAATAAACCATAAAATGTCCAAAAAGATCTCCCCTTTACTTTTTGTTTCCTTGATAGCTGTTTCTCCAGCCAAGGCACTTTTTTTCCAGAATTCTGACGAATGAATCCGTCAGCTTGCCGACGGCGGCAAAAATCAAAATCCCGACAAACACCTTATCGGTTTGCGAAAACTGTCTGGCATCCATAATCATATAGCCGACTCCAGCGCTTGATCCCATCAGCTCGGCAACAACAAGGCCCAGCCACGATACGCCGAGCGACAGGCGGATGCCTAAGAGAATGTTCGGGAGCGATGCAGGAAGAATGAGCTTTGTCACCTGCTTCAGCCAATGGAACTCCAATACCCTCGCCACATCGAACAGTTTCGAATCGACGCCCCTGATCCCTGAAAATGTGTTGATATATACCGGGAAGAAAGCCCCAAGAGCGATCAAGAGCACCTTTGACAGCTCATCGAAACCGAACCATAAGATAAACAGCGGCGTGACGGCGAGATGCGGAACGGTTCTCAGCATTTGCAGAGAAGGATCGAGGTAATCCTCGGCAATTTTCGAAAACCCGATTACAAGCCCCAGCAGGAGCCCGAGCCCGGCCCCCAGGAAAAAGCCGAGCGCGGCGCGCTGAATGCTGATGCCTAAATGAGTGAAAAGCTCTCCTGATACGATAAAATCCCGAAATGTAAGCAATATATCTAAAGGAGCCGGAAGCACGGTTTTTGATATGAGCTCCAATGACCCGACAAGCTGCCATAATAAAATCAACATGACGGGTAATACAAATCCCTTCCCCCATGCCAGCCGAAAAGCGGCCGGTCTCAGTTTTGCGCCTGTTTTCGGCTGGATCGAGGGGGTGCTTGATGAAACAGCTCTCATTTGTCATCTCCTTCTTTCAGCGCTATTTTTATAAATGAATTGTCGACCACTTCTTTTACATCAATCTCTTTGTTAATCGCTTTTAATTTGTATTGAAAATCGGCGGTCTCCTGCTGTGTTTGAATGATGCGGTCTGTGATCGGCTCATTTAACGGTTCGGTGTTATTCAGCACGTTTTCAACGACCTCTTTGTCGAGGTTTTTAATTTTTGCGTACGCTTCAACCGCTTCTTTCTTATGGGTTTTCTGCCATTTCACGGCCTTGTCATACACCTTCAGAAAACGAATCACCTCATCCGGATGCTGTTCGGCGAATTTGCTTCGTACAAGCGTAAAACCCGGGGAATACTTGTCGATTTGTTCCCCGTCAACCAATATGTCCGCGTCACTTTTGATCGTTTTAAGAGACAAAAACGGCTCCCAAATCGACCAGGCGTCAATCGCTCCGCTGTCAAATGCCGGCATGGCTTCGTCAGGCTGAAGCTGAATGATGTTGACGTCTGTTGGCTTCAGACCCGCTTTATCGATCACTTTATACAGGAAATCGAACCCGCTGCTGCCTTTTGCCACCGCCACCTTCTTTCCTTTCAAATCTTTTATGTCATCGATTCCGCTCCCTTTTTTCACAAGAATGCCGTTCGCCTTTAAACCGTCTTGAGAAAGGCCGATTTCTTTAAAATCAATGCCAGCCGCCTGCCCTGCGATCACCGGTGAATTTCCGACTTGGGAAAAATCGAGTTTATCCGCGGCAAGACCTTCAAACTGCGGCGGACCGCTTTGAAACTCTGTCCATTTCACTTTAATTCCTTCTTTTGCGAACTCTTTTTCAAACCAGCCTTTTTCTTTCGCAAGGAGCAACGGGCTTAAGCTTTGCTGCACTCCGATGTTGATCTCTTTTAAATCTCCGCCCCCTTCACTTGATTTGGCTGCTGAACAGCCCGCAAGAAGCAACAGGCAGCCCAGCACATACAACGGCCATTTTTTCACGTTTTTCCGCTCCTTTCTGCTCAAATTCCTGAACCTTCCTGAAAGCTGAATGTTTCCGTTGTCTCGAACTCTTTCAGCACCTTTTGTCTAATTGTTTGAAAAACGGGCGATGTTCTGCTGCGCGGAAAAGGCAGATCGACCGGAATCAGCTTGTGGATTCTCCCCGGCTTTGCCGTAAGAATTGCGATCCGGTTGGCTAAATACACCGATTCGTCAATATCGTGCGTCACGAGGATCATCGTCATCTTCTTTTCTCTCCAAATGTCTGTCAGTACATCCTGCAGATGCTTTCTCGTAAAGGCGTCCAAGGCACCGAAGGGTTCATCAAGCAGCAAAATCTCAGGCTCCCTGAGCAAAGCCCTGGCAATCGCGACCCGCTGCGACATTCCGCCGGACAGCTCGCGCGGGTACTGTTTCTCCGCACCTTTCAGCCGTACCGTTTCAATCAATTCATCGACTTTTTTTCGCACTGCTGGTTCTTTCAGGCTTAAATCTGCGGCGATATTTTGCTCAACCGTCATCCATGGAAAAAGCCGATGCTCCTGAAAGATGAAGCCTTGCTGAATCCCCGGGCCCTTGATTTCTCTTCCGTTCATGCTGATTCGTCCTTCATAATCCCCGTCAAGACCGGCAGCGATTTTTAAGAGCGTACTTTTTCCGCACCCGCTCGGACCGATGACAGTCAAAAATTCGCCGTTTTCGACCGTAAGCTTCACGTCTTGGAGCACGCTTGTTTTAAAGCTGCCTTTTCCAAATGCTTTTTCATTCACACGAATTGATAAAGACATCTTGTTCTCCTTTCTTTTCTAAAACTGAAAATAAAAAGCTCTTATCCCAATTGAGATAAGAGCCTTCGGTTGACCGATCAGCGCTGATGGAATTTTCCGAAATATTAAATAACATACTAATTCATATTATTCCGACCTGTCAACCCTATATTATAAAAAAACAGATGAAAGGTTCCCCTTTCATCTGCTGTATTGCCCGCTTTTAACTGTAAATGCTGCCGCCTGCTTTTTTAAATTCCTTCGCCTTCTCTTCCAATCCTTTTTGGATAGCCTATTCTTCATCAAGGTTGTTTTCCTTGGCGTAGTCGCGAATATCCTGGGAAATCCTCATGCTGCAAAATTTTGGCCCGCACATTGAACAAAAGTGTGCCGTTTTGGCGCCTTCCGCCGGAAGGGTTTCATCATGGTATTCAAGCGCTCTTTCCGGATCGAGCGACAAGTTGAACTGATCCCGCCAGCGGAATTCAAAGCGCGCCTTTGAAAGCGCGTCATCGCGGATTTGCGCGCCGGGGTGCCCTTTCGCAAGATCAGCCGCATGGGCCGCGATTTTGTATGTTATGACGCCTTCGCGGACATCGTCTTTGTTCGGCAGTCCCAAATGCTCCTTCGGCGTCACATAGCAAAGCATGGCCGTTCCGTGCCAGCCGATCATCGCCGCTCCGATCGCCGATGTAATATGGTCGTAGCCCGGTGCAATATCGGTCGTCAGCGGACCGAGCGTGTAAAACGGGGCCTCTTTGCAAATCTCCATCTGCTTGTCGACATTCTCTTTGATTTTATGCATCGGCACGTGTCCCGGTCCTTCGATCATTACTTGAACATCATGCTTCCAGGCGATTTCCGTCAGCTCGCCGAGCGTTTCCAATTCGGCAAATTGGGCCTCATCATTCGCATCGGCAATCGAGCCGGGACGAAGACCGTCTCCGAGCGAAAATGCGATATCGTATGTTTTCATAATCTCGCATATCTCTTCAAAATGGGTGTACAGAAAGCTTTCCTCATGATGAGCCAAACACCACTGCGCCATGATCGCCCCGCCGCGGGATACGATTCCGGTGACGCGCTTTGCTGTTAACGGCACATACCGGAGAAGGACGCCGGCGTGAATCGTGAAATAATCAACGCCTTGCTCAGCCTGTTCGATCAATGTATCGCGGTAAATGTCCCAAGTAAGATCTTCCGCGACGCCGTTTACTTTTTCAAGCGCCTGATAAATCGGGACTGTTCCCACAGGCACCGGACAGTTGCGGATGATCCATTCTCTCGTTGTATGAATATCTTTACCTGTGGACAAGTCCATCATCGTATCAGCGCCCCAGCGGATCGCCCATGTCATTTTTTCCACTTCTTCTTCAATCGAAGAGGTGACAGCGGAATTGCCGATGTTGGCATTGATTTTGACGTGGAAGTTGCGGCCGATAATCATCGGTTCGCTTTCCGGATGATTGATGTTTGACGGAATAATCGCCCGTCCGCTTGCCACTTCATCACGAACAAATTCGGGGGATACGTGCTCTCGGATCGCGATAAATTCCATTTCGGGCGTAATGATCCCCTTTCTTGCGTAATGCAGCTGCGTGACATTTTGCCCTTTTTTCGCGCGCAACGGTTTTCGTTTCAATCCTGGATAGCTGTGACTCGCTTTCTCTTTGCTTTTGTAGCCGTTATCCTCCGGCCTTATTTCTCTGCCTTCATATTCCTCGGTATCGCCGCGCTCCCTGATCCAAGTCGCCCGCAAAGGTTTCAGCCCCTTGAGTATATCAACGTCCGCATTGGCGTCCGTATAGGGACCGCTCGTATCGTAGACGCGGACAGGCTGATTTTCCTCGTCGCCAAACGAACCCGTCGTCGGACTTAAAGAAATTTCTCTCATCGGCACTTGAATGTCAGGACGCGACCCTTCGACATACACTTTCCGGCTCCCTGAAAAACTTGACATGATCGAGATGTTTGTTTGCTGTACTGACTCCTGTTTCATGTAAAAATCCTTCCCCTCTAAAAAATTGATCAGGACGAAACTCCGGAACAGCACCAGCACAAAAAACCAGGCTCATATGTTGAACCTGGTTTTACAGTCAGTAAAATCGCTAGAAGACAGACGGACCATACCCATTCCCCATCTTCTCTCGAATCCTTTTTACTTCCCCACGCTGGTACGAACCAGATCAGGTCCAAAGGGTTAAGAAACGCGTGTCTCTCTCTCAGCCCGCATTCGGGCACCCCTAGTAAAGCTATTAAATTCGTGATTATCGTATCACAACCCATTATGAATGAAAAGGGAAAGTTAAAATGATTCCGAAAAGAAAGATAAATGAGTCGTTAGGACTACGAAAAAACTGACAAAGGAGCCGGCTGTCAGCCGGGCTCCTCTCAATCATCAAGTTATAAATTGCGATGCAATATATGAAGGATTTCCTTGAGCTCACCAGCTGCGATCTGCCCCGGTGCTGAAGCTTTCTTTGCTGCGCCGAACGTCATTGCTGAACCGAATACCTCGCCCGCCAAGCGGCTGATGATACCTTTGCCGGCCATTGACATCGTAATAATCGGCCGGTCTGCATAATTATCATTCATCGTGCAAGTGGCTCCAAGCAGACGCAAGACATCAGCCGGGGTTTCCGGCATCACCGCGATTTTAGGCAGATCAGCCCCTAATTCCTGGGCTTTTCGCAAACGGGAAACAATTTCTTCTGCAGCTGGTGTCTTTTCAAAATCATGATTAGATATAATCACGGACACTTCATGACCATGTGCTGTTTCCACCAGCGCTTTCACTTGCTCTTCGTCATTGAACAGCTCGATATCAATCACATCGGCAAGCCCTGTTTTAACAACCGCTTCATTTAAAGAAAAATATCGCGCTGTGCTGATCTCTTTTTCTCCGCCTTCGGCGGCGCTGCGGAAAGTGAAAATGAGCGGAGTGTCCTTTAAAAGGCCGCGGATTTCCGCCAATGCCGCGCAGACTTGATCAACGTCATCTACATCTTCATAAAAATCAGCACGCCACTCCGCAATATCGGCATCAAGCGTTTGAAAATAAGCCGCTTCTTCTTTTAATTGGGCAAGGTTTTTTCCGACAAGCGGCACACAGATTTTTGGCCGGCCTTCACCCAATGTAATTCCTCTGACCTTCACCAGTTTCTTCAATGTTTCAGCTCCCGTCTTTCTGTATTCGAATTTCCTTTATCAAATCACTGTGACTACCGAATGTCAACTGTTCGTGCAAGTAAAATTTTTTATGCGAACCACTGCATATTCTCCGCTCTTCATTTTATTGCACAAGTATGCTGACCTTCAATAGCTATAACATAGAGGCCCGCCAATCGGAAGCTTTCTAACTGGAAGAAAGGACGATGCTGCCATAGACCAAGAAAAAACTGCCCTTCGGATCAAGGGCAGTTTTTAGAGCCTTGCTATTTAATGCGTGATGCGACTGAACATTTCTTTACTAACGATAACATGCTTCAGTTCTGCTTCCGACGCCTTGGACGAGACGCCTCCTGCGAGCCGTTTGAACTTTAGCTTTCCAACCTCTCACCGTTTTGATGATGGAGCATTGTCAGTTTTTCCGGGAGCGGCATTGAAAATCGAATTAGCCAGCAACCGATATTGATGCTGCGGATGATCGTCATTGGTTAAATCGTTAGCGAAAACAGTTAAGTTCTTGTTGTGATCTTTATACGTGAAGGCCATAATCTTCCCTTTGGCAGCATCATAAGCGATAAAACCGACATCAGATAACACTTTGTGCACGATTTCTTAAACACATCCCCATTTCTTAATATTTTCAAATTGTAATAAGAGAAAAGACGATACAAGGGTGAGGGGTCTTAGCTGGATTTCATTTATAGATAAACAAAGGCCTGTAGAACTTTTGGTTCTACAAGTTTCCTCGGACTCTGGTTCAGCATGAACTCATCCACTGCATATTCCTCTCGACAGGCTAAAATCCTGAAGGAGCTGCCTCTCGGTTCCTTCAGGCAACATGTTGAAGACCGCCTATCTCAGTCTCGCCGGTCCCGTGACGGGTCCCAAATTGCTGAATGCCCGGTCAAAGCGTCGCATCGCTGTCTCGAGCGGACCGGTAGGAAGCCGTGCAATCAGCCACCCTGTCACCGTCGCCACGGCCGCGACGAACAGATCACCGAATGGAATTGCCCCGATATCATACTTGGCCCCCGAGATTTCAAGAGCCCATATGACAACAAACTGAGCTGCATACATCGTCAACGCTACACGTCCGACTCCCGCGAACGGCTTTAGCACGGCAGAAATCTTCTGCGGCACGAGACATACCATTCCTAGAACCAGAAAGGCAGCCCCAAGCCCCAGCATCGTCTGGAAAGTTGACGCACTGTGCGGAGCTATCGAAAGAAGATTGTGCCAAAGCGGCGGTGCCACGTTGTGCGGCCAGATTGCATACTGATCCGGCTCGGCGCCGGCGGTGCCTTGAACACTTACGAGCCATTCTTCGAAGGAACGGCTCAGCCAAGGAAGAACGAAAACGCCCAATAACTTAGAGACGATAAGCATGACTGCGCCGCTGCTTACTAGCGAAAGTGCCGTACGCATCCTGGTCAGATCAAAGCGCCCGATTGCCATACCGGCGACGAAAGCGGGTGCAAGTGCGAGCGCCGACATCGGGCCGCCTGCAATATCGCCAAGCAAGTTTGCTCCCGACAGGACGCTCCCTCCGAGAATCATCAGCGGCGGGCTCACCGCAAGCAAAACAGCTGCTGTTGTAACGAGCACACGCGTCGAACGGCGAATCAGCACCAATGCCAGCACAAAAAGTGCAGCATAAGCCGGCAAAATCACCCCGAACGGAGTATTCAGCATGATGAGCAAATATCCTATCATATCGATAAATACCGCGCGGGCAAGCATCCGCGTCCGAAATGCGGCCGGCTCCATTCCTCTGTCCATCATGCGCCCGGCCATGATCGAATAGGAGATTCCGCCGCAAAGCACAAATAGAAGCGTCGTATTCCCGGAAACGATCGAACCGTTCGTTTCGTTCAAGGCGAAGTGCTGCAAATACATCCCGATGACCGCCAGTCCCCGTGCTGCGTCAAGTGCCACAATACGCCCTTTCCCCCGCGATTTTTCACGCACGATCTTCTGTCCTTCTGCTGAGTCCCGGGTGACAATTTCAACGAGTGCACCGTCCTGAAGCGGAGTTGATAAATCTACAAGCTTTCCGTTTAATTTACCTGCAACCGCATGTTCCAGACCGCAGCTAATGGAAGCAGCAACATCTTCAATACTTGCTTCCTCCTCAAATTCTCTGACGGACCCGTCAGGCAGTTTAATGCGAATTGACAACTGTATTCCTCCTCAAAAAAAAATTAATCCTTTTCCTATATTTAGGTGAAGCCATGCTGTATTCAATATAGCGGGCAGATGTCGCTAAAGTTTGATCAACTTGTAAACAAAACGTAAAAAGGCGGTCGGAGGATCGGAACACATCATTGGTATAAAGAAAAGCACCTTGTCGATGACAAGGTGCTTCATTTCACAGTGCGATGAATGAAGAGTGCGGACAACAGTTGGTCATTGCGTTTATGTTGGCGGCTCTCCGCTTTGATGAGGAATAAACAAAAAGAGCATTCCTTGTGTAAGGAACGCTCTTTCGTCGTTTGGCAATACGGTTTTTAGCGATATCGGTGGTCGTGGTTGAATATACCCATAGAACCATTGATATATCAAGGTTTTTGTCTGCCTTTGTATAAAATTTGCGCAAAAAATTTAAAATTGTTAATAATGCGGACAGCCGCATATTCAAATATTGATATGATGAAAATTCCAACACAAGGGACGAAGAAAGATGAGTATTAACACAATCGTTCTGGTTTTCAAACTAAAATAATTCTTTCACCAAAAAGGCAGGCCATCACATGACCTGCCCAAACACAATTATGTTGCGAGCCTAGATGCTACAGAAAATTCTGCATGTTGTTGTTCAACAGATGTGTGAATGGAAGCGCTCGACACGACCAACAAGCCCAAAGCAAGGGTCAGCGAAAGAAACAGCTTAGATTTCATACAGAAAGTCGCCCCTTTTGATTTGTTTCTGAGCCTGCACCATCTGATCATAAAAAAATATGGAATCATTTGGCCGCTCATTCCTAGTATAGAATAGAGCTGCTTCTAATGCCAGTTCCTCAAGATAGGGGTAACCACGACTATCCCGTAATGGTTTCATTGTTTCTAGTACCTCTGACTTATTAGCTGATTTTATAAACAGTGCCTCTAAAACATCCAACAGACACAGGAATAATTCATCTTCAAATACCCGCGCACTTTCAAGCGCCTTTTCATAAAATTTTCGTCCTTCAATATTTTCGTTATTTCGAAAGTGAATTAATGCCAAATCATAATAAGCCTGAGTCAGTTCTTTTGCCTTTATTTCCTTTGCTACATCAATCGCCTTATGAAAGTATTCAATAGCTTTTGTTGGTCTCTCCATTGCATTATAACAATATGCTACATTTAAAAGAGCCTTTGCAACGATCGCCTTGTTTTGAATGTCTTCCGCGGATTCCTTAGCGCTTAAAAGATGCGGTAAAGCTTGATCATGGGTTGATAAATCAATGTAATTCCCAGCAACAACGAATAGACAATTAATTCTTCGAATCACATATGCATCATAGGATTTATAAATATCATAAGCGAGAGACACATAATACATTGACATATGAGTCTGTTTCATATGATAAAACACTTCCGCCATCTTATAATAGAATTCAGCCTTTTCTATTTTATCTGAAACTTTCGTCAACTTTTTTTCTGCTGCTCTATATGCCTTGATTGCCTTTATGTATTTTCCGCGAGAAAAATGATACATTCCGGTGAAAAAGGAAAAATAGTATTCGAGCAAGCCTGACAATTTTCTTCCCTGTCCCTCAATTTCCCTAAGATAATCAGATTTGCTCAGCTTTTTTTCTGCCGGGAAAAGATATTCCAACATTAACTCATGTCTAAAATTCATAAGCTGATAATAGGAAAGCAAGTCCTGATCTTCTTCCATTCTTTCTATAGCTAAGTGAACTTCCGCCTTTAATCGTTCTGCTTCTATTACGTTTAATTTTTGAATTTCGTTGTACCAGCGGTTTATTTTGATTCCAACTTCTGAAGACGGGATAGTCTCCAACTGCCATCATTCCCTTCCAGCTAACATCCTTTTTATGTTAAAGATTAACATACAATTCATAATTGCAAAACTTCTATCAGCCCAAAAAACGAAATTTTCGTGATACCGAAAGACCAATTTAAAACAAATGGCTTTTTGGTTTAGTCACAGAGCCTAAAGAATGCTACAACAAACTTGTTTACGGTAATCGAAATGAATCAATAGAAATAATGACCTAAGCCCAATGATTCATTTTCATGGTTGAACAGGATATATTCACCAAGTACTTTCTATAAAGTGGTAAACTATATACTGATTGTAATGAAAAGGATTAGAGGAGAATGCCATGAAGACTCTTGATGTTCAGGCGCTGCACAAT
>ERZ1673782.25-NODE-25-length-25657-cov-20.603937_pt1 | contig 25657 bp, 23 predicted proteins | sample MGYA00580134_ERZ1673782 | MGnify/ENA primary metagenome ERZ1673782 (study PRJEB41219, sample SAMN04549594) | soil metagenome | isolation source: soil | place: USA: Texas, Big Bend National Park | collected 2009-03-17 ...
GACAAAAACAGGTCGGATTTTTAAAATCCGACCTGTTTTGTCAACGGTCTGAAACCGGCTCTCTTATGAGCCGGTTTTTTTCAATCATTTTACCCAAACACCTTGAGCAGGTCTTCTTTATTTTGCGAAAGCCAAAAACGCATCATGCGCTTTGCGCCTTCAAGATCGTGAAGCTTTGCCTGGCCGCACTGTTTTTCGTTAGCCGCCGGAATTTCAGTCACTTCAACGGCTTCTTTGAACGTATCCTCAAGCAAATCAACGATTTCTTCCACTTTCGGCTCACCGCTTACCACCAGGTAATAGCCCGTTTGGCAGCCCATCGGCGAAATGTCGATAATATCAAAGTGGTCATATTTTTCCGCATATGTGCGGATTGTAAATGCAAGAAGGTGCTCCAAAGTATGAATCGTATCAGGTTTCATTGCCTGTTTATTCGGCTGGCAAAAACGGATGTCAAACTTGTTGACGACGCCGTCCGTTCCCACTTTGTGGACGCCGCAGTGTCTGACATAAGGCGCTTTTACCGCATTATGGTCAAGCTCAAAACTTTCAACTGAAGGCATGGTTCCTCTCTCCCCTCTAATCGGTCTTTTTGTATTATATCATACTTTACCGATAAGTTTTCAGGTGAATGCTTTTCCTTTTTATGCGTTTTTTGCTTATATTATAATAAGATCAAAACAAAAAAGGTGCGAAAAACATGAAAACCGTATTCCTGCTGCTCATCCGCTTTTATCAAAAATGGATATCACCGGCTCTTCCGCCGACCTGCCGTTTTTATCCGACATGCTCCAATTACGGTCTTGAAGCGATCGAAAAGCACGGCGCATTTAAAGGCGGATGGCTCACCATCAAGCGGATTCTAAAATGCCATCCGTTTCATCCCGGCGGAATAGATCCCGTTCCGGAAAAAAAGCAAAAGGATTAGCGCTCTTCCGGATATCCGTTGACAATGAGATCCAGTCTGCCTGTTTCCGGATCAATGACAAGTCCGTGAACAGGTACTTCCTCCGGCATCAGCGGATGGTTCCGAATAACGCTTACACTGTCCCTGACGCTGTCCTCTACAGAATCAAAGCTTTTCAGCCATTGTTCAAAATCGACGCCGGAGTACTCAAGCGTTTCAATCCGTTCTTTTGGAATGCCGCGCTTGACGACTTTGTCCAAAAAGCTGTCGCAGCTCAGCTTGCTCATGCCGCAGTCATAATGGCCGATCACGCATACTTCATCAGCGTTCAGTTCGTATACCGCAACGAGAATGCTCCGCATAATACTTCCGAAAGGATGAGCCACGAGTGCGCCCGCGCTCTTAACGATCTTCACGTCTCCGTTCCGCATATTCATGGCATGAGGAAGCAGCTCGACAAGCCTTGTGTCCATGCAAGACAGAATCACCATTCTTTTATCGGGAAACTTGCTTGTTTGATATTTTTGATAGTCCTGCCGTTCAACAAACTGTTGATTGAACTGTAGAATATTATCCAAAAGTTTCATGGCTCATTTCCTTTCTAAACGCTTTTTATATCTAAATATAACATATTTCTTGTATTTTTTTCACAAGTCCAGTAAGATTTCCTTTGTGCAAATCGAAACAATTACGTTTTAAGGAAGGTGAAAAACATGAAGGAAAACCTGATTCCGGTCACTGTTTTAAGCGGTTATCTAGGGTCCGGGAAAACGACGCTGCTGCAGCATGTCCTGCATGAAGCGCACGGCTTGAAAATCGCCGTGATCGTCAATGATATGAGCGAGATTAATATCGACGGCTCCCTCGTGAAAAAAGGTGACCTCATCCGCACGGATGAAAAGCTTGTCGAAATGCAGAACGGCTGCATTTGCTGTACGCTGAGAGACGATCTGCTCATCGAAGTCAAAAAGCTGGCGGAGAACGGCGGAATCGATTATATTCTCATTGAATCTTCCGGTATCAGCGAGCCGATTCCCGTCGCCCAAACCTTTACGTACAAAGATGAGGAGCTGAATATTGATTTAGGCAAATATTGCAGGCTTGATACAATGGTCACCGTCGTCGACGGCAGCCGTTTTTTTGAGGACTTCGCTTCGGGCGAGAGCCTATTGGAACGGAAGCAGGCGGCAGATGAAACGGACAGCCGGGAAGTGGCCGACCTTTTAATTGAGCAAATTGAATTTGCCGATGTCCTCATTTTGAATAAAACTGATTTACTCAATGAAGAAGAGCAGGAAAAGCTGTTCTGGTCCCTGAGAAAACTGAATCCGGACTGCAGAATCATTTCTGCGGCATTCGCAAAAGTGCCGCTTTCGGCCATCATGAATACGAAATCGTTCGATTTTGAAAAAGCAAGTCAATCAGCGGGATGGATCAAAGAGCTGAATGAAGAGCACACACCTGAAACAGAGGAATTCGGAATCTCTTCTTTCGTCTATCAAAAGCAAAGGCCTTTCCATCCTGAAAGACTGAAGCGCTGGCTTGAAAACTGGCCGCCGCAAATTATCAGAGCAAAAGGCTTCTTCTGGCTTGCTTCTCGAAATGACACAGCAGGCCTTCTGTCCCAGGCAGGCTCTTCCCTGATGATCCAAAGCGCGGGCCCCTGGATTGCAGCGTCTACCGAGGAAGAACAAAAGCTCGCGTTTGAAGAGGACCCTAATTTGAAAGCGGACTGGGATGAAACATACGGAGACCGGAAAACGGAAATCGTTTTTATCGGCATTGACATGAATCAGGAAGACATTATCCGCTCCCTGGATCAGACCCTTCTTACAGATAAAGAAATGAATTCAGACTGGTCGGCCTTACTTGATTCACTGCCTGAGTATATTTAACTATCATTTCCTCTTTTCAAATCGTAATTATTACGATACAATGATACAGGACCATTAAATCGGAACCATTTCAGTTTTACATTGAGAGGAGAAATACCATGAAAAAAACATTCGGAATAGCATCTGCATTCATTCTTGCTGCCGGATTAACAGCGGGTTGCTCAAGCAATGGAGCTTCCAGTGAACAAAAAGAAAATAAAGACACGCTGGACATCTATACAACCATTTATCCGCTTGAAGACTTCACCAAAAAGATCGGCGGAGAATATGTGAACGTTAAAAGTGTTTACCCGCCAAACGTTGAAGCGCACACTTACGAGCCAAGCTCAAAAACGATGGCGGAAATTTCCGACTCGGATGCCTTTATATACTCTGGAGTCGGTGTTGAAGGATTCGCAGACAAAGCTGTAAGCACACTTAAAAACAGCGACGTCAAAATCGTCAAAGCCGGGGAGGGCATTGACCTTCTGTCACGTGAAGAAGAAGGCGAACATGATGAGCATGCACATGGAGAAGAACACGGTGAGCACGATGAGCATGCACATGAAGAAGAACATGAACACGGAGAAGCCGAAGGCCACGATCATCATCACGACCATGGAGATCATGACCCGCACGCATGGCTTGATCCTGTCCTTGCTGAAAAAATGGCCGAAAACATTAAAGACCAACTCGTAAAATTAGAACCTGAACACGAAAAAACGTTTACGAAAAACTATGAGTCATTAAAAAAAGACTTGGAGCAGCTTGACAAAGACTTCAAACAAACAGTCGACAAAGCTGATAAAAAAGAAATTCTCGTCTCACATGCCGCCTACGGCTACTGGGAAAAACGCTACGGCATTAAGCAGATAAGCGTTCTCGGCCTTTCGCCTACTGAGGAACCTTCACAAAAGCAGCTTGAAAACATTGTTAAAACAGCGAAAGAACATAATATTAAATATATCATTTTTGAAAGCAATGTCAGCAGCAAAATCTCCGAGATCATCAAAAAAGAAATCGGAGCGGAAAGTCTGACGATGAAAAACCTTGAATCTGTAACAAAAGAAGACATTGAAAGCGGCAAAGATTATACCGCCATCATGAAAGAAAACCTGGACGTCTTGAAAAAAGCTTTATCAAGCAAATAACAGAGAACAAGCGCATGAGATGTCATGCGCTTGTTTTTTAAATGGACGAAAAAAAAGGCCGGAAACATCCGGTCTTTTTAATTTATTAATCCATATTAAATCTTTTCTTGAACTGTTCGACCCTTCCGCCTCTTTCATTGAATTTCTGTCTTCCGGTATAAAACGGATGGGTATCAGAGCTCACCTCAACTTTTATAACGGGATACGTCTTGCCGTCTTCCCACTCGGCCGTCTCATCGGAAGTTTTAGTTGAGCGGCTTAAAAAACGGTACCCGCTGTTTACATCCTGAAAGATCACTTGATAAGTTTTCGGATGAATATTTGGTTTCATATGCCATTCCTCCTATCAAAACGTAATAATTACGTTTTATTATATACCTTTCAAATCCCTGTGTCAAAAATGAATGTTCATTTGCCATACTTAATCCCTTTATCCATTTTAACCTCCTACAGGAAGAATAATCTAAAAAAGGCGGTAAACAATAAAAAGCAAAATGGTGTAAATGAAAGGTGGTTTTCCGGATGAATGACTTGATTTTTGCAAGAAGCCTTTTCGGAACAACGATGGGATTCCATATTATTTTTGCCTCGCTCGGTGTCGGAATTCCTTTGATGATTTTGCTGGCCGAGCTGATCTATCAAAGAACGAAAGATCCCCACTACGCCATTATGGCCAAAAGATGGACGAAGGCGCAGGCCGTGTTGCTCGGGGTCGCCATACCGACCGGAACCATTGCCGGCACGCAGCTAGCCCTGCTCTGGCCGGGATTCATGGAAGTGATCGGAAAAGTCATGTCCCTTCCATTTCAAATTGAAATCTACGCCTTTTTTATTGAGGCTTTATTTATGTCCATTTATGTTTACGCAGCCGATCGGCTGACTCCACTTATGAGAATTACAGCCGTCATTTTTATCGTTATCGGAGCAGCCGCATCGGCCATCTTGATTACAAATGTGCACGCTTTTCAGGGAACGCCAGAAGGCTTCAAAATTGTAAACGGTGAAATTACGGATGTTCAGCCGTGGACGGCGTTCTTCAACAAAAGCTTTGTGGCCACAGCAGGACATGTTGTCGTCTCCGCTTTTATGACAGGTGCGTTTATTATTGCGACGATAGCCGCCTACAAAATGCTCCGAAACCGCGGCGATGATAGAGTCTACGCCCTTCATAGGAAAGCGCTGCTGCTCGGGCTGATTGTCGGAGGAGCGTTTTCTCTGGTCACGGCTCTGAGCGGGCACGAATCCGCACAGCTACTTCACCGCTACCAGCCTGAAAAACTGGCGGGCGCAGAAGGGCTGTTTGAAACCCAGTCCCATGCTCCTCTTGCGATCGGCGGATTTACTGATGAAAAGACGCAATCGGTGAAATGGGCGATTGAGATTCCGTGGGCTTTAAGCTTTTTGGCCGACAACCGCTTTGACACCGTCGTAAAAGGGCTGAATGACTTTCCAAGGGATGAGTGGCCTCCCCTGTTCATTCATACCTTATTTAACGGCATGGTTTTTATCGGCAGCCTTTTGATTGTTTATGCCGCTGTGGGTTTTATTTGGAGAAAAGTCATGAAAAAAGACCGCTTTCCCCGCTGGATGCTGGCCGTGTTCATAACCGGCGGCCCGCTCGCATTGCTCGCAATCGAACTTGGCTGGGTATTCGCTTGCACCGGAAGGCAGCCTTGGGTCATTTACCATATGCAGAAAACGTCGGAAGTAGTGACCACCTCCGGCTCGATCGGCATATTGTTTCTTTTGTTCTTTATCGTCTATATCATTTTAGGAGCAGCGGTGGTGTTCGTATTGCAATATTACTTTAAACGCCATCCTGTTGAAGAGGACTTAAAAAGCAGCTGAATGCACAAAAAAAACAGAAGGGAAGTCATATGATGCAACTGGATGGAACAACAGATGCCCTGCTGGCTATTTCGATCGTCTGGGGATTTATATTTATATACGCCGTTATGGCGTCGATGGATTTTGGAGCGGGATTTTGGTCGATGATTTATATGAACAAAAAACAGCTGAAAGCAACCAATATTGCAAACCGCTATCTTTCTCCGACCTGGGAAGTAACCAATGTTTTCATCGTCGGAATCGTCGTAGCCCTTTTCAGCTTTTTCCCGGGCGGCACTTTTGTGCTGGGGACTGTGCTTTTGATTCCCGGCAGCATCATTTTATTGCTTTTGGCGATTCGAAGCGGATTTTTGGTCTTCTCCCACGCTGCAAAAGATTATGAAAGGGCGCTGACTTACGTTTCAGGGATCAGCGGCTTTATCATTCCGGCTGTTTTAATCCTTGTCTTGCCTGTGACACACGGCAATTTCGTATACCAGGTAGACGGAAGCCACCAATTGGACTTTGTCAATTTGTTTTTAAGCCCTCATGCCTATTCTTTTATGGGCTTCGCCATTTTCAGTACGCTGTTTCTGTCTTCACTGCTGCTGGCTGATTTTTCAAATGTAGCCGGAGAAAAAGACGCGTATCAGGTCTACCGCCGAAACGCTTTAATTACCGGGCCGCTCGCACTGCTCATGTCGTTCAGCATCATGATGACCATGAGGACGGAAGCCAGCTGGCTTTATACAAAAATGATGGACGGGCTTCCATGGCTGATTTTATCGTTTTTGCTGTTTCTCGTCGCATTTGCGGCTCTGTTTCTGCCAAACAGACATAACAGCGACCGGCTGGGAAAGCCGCGCCTGGCTGTCATCGCCATTACGCTGCAGTATTTTACGGCGAGCTATGTGTACGGGAGGGCGCACCTTCCTTACATGGTCTATCCTGATGTCACGATTCAATCGGGCTTCACCGCACCGGAGACATTCAGGGCGCTGTTCATCTCCTACATCGTCGGTTTTATTATTTTATTCCCCGGCTTTTATTATTTCTGGAAATTGTTCATGAAGGACAAGCGGTACATCAAACAGCATGAATAAGGTTAAGCTAAATGTGTACAACTTTTAAAGGGGGCCCAAACTAAATGGAGCAAAAAATACTGTGTGAAGTCAGCAACTGCACCTATTGGGAAGAGGGTAACAAATGCACAGCCGACGCCATCTATGTCGTCAGCCATGCTGAAGGTGAAAAAGCTTCTAATAGTGAAGAAACGGATTGCAAAACCTTTAAACCTGAACATCATTAAAACGGATGAATGAAGGAGGGACAGTCGTGAATAAAGAGTCGCTGTTACAGGCTTTTTATCAGGAAATCCACGGGGCGGATGAAACCGCATTTCAAAAAGCCGCCCGCTCCTTCATGAACTTATGGGATTATGAATACGGCTGTCTCGACGGGCTGCCGGATCAAGCGGACCGGGTGATCGGACAGATCGTGCACGAAGATTTGCTTTTGGGCGATTAAAGGAAAGGGCTGTCATAAAGGCAGCTCTTTTTATGTTAAAAAAACCGGCTAGAAAGCCGGTCCAAACGAGAAGGGAATAATGTACAGCTTTAATATACATGAGAGGCCGCCTATTTAACAAAGCTTGAAAATCTGGAAATCGGCGTTTAAAACAGCCTTTACTGCTTAAAAACGTCTATTTTAGATGAATTCTTTCTTAAAATATGAGTATCGACTTCAAATCCCATTCCCGGTAAGGTTGGAACCTGAATATAGCCGCCCTCGATCCGGATTTCCGGTTTTACGATATCCTCTTCCCAATACCTTGAGGATGAAGAAAGATCCCCGGGAATCAAAAACTGCGGAAGAGAACTCAGTGCAAGATTATGGGCTCTTGAAATGCCGGTTTCAAACATGCCGCCGCACCAGACAGGCATTTGATGTTCTTTGCAGATGTCGTGGATTTTCAGAGCTTCTGTCAAACCGCCGACTCGGGACGGCTTTATATTGATAATTTTGCAGCTGCCGAGCTCAATTGCCTTTCGCGCATCAGCAGCCGAACGGATGCTTTCGTCAAGACAAATTGATGTTTTGATATGTTTTTGCAGATGGCGGTGGTCAACGATATCATCATCAGCCAGAGGCTGTTCGATCATCATTAATTTAAATGCGTCAAGCTCTTTAATCCGGCTGATGTCTTTTAATTCATAAGAAGAGTTGGCATCTGCCATCAGCGGCACCTTCGGAAAATGCCGGCGTATTTCTTTTAAAAGCTCTATATCCTGCCCGGGCTGAATTTTGATTTTTATTCTTTGATATCCTTCTTTTACATATTGTTCAATTTCCTGAAGCATATCATCCAATGGGGCAAGACCGACGACGACTCCGGCAGGAACTTCTGTTTTTACTCCGCCCAGCGCCTCTCTTAAAGAGATCCCTTTTTTCCTGGCGTAAATGTCCCAAAAGGCGGCTTCAAGGCCGGCCTTTGCCATTCGGTTGCCTTTGAATCCGCGAAGCGCCTCGGGCACTTCGGAAGGGTGTGTGAATGATTCGCGCAGCACAGCCGGAATCAAAAAATCTTTGAGCATGTGGTAGCATGTCTCCGTTGTTTCTTCGGTGTACCACGGAGATGAAAAAGCGGATACTTCCCCCCAGCCTGTCACACCTTCTTGATCAGCAGCTTCAACGATGATAAACTTGCGATCCTGAAAGGTTTCCAAGCTTGATTTAAAAGGCTTTTTCAGCCGCATGCTGAGATGGTACAATGTCAGCTGTTTGATTTGAATCATGGCGCTCTCCCTCTACAATTTATGTCTCATCAGTTTATTTGAAGCATTTCTCGGCAGCCTATCGACAAAATGAAATGCTTTAGGCACTTTATATGAAGCAAGCCGTTCTTTGCAAAATTCGCTCAGCTCCTCTTCATCAACGGGGCTGTCGGCGACGAGATAGGCGTGGGGAACCTTTCCCCAAGTTTTGTCATCGACTCCTTTCACCCCCGCTTCCGCGACATTGGGGTGTGACAGAAGAACGGCCTCGACTTCAGCCGGATAGATGTTTTCTCCTCCTGATATGATTAAGTCTGAACGCCTGTCCAGCACATATAAAAATCCGTCATCGTCAAAATACCCGATATCACCGGTTTTAAACCAGCCGTCATTGAATGAGTCTTTATTTGCCGCCTCATTTTTCAAGTAGCCCTTCATAACGGTCGGCCCTTTTACGGTTATTTCACCATGTTCTCCGGGTTGGCATTCCGTTCCGTTCTTTTCGATTTTGATGCTTGATGCAAACAGCGGCTTGCCGGCTGAACCGAGCTTTTCAATCGAGTATTCCGGGGCGAGGGTCGCAATCTGTGAGCACGTTTCAGTCATTCCGTACGACTGTACGACGGGCAGCCGCTTTCTTTTGCATTCCTCAAGGAGAGAAAGCGGTGCTGGCCCTCCGCCCAATAACAGGCACCTTAATGATCCGGGGCATCTGTCGACTTTTGCCGCAAGCCTCGACAGCATCGTCTGAACGACCGATGCAATCGTTACTTGCTGGTCTTTGATCGAACGAAGAACTTCTTCCGCGTCAAACCTTTGATGCAAAACGACAGTCATTCCGTAAATGACCGATTTAAAAAGCGCCGATAAGCCGCTGATATGGAAAAGCGGCAAGGCGATCAGCCAGCGGTCGTGTTCTTGGAGCCCCAAATTCAAGGCGGATGAAACCGCGCTGAAATAATGGTTTGCAAATGTCTGCATAACCCCTTTCGGCCGTCCGGTCGTTCCAGACGTATACATGATTGTTGCCGCATCGTCCAAATGAATGCTTTCGATTTCTGTAACCGGCGGGCAAGCGGCGTTTTGAACGTCTTCAATGTCAACAGCGCGAGCCGGCTGTCCCCCTCTATGCTCTTCTATGAAAGGCTTCTCTGTAAGCAATAGCTTTGCTTCAGAATGTTCAATTTGATATGATCGTTCGGCCATTGACAGCTTCGTATTCAGCAAAACGATGCGAACGCCGAGAAGAAAGCAGGCATGGACGGCGATGACCATCTCCATCCGGTTTGTGAGAAGTAAAGCCGCTGTATCCCCATTCTTCAGACCAAAGCTCTTCAGCCGGCCGGCCGTTTTTTTTGCTTCATGAAATAATTGAATAAAAGTCAGCTTGTGATCTCCCTGAATCACAGCCATCCTGTCAGGTGTCAGTTCTGCTCGCTGTTTAAGCCAATTCGGATGGTCCATCAGCATATCATCATCTCCAAAAAATGTCTTGAATGATAAAAGAAACAGCTCAGTCGCACCAAGCTGTTTCTCTCTTCCGATTTTTAAGGAAAACGCGGGAACTGTCCGAAGTCTGGACGGCGTTTTTCTTTAAACGCATCGCGGCCTTCTTTCGCTTCATCTGTTGTGTAATAAAGCAGTGTCGCATCTCCGGCAAACTGCTGGATGCCGGCAAGCCCGTCCGTATCGGCGTTAAAGGCCGCTTTAAGGAATCTGAGTGCTGTCGGGCTTTTCTCAAGCATTTCTTCACACCATTTAATCGTTTCTTCTTCAAGCTTTTCAAGCGGTACAACCGTATTGACAAGGCCCATTTCTTTTGCTTCCTGAGCGTTGTACTGACGGCACAGATACCAGATTTCGCGCGCTTTTTTATGTCCGACGATACGCGCCAGATAGCCTGATCCGTAGCCCGCATCAAAGCTGCCGACTTTCGGCCCTGTTTGTCCGAAAATCGCGTTGTCCGCAGCAATCGTCAAATCGCATACGACGTGGAGCACATGGCCGCCGCCGATCGCATAGCCTGACACCATCGCTACAACAGGCTTCGGAATGACGCGGATCAGCCGCTGAAGATCAAGCACATTCAAACGCGGAATCTCGTCTTCACCGACATAGCCTCCGTGTCCCCTTACTTTCTGGTCTCCTCCTGAACAGAACGCTTTATCCCCGGCACCTGCAAGGATAATGACACCGATATTGGCATCATCCCGCGCATATGCAAACGCATCGATCAGTTCTGAAACCGTTTTTGGACGAAATGCGTTATGTACCTCAGGGCGATTGATCGTGATTTTGGCGATGCCGTTATATGTTTCATATAATACATCTTCGTATTGACGTTCGCTTTTCCATTCTACAGTCATTGATGTGTACCTCCTACTTTAAAATAAACTCACTTACTATTCTACCAAAAAAATCGGGCTCTTCCACATGAACCGCATGACCGGTATGTTCAACAATCTCGAGGCGGGCGGCTGGAATCCGCTTTGCCATGCTTTCATTGATGGCGACAAATTTCTGATCCAGGCTTCCCGCGATGAGAAGCACCGGATAATTGATCCCGCTCAGTTTGTTCCACCAAGACGGCTGTGATCCGGTCCCCATTCCGATTAAGCTGCCTCGAAGGCCGATCGGATTGTTGTTCAGACGTTCTTCGCGCACTTTTTTTCTTTTTGAAGGGTCCATTGAAAGCTGGGATGCAAACAGCGGAATGCCTTCCCAATAATCTACGAAAGACTTGATTCCTTCTTCAAGTATCCGCCTGCTGAGCCGGCTGTCCTGCTCCCTGCGCGCTTTTCTTTCTTCAGGCGAATCAAGCCCCGGAGAACTGCTCTCCAGCACAAGACCGGACACACGCTCGGGGTGAATCATCGCCAAGGATAAGGCAAGCCGGCCGCCCATTGAATAACCGATGAGGTAAGCCTGTTTTACATTTAAACGATCAAAAATTTCGATGAGATCCGCTGCCTGCTTCTCTGTTGTGTAGCGCCGGCTGTCCGATGGCGAGTCGGTTCCGCCGTGTCCGAGCAGATTCAGCTTGATCAGACGCATCCCCTGAAAATAGCCGTCTATCCCGTCCCATGTGGCCGCGCTTCCTGTAAAGCCATGCAAAAACACCGCCGTTTTTTCTGCAGACAGGCCATTGTCTTCAATTTTATAGGAAACGCCGTCTTTCAGTGTCAATTTCAAAACGGCCACTCTTTTCTTATTTCATGCAGCGCGGAATCAAGCATCCGGCGATGCTGCTCCACACGATCATCGCGCTTCGTTTTCACCTCAATGATATCCAAGCCGCGGCGGTTGACGGAGGATAAATACGCATCGGCAAAATGTGCGGATGATTCAGGGCATATATAGCGTCCCCCATACAGCTTGGCAGCATGCTCGAATTCGAGACCCGTCGGCGTTCCGAACAAGAGCTCGAAGTACCTTTCTTCAGCAGATTGGGGAAGAAATGAGAAAATGCCGCCGCCATCATTGTTGACGAGAACGACAGTCAGCGGAATATCGAGCGTTTTGCTGACGAGGAGGCCGTTTAAGTCGTGATAAAATGACAGATCGCCGATGACAAGGGTTACCGGTTCTTTCGTTGCGGCATATATGCCCAGCGCCGTTGAGACAACACCGTCTATCCCGTTCGCCCCTCTATTGGCAAAAATCCGGAAGGTCCGTTCCTGATTTTCAAAAAATGTGTCCGCATCGCGGATCGGCATGCTGTTTCCGACAAACACGGAGCTGTTGTCCGGAATCAAATGCTGAAGGTTCCGGTAGATATTTCCTTCAAAGGTAAGATCCTCAGCTTCAAGATTTCTTAAAAGAGCGCGGAAGCGGCTGTTGGCAAACCGCCACTTCTCAAGCCAGTTGCCTGTCCTATTTTCTGAATTGACAGCGGAATCCGCAAGAACAGCAATCTCCTCTTCCGTGCAATGCAGCATATGTGCGCTGAGCTGAGTCGGATCGCGCCATCCTCCATCTGGATCAACGACGATTTGCCTAATGCTCGGATTTTGCTTCAGCAGCTGAAAAAGCGGCTTGGAAACCGGCATCGCACCGAAGCGGATGACAAGCTCAGGCATGAGCTCGCGTTTCAGCTGTTCTTCTTTCAATAATGAGTCGTATGCATCGATAATGGTTTCTTTTGAATGGGTGCCGTTTCTCAAGTTTGAGAGCGGGTCAGCCAAAATTGGGTATTCTGCTGCCTGTGAAAGAGCTACAATATGTTCTTTTGCATCATCATCTTGCAGCTCTCCGCAGACGATTACGCCTTTTTCGGTCTCTTTAATCAGAGCACTCAGCGCTACAAGCTCATGCCGATCAGCACGGAAGCGGCCGCTTTCAACCGTCACATGACTGCCGCTTCTCAGCCTTTGAAAAGGTTCATCCTCAAGGTTCGGCATGAGCGGCTCTCTCAGCGGAAAGTTGATATGCACGGGCCCGCGCGGCGCTTTTTTGGCTTCTCCGGCTGCACGTGCTGCCAAAGACCGGATGTACGCCAGCATGTCAGGATGACTGTCAGGCAAAGCCGAGTCTGTGAAAAACTTAACAAAGTTTCCGAATAAGAATTGCTGATCAATCGCCTGAGGTGCTCCTACTTCTCTCAGTTCATGCGGCCGATCAGCCGTTAAGATCATAAGCGGTATTCTAGAATAATGAGCCTCGATCACAGCCGGGTAGAAATTCGCTGCAGCCGTCCCGGATGTACAGATCAATGCGACTGGCTTCCGCATTGCCTTTGCCATGCCCATTGCAAAAAAAGCAGCGGATCTTTCATCCACATGGATATGAACATTGATGTCCGGATGACTCGCGGCCAAAATCGCAAGGGGCGTCGATCTTGATCCCGGGCAGATGACCGCTTCTGTCACGCCTGCAAGGGAAAGCTCATCAATAAAATTCCCTATATATTTTGTAATCGGATTTTCAGTCAACGGATATCGCCTCCAAGAGCAGACAGCATCGGCTTCATCTTAATTTGTGTTTCTTCGTATTCCATAAGAGGATCGGAATCAGCCACAACCCCGCAGCCGGCGAAAATTCTGGCCGCATTTGAATCGATAAGTCCCGACCTGATCGCCACCGCGAATTCCCCATTGCCGGACATGTCGATCCAGCCCGCCGGTGCCGCATACCAGCCCCTTGACATCGGTTCCAACTCCCTGATAACCTCAATCGCTTTTTGCTGTGGTGCTCCTCCGAGCGCAGGAGTTGGGTGAAGCTTCTCGATTAAATCAAAAATCGAGGACTCCGCATTCATTTTGCCGACAATCGGCGTATACAAATGCTGCACATTTTTTGTTTTGTAAAGTCCCGGCTTGGCCGGCTTTTTGATATTGCTGCAATTTGACAAAAGCGCCTGATGAATCATATTGACGACAATGTCATGTTCGATTAGATTTTTTTCATCGTTTAACAGCTCAAGACCGAGCATCCGGTCTTCCTGCTCACTTTCGCCTCTCTTGATTGAACCGGCGAGGCAGGTCGACAGAACGTTCTCTCCGTCTTTTTTGACAAGACGTTCCGGAGACGCGCCCACAAAACTTTTGCCGTTTTCTTCAATGGCGAATATATAGCTCGTTTTTTGTTCAGACATCAGATTGAATAATACTCTGTGAAGTTCGACAGGCTGATCGAACGTTAAAAGGATCTCTCTGGCGAGCACGACTTTATCGTACTTCCCGTTTTTAATGTCGTCTGTCGCCCGCCGGACCGCTTCAAGCCATTCAGGAACATCAAGCTCTTCCTTGGCGGTATATTGCGTATGACCTTTTTCCGGATAACGGGAATCGTCCGCCTTGGTCAGCTGTGAAGCAGCGCCCTTTATTTCTTCAAGTACTTTGCGCACGTCTTCTTCAGGAGTCTTCCATCTATTGACCGTTATGAATGTTTCCTCTCCGTCCTGTGTCAGCATAGCGGCGGGAATAAAAAAAGCGCCTTCCTGGTAGCCGTTCCAATGCTGCTTGCGATCTTCCAGCGGATCAAATGAAAAACCGCCAAACAGCAATGGCCCCACCGCTGCCTGACCTCTGCTTTGATCTTCATGAAAGTGATAGGTTTTCTCTTTTAAGCGCTCCCATTTTTCATGTACAGCCTGATAACGTCCGGCATCCTTCAGATCTGTGGAAACCGATATTTCCTTTCCCAGCCCGACAAGCGTCAGCCCGCCGTCCGGATCAGACCAGAAGAACCGTTCCCCGGCAAATTGTTCTTTCCCGTTTATGAAAAAGGAAAGAGCATCTATGCTCTCAATTTTTCTGGAATAGCTTATTAAAACAGCATGGTTGACTTTTTTGACGATGTTTAATGCTTCAGGCGCTTCCTTGAGGAAAGTGCGCTGCACTGTTGTCACCATGATACATTCCTCCAAAATCCGTAAAATGCTTTTATAACCATACACCTGTGAACGGTATGTGTCAACAAAACGACACTTTATTAACAACTGCCACCACCTATTATAAACGTAATCGGCCGATTGAAAAAGACAAGGTCATTTATTATTTTCGAATTGCAGGACGGCCGCTTTTTTTCTAACAATATCACCCATTATATTGACACCTTTTTTAACTTTTTCTAAACTTAGTATGGACGTGTACGTATTAAAACTAAAGGAGTCATACTTTATGCAGCATCAATCACTTTCAGGGAGTGTTTCTGAAATAAAGCCGGAAAAATGGCGCGTATGGTGGATGTTAACAAGACCCCATACACTGACAGCCGCCTTTGTCCCTGTAACGCTCGGGACCGTGATGTCCCTTGAATCGGGGAAAATTGACATCTGGCTGTTTTTAGCTATGCTGGCCGCATCAATATTGATTCAAATCGGAACGAACTTATTCAATGAGTATTTTGATTTTGTAAGAGGACTTGATAATGAAAACTCGGTCGGCATCGGAGGCGCTATCGTCCGCTATGGAATGAAACCGAAGACGGTTTTATACCTGGCATACGGACTGTTTGGAGCAGCCGTTTTACTCGGCGTGTACATCTGCGCTTCTTCAAGCTGGTGGCTTGCGCTGATCGGATTGGTTTGCATGGCCGTCGGCTATCTTTATACGGGCGGGCCGTTTCCGATCTCCTATACGCCGTTTGGTGAAATTATGTCAGGCGTTTTTATGGGAATGGTCATCATCCTGATTTCATACTATATTCAAACCGGCGGGCTGACTTGGAACGTCTTTCTGATCTCCCTTCCGATTACGATTTTAGTCGGAGGCATCAATCTTTCCAACAATATCCGCGATTTGGTCGGAGATAAAGAAAACGGAAGGAAGACGCTTCCGATTTTGGCCGGAAGAAAAAACGCCGTGCAGATTTTAAGCTGGGTTTTTGCTGTTTCCTATATATTGATCGGTATATACATCGGCTTTGAGATCGTTTCTCTGTGGAGCTGCCTCGTTCTTTTAAGCCTGCCTAAACCGATTAAAGCCATCCAGGAGTTCAAGGCAAAAGAAAAGCCGGCAGAACTGATGGTCGCCATGAAATCGACTGCGCAGACGAACACCTTTTTCGGCCTTCTGCTCGCCATCGCCCTGCTTATTCAGTACGTTTTTTAAAAAAAGAGCCTATACGGCTCTTTTTTTTGCTTTTATTTACAATGAAAGTTCTGTTTGAATTCGTTCATACTAAAAACGCGAGCACTTTAAAGAAACGAGGCGATGCATGTGCTAACAAAAGAACAGTTGACAAAACTCGAAAATGAACTGAAAGCCGGAAAAGAACAGATCATCAGCCGCTTTAAAGAAAACGGACATTTTGGCATCGATGCGACGCACCCGTTCAACTCGACGGGCGATCTTTCGGCTTATGACAATCATCCAGGAGATGAAGGTACAGAACTGTACGAACGCGAAAAAGACCTTGCCCTTTTTGAACATGAAAGAGAGCATTTACACGATATCGAACATGCTTTAGCCATGATCGAAAAAGGAACATACGGCCGCTGTGAAGTATGCGGAAAGGACATCCCGTATGAAAGGCTGTCCGTACTTCCAACCGCAACGACGTGCAGTGAACATTCGTCAACCGTCTCCGTTTCAAAAGATCGGCCGATTGAGGAAGAAGTGCTGAACCCGCCGTTTGGACATTTTGAACAAGACGAGGACGATGAAAATGTCGCATACGATTCAGAGGACGCTTACCAGGATGTCGAACGCTACGGCAATTCGGAAACGCCTCAAGATCTGGCCGTTCCGCCTCTGTCATACAGCCAGATGTACATGGAGTATGAAGAGCCGCTCGGATATGTGGAAGATTACGAAAACTATGCCGCAACAGACATTACCGGAAAAGAAGTTACCGTCTATCCGACGAAAGAACACGAAAAATATGAAGACCTGCTTGATGAAGAAGGCATCATGACCTCTTTCGGCGATCTCCCGGCTTATGAAAAGGATCCTTATACTGAAGACGACGACTAAGCCCCTGACCAGCGGGGCTTAGTGTTTTTAAATTCAATGCTGGTACGGCTTAATTTCCCAAATGTCGTCCGCATACTCCCGGATGGTGCGGTCGCTTGAAAAATATCCGGCATGCGCGATGTTTGTGACGGCTTTTTCAGCCCAAAGACGCTTATTCAAGTAGTCTTTTTGAATCCGCTCCTGCGCTACAATATAAGAAGCAAAATCTTTTAAAACAAAGTATTCATCATTATAAGCGATCAGCGAGTCATAAATCGGCTCAAATTCGCCGGCTTCTCCTTCGAAAAAACCATTGATCAGCTGATCGGCCGTTTGTCTGATCCTTGCATCATGCTGATAGTATTCCCTTGACAGATAGCCGCCTTTTTCCGCGTAGTCCAGCACTTCATCCGCCTTTAAACCGAACGTGTAGATACACTCTGTCCCCACCCTCTCAAGCATTTCTATATTGGCACCATCATGCGTGCCGATCGTCAAAGCCCCATTAATCATGAACTTCATGTTCCCTGTTCCGGAGGCTTCTTTGCTGGCCGCAGATATTTGCTCGCTGACATCTGACGCCGGAAAAATACGCTCGGCGGTTGATACCCGGTAATTTTCCAGAAAGATCACATTGATCGAATGTCTGACATCCGGATCATGATTGATTTTATCTGCGACTGAATGGATCAGCTTGATGACCTTTTTGGCATAATGATAAGTCGGCGATGCCTTCGCTCCGAAAATAAAGGTTTGCGGATAAATGGCAAAGCCTTTGTCTTCCTTCAGCCTGTTGTACAAATACATGATATGGAGCACATTTAAAAGCTGGCGCTTATAAGCGTGGAGACGCTTGACTTGAACATCGAAGATGCTGTCAGGGTTGACGGCGAAGCCGACGCTGCCTTTCATCATGTCTGCCAAAAGCTGCTTTCGTTCCCTTTTAATGCGCTGAAACGACTCGAGAAACGCGGAATCGTTCGCAAATGGACGAAGATCCAGAAGGCTTTCCGGATCTTTCAGCCACCTGTCTCCTATCGCTTCAGTTATCAAGTTCGCAAGCGGCGGATTTGCCTTTAACAGCCACCTTCTATGTGAGATGCCGTTCGTTTTATTATTGAATTTAAAAGGGAAAACGGAATAAAAGTCGTTCATTTCCCGCTCTTTTAATATGGTCGAATGAATGTTGGCGACACCGTTAACACTGTAGCTGCCGACAATCGCCAAGTGGGCCATTTTCACTTCGCCGTGGGCGATGACGGCAAGCTTTTCGATCCTTTCCCATTCACCCGGGTATTTTTCCCACAGCCAGCCGCAAAACCGCTCATTGATCTCCTCAATGATCATATAAATTCTCGGCAGAAGCGGTTTAATTAAATCGATCCTCCATTTTTCCAGCGCTTCGGCAAGCGTCGTATGATTCGTATATGAGATCGTATGTACGGTAACATGCCACGCTTCATCCCACGTCATTTTTTCTTCGTCAAGCAAAATTCTCATCAATTCCGGCACCGCCAAAGCGGGATGGGTGTCATTGATATGGATCGCGACTTTTTGGTGAAAATCATGCAGTGACGGGTGAGTGTTCTTATAGCGTTTCACAATGCTTTGCAGGCTTGCCGATACTAAAAAATACTGCTGCTTCAAACGGAGAATCTTGCCTTCGTCATGCGTGTCATCCGGATACAGGCATTCAGATACAGCTTCTGTCTCGCGCTTATACTTCAAAATATTCGGTTCATGATGGAGCGAGCAAGGCTCCGCATTCCACAGCCGAAGGGTGTTGACCGTCTTGGTCTCATAGCCGATGATTGGGATGTCGTGAGGCACGGCTGTCATCACTTCCGCATCTTCCTGCCAAAAGCGGAGGCGCCCTCCTTCCTGCGCCATCTTGACCCGCCCGCCGAAACGAACACAAACAGCCTGATCGGCGTTGCGGATCTCCCATACGTAACCATGTTTGAGCCATTGTTCAGGCAATTCGACTTGATGACCGTCGACGATTTTTTGTTCGAAAAACCCATGCTTGTAGCGAATCCCCATTCCATGCCCGGGAAGGTCGAGCGAAGCCAGTGAATCCAAAAAGCACGCCGCGAGCCTGCCCAATCCCCCGTTGCCAAGGCCTGCATCCATTTCGGCCTCTTCGATGTCTTCAAGACAAATGCCAAGCTCGGTAAGACCTTCTTTGACAATCTCACGAACCCCGAGATTGAGGAGGTTTTGGCCGAGCAGTCTGCCCAGGAGAAACTCAATCGATAAGTAATAGGTCTGTTTATTTTGGTTGGAGCGGCTCCTTTCATTGGTCTCGATCCAGTTTGCGCTGATATGTTCCCTGACCATGATGCCGAGCGTCTGATACTGGTCAAGCGTTGAAGAGTCCCGAAAGCTTTTTCCGCACAACCGTTCAACACGTTTCAAAAAGCATTGTTTAAAGCTTTCTTTACTTGAGAACATGCGCTTCCCCCTTTATCTCCCGGCTGTATAACCGCTGATACTGACGGGCTGACAAAGCCCAGCTGACATCATGTGTCATCGCTTTTTGAACGATCCTGCCCCACTCTTCTTTCCTGTGATAAAATGACAGTGCTCTTTTGATCGTATGCTTCATATCATGGGCGTTAAAATGGGCGAACGTAAAACCGTTGCCTTCACCGGTTGTTTCCCGGTAAGCGGTCACCGTATCATGAAGCCCGCCTGTTTCCCTGACAACCGGCACCGCGCCGTACCTGAGGGCAATCAGCTGTCCAAGACCGCACGGCTCGAATTTTGAAGGCATCAGGAAAAGATCGCTCGCGGCATAAATCTTGCGGCTGAGCGGTTCATTAAAACCGATATACGCCTTGCACCTGTCCGGAAAAGCATGCTCCATATAGCGGAAGTAATTTTCAAATTCCGCTTCTCCGGTTCCTAAAACGATCAGCTGCATGTCTTCCTCTTCAAACAGTTCATGCAATACCCGCTTGATCAAATCGAAGCCTTTTTGCTTCGTCAGCCTTGCCACCATGCTGATGAGCGGAATGTCTTCATTCACCGGCAGACCGAATGTCTTCTGGATCACGGCTTTATTTTTCCGTTTTCCGTCCCGGTTGACGGCATCGTAATGATAATCGATGTGCGGATCGTTTAAAGGGTCGTACAGCACATCGTCAATCCCGTTTAAAATGCCTGTCAGTGCATCCTTCTTGTCTGACAGCACCCCTTCAAGCCGCTCGCCGTAGTATGGAGTCAACATTTCATCGCGGTACGTCGGACTGACCGTTGTCACCTGATCAGCGGCGATAATGCCGCCTTTCATATAATTAATGTTCCCATAAAACTCGAGCTTTTCGGTCGTGAAATGGGAAATATCAAGTCCGAGCAGGTCATGAACCGCTTCCTTCGGGAAAATGCCCTGAAATTGAAGGTTATGAATTGTAAATACGCTTTTCATGTGCTGATAGAACGGCTTTTTTCGATATTCTTCTTTTAATAAATAATTGACCATCCCTGTGTGCCAATCGTGGGTATGGATGACATCAGCTTCAAAATTCAGCGCGTATAGTGCTTCCAAAACAGCCCGCGAGAAAAAAGCAAACCGCTCTCCATCATCATAATGGCCGTAAAGGGAATCCCGATTAAAATAATACCCATGATCAAGAAAATAATAGGAAACTCCGTCATGTTCAAGGTGTTCAATGCCGCAAAACTGCCTGCGCCACCCGACGCGAACCTCGCATTCAGCCGTTTTAACCATCCTTCTTCTGAAATCTTCCGCAATCAAGCTGTATTTCGGCATCATGACAGCCGTTTCTATTCCTAAAAGGGCGAGCTCTTTCGGGAGCGCCCCGGCGACATCGGCGAGCCCGCCTGATTTAACAAACGGCACACATTCAGAGACAGCGAATAAGACTTTCAAGAGTTCATCAGCGCTCCTTGTACGGCTCCTTTTTTTATTATGAAAGGGAGACTCATTGTGCCGGACATTTCGATATGATGGCCGATTTTGACATCCTTGTCGCAGATGACGTGCTCCAGCCGGCAGTTTTCCCCGATCCTTGTTTTTTGCATAATAACGCTGTTTTTGATGATCGTTCCTTTTCCTACGTGAACTCCTCTGAACAAAACCGAATTTTCAACCTCGCCTTCAATTACGCAGCCGTTAGCGATAATCGATTGCTTTACCCTGCTGTTTTTAGCGTATTTTACAGGTGGATCGTTTTTTATTTTTGTGTAGACAGGCTGGCTCATATGAAAGACTTGCTCCCGAAACACAGGCTGGATGAGGTTCAAACTATGAAAAAGGTAGCTTTCGGGAGAGTCGATCACGGCGGTATACCCTGAATGCTCATAGCTGTTGACGGATAGCGAACCACGCTCTTTCCGGCAGACTTCCTCAAAAGATTGCGCTCCTCCGGCGCAATGCCCTTCAGCCATCTCCCTCAACAGACTTTTCTTCGTAATATACAAGCCTAAAGGCTTTCCTTCTTGACAAACTTCAGTCAGATCACACCCGGATTCAAGGTGCTGTTTGAGCACTTCTTGAAAAGGTATGTGACAGACCGTATAGCTGTTTGCCACAGCAGCATATGGCTGAGTGCTTCTTTGAAAATAATCGAGATGCTCCGCAAATTGCCGAAACGAACCAAGCCCGACGTGCTCATCATGGGGAATCGAAGACGGAAGAAAGAAAAGACCGTCCCTTTTCCTGTTTAAATCCCACTCTTTTCCCGATCCTAAATGATCCATCAAGGAACGATACGGAGACTTGGAAAATACAGCGACACTCCGAATGCCTGCATGAACCATGCCTGACAACGCAAAATCGATCAGCCGGTACCTTCCTGCAAACGGCACGGCTCCGATCGAACGGCCGGCCGTTAAATCCTGAAGAGAGTGCTGGTTAACAGCTGCATCAATAATTCCCAGCATTTGATTATTCATTGGCACCATCCGCCTCTCCGTGTTGTTTAAACAACCTTATGTTTTTTGACATATTCCTCTGTGATCAGCAGGACTTCGCCATCTTCCCCCTTCGCGCGAAAACCGTCCGGAATTCGTATTCCTGCCGATGCAATAGCATTTTCGATCTCAACATGCTCTCCAATTGAAACGTCATGCATCACGACTGAACGTTTGATCGCGGAATGTCTGCCGATTGCAACGCGCTGAAAGATAACCGAACGGGTGACAGCCCCATATACGGCGCACCCTTCGCTGATGAGCGATTCTTTGATGTCCGCCTGCTCGGCAACAAACTGCGGCGGTAGGTTCGGGGCGACGGAATAAATCCGCCAGTTCCGTTCGAACAGGTCAAGCAGAGGATGATCTCCAAGCAGATCCATATTAGCTTCCCATAAACTTCTGACCGTACCGACATCCTTCCAGTACCCTTTAAACGGATAAGCGTTCAGCTTCTTTTTTTCTTCGAGAAGAGCCGGTATGATATCTTTACCGAAATCGTGGCTTGAGCCGGATTTTTTTTCATCGCGTTCCAACGCCTTTTCAAGCACGCTCCATTTGAAAACGTAGACACCCATCGATGCCAAGTTGCTCTTCGGATATTTCGGCTTTTCCTCGAAGCTTGTAATCTCCATCTTGTCATTGGTATGAAGGATACCGAAACGGCCGGCTTCTGCCCAGCTCACTTCGATGACGGCAATGGTGGCATCAGCCTATTTCTCCGCGTGGTATTCGAGCATTTTTCCGTAATCCATTTTGTAGATATGATCTCCTGATAGGATGAGTACATGTTCAGGCTGAAGCTCTTTTAAAAAATGGCGGTTTTCATAAATCGCGCTTGCCGTTCCTTTGTACCACTTCACTTCCGACGCTTCCGCATAAGGGGACAAAATGGAGACCCCGCCGTCATTGCGGTCAAGATCCCATGGCTCGCCGATGCCGATATATGAGTTTAATAAAAGCGGTTGGTATTGAGTCAGCACACCGACATGATGAATTCCCGAGTTGGCGCAGTTGCTGAGGGCAAAATCAATGATTCTGTACTTGCCGCCAAATGGAACGGCCGGTTTTGCGAGGTTTTTCGTTAAGGCATTCAGCCTGCTTCCCTTGCCGCCAGCCAAAAGCATAGCCACACATTGTTCTTTCATCCCTTTTTCGCTCCTCTCTTTTTGACTGCTCTGAAAACCGCAGCTCCCAGCGGAGGGACTGTCATGCTGATGCTGTATGGTTTGCCGTGCAGAACGCCTTCTTTTGCTTGAAGGCGTTTCGGGTTGATTTGGTGTGAACCTCCGTATTTTGCATCATCGCTGTTAAGCACTTCGATATATTCGGTTTGAAAAGGGACGCCGACCCGATATTCGTGATAAACGGAAGGCGTAAAATTGCAGACGATAATCAGCGCTTCACCGGGCTGTTTTCCATAGCGGATAAACGATACAATCGACTGTTCCGCATTGTTGACGTCAATCCACTCGAATCCTTGCTGCCGATGATCATTTTCATACAGAATACGGCTTTTTTTGTAGAGGTGAAGAGCCTCCTTTGTAAACATCCGGGCCTTGCGGTGCATGTCAAAATCGTCCAAGAACCAATCGAGCTCTTCTTCGTCTTTCCATTCATCAAATTGAGCAAACTCACCGCCCATAAAGAGAAGTTTTTTTCCCGGGTGCAGCGTAAAATAACTGATCAGCAGGCGGTACTGGGCGAATTTCTGCCAGTAATCGCCGGGCATCTTATGAAGCAGAGACTTTTTGCCGTATACCACTTCATCGTGGGAGAACGGCAGGATGTAGTTTTCTGAGTAGGCATATATTAAGGAGAATGAAACAAGATGATGCAGGTGTTTTCTTTGTTCTGGGGAAGCTTCCATATAGGTTAATACATCGTTCATCCAACCCATATTCCACTTATAATTAAACCCGAGACCGCCTGCATAGGTCGGATGCGTCACAAGCGGCCAGTCTGTGGAGTCCTCAGCAATCATTAAAAAGTGGGGATCTTTTGCAAAAACCTGTTCATTTAAAGTTTGAATAAATTCGACGGCAAAGCCGTTCGCTTCAGGCTGAGGACGGTTTGGCCAATACAGGAGGTTTGCAACTGCATCGACTCGAAATCCATCTATATGATACATCTCGATCCAATACAACGCATTCGAGATTAAAAAACTGCGAACTTCTCGTTTTCCGAGGTCAAAATTGGCGGTCCCCCATTCCCAATTTTCCCTGTCATGCTCGTGTGTATATTCATACAGCGGCATACCGTCAAACAAATACAAGCCGTGGTCATCTTTGCAGAAATGGCCGGGAACCCAATCCATAATGACGCCGATCTCATGCTGATGGCACTGGTCGATAAAATACATCAAGTCACGCGGTTCGCCATATCTGCTCGTCGGACTGTAGTACCCCGTTGTCTGATAGCCCCATGAACGGTCAAACGGGTGCTCTGTCAACGGCATCAGCTCGATATGTGTGAATCCGTGTTCTTTGACGTAAGGAATGACTGTTTCGCTCAGTTCCCGGTATGTGAAAAAACGCCCATCCGCTTTCTTTTTCCATGAACCGACATGAAGCTCGTAGATGGAAATCGGTTTTTCATACACAGCTTTTTGCTGCTTTTTCTTTTGCCACTTTCGGTCGCCCCATGGGTATCCGTCCAATTGATAAGTGATCGATGCCGTTTTCGGCCTGACTTCAGAAAAAAAAGCATAAGGATCGGCCTTCAATTTTGTTTCATTTGCGGCTGTGATCATTTCATATTTATACAGCTCCCCTTCTCCGATGCCGGGGATAAACAGTTCCCATATGCCTTCCTGATGACGCTTCTCCATTTGATGCAGGGCACCGGACCAGCCGTTAAACGTTCCGGCGATTCGAACTTCCTTCGCATTCGGGGCCCAAACACAGAACCGAAAACCTTGGCGGCCGTCCTGTTCCATCTGATGAGCGCCGAAAAATCTGTAGCATTCATAAAGCCGACCTTCATGAAAGAGATGCACTTTAATATCCGAGGCACTCACATCAGCCATTGATTTCATCCTTTCTGCCACTATATTTAAAGATTACTCTTTTATTCGCATAATATGGCTTGATCCCTTACGTGAAAGCGCTTCTTTTTATTGACAAAGTTCAACAATATCCTTTTTGAACATTGACTGAAGTCATACAGGCATAAAAAAACTCCGCATCATAATGATGCAGAGTTTAACATGATGACCCGTACGGGATTCGAACCCGTGTTACCGCCGTGAAAGGGCGGTGTCTTAACCACTTGACCAACGGGCCTTATTGAAAAAATGGCGGAGAAGGAGGGATTTGAACCCTCGCGCCGCTTACGCGACCTACACCCTTAGCAGGGGCGCCTCTTCAGCCACTTGAGTACTTCTCCATGGCTCCGCAGGCAGGATTCGAACCTGCGACCGATCGGTTAACAGCCGATAGCTCTACCACTGAGCTACTGCGGAATATCATGGTGGGCCTGAATGGACTCGAACCATCGACCTCACGCTTATCAGGCGTGCGCTCTAACCAGCTGAACTACAGGCCCATGATATGCAAATGGAGCGGGTGATGGGAATCGAACCCACGACATCAGCTTGGAAGGCTGAGGTTTTACCACTAAACTACACCCGCATTTCGCATGGGGCGGTTGATGGGAATCGAACCCACGAATGCCAGAGCCACAATCTGGTGCGTTAACCACTTCGCCACAACCGCCGCAATATATAAAATTGTAAAATGGTGGCTCGGGACGGAATCGAACCGCCGACACACGGATTTTCAGTCCGTTG
>ERZ1673782.26-NODE-26-length-19625-cov-26.491875_pt1 | contig 19625 bp, 20 predicted proteins | sample MGYA00580134_ERZ1673782 | MGnify/ENA primary metagenome ERZ1673782 (study PRJEB41219, sample SAMN04549594) | soil metagenome | isolation source: soil | place: USA: Texas, Big Bend National Park | collected 2009-03-17 ...
GAGTAGGACGCCGCCAAGCGCTAAGAGGACCAGCTTATATAAGCTGGTCTTTTTTGTTGTTTTCTTTTTTTCGAATAAGCAATTCAGCGATATAATAAGGGAACTTTGACTCGACTATATGTAAAAACTGTTGGATGATGACATAATCATCGCTGGCACTTTGAAGAAGAAGGTCATACCACCATTCTGTTTCATACCTGGCAATCATGCTTAAATTGTAAGCAACCAAGTAATGCACCAATATTTCCGGGAGCTTTAAAAAGCGATCCCGTTCAGCCGGAAAATAATATGCGCCATGTTCCAAATCATAAAGCAAGGTAGTCGAAGTGCTGGGACGGCATTCTTTTTGAGCGGCGGAAAAAATGATCCCCTCTTTTTCTTCACGGCAGAAAGACCAGTTTAAATGGTATTCGACATGTTCGATGAAACGCTTTGACGACATATTGTAAGCATCGGGCGTCTCGCTTGGCAGCCAAATGAGCCGGTCTTCGACGGCTGCTTTTACTATTGGATTCGGTTTTCTTTGAAATGCCAGTACTTTATTGATCTCCGGAATTCTCGCCAAAAGCTGCTTCATATTGAATCGTTCATCTTCCAATCCGGATAATTGGAAAAGGGACCTGATGACGTGCATACATAGGCCGTTCCTTTGGATTTTTACTTCATCTTCATAAAAGCGGTAATTTTGTTTTTTTCGTTTTCTAGTGGTCACGCCATGGGCGAGCACTGAAGTATGGCTTGGATAGGAAGGATCTGTCGTTAACAGGCAGGCTTTCAATAGCTGTGCCATGCCGTAAAATAATAAAATCGGTTTGATTTCCAACGTAGCGATTTTGGCTTGCTTGTAAAAGGCTTCCGCATGTTTAAGAAAAAAAATAAACCGCTCTCCGTTTTTATAGGAATTTTTTTTGGCATCTTCCATTCCTTGATTTTTATATACCATTTCAAGAAAATGCTGGGCTGTTTCGACCGAATAAAATAGCTTTAAATCCTTCCATCCTTTATCTTGCATGGACTCCACTTCCCTTATGGTTATTTTCTAAAAATTACAACTGTTTCTCGCTTTCTTGACAGTGGGTATTCAAGTTGATAATCTACATATAATATTTTGCCGAAAAGAGGGGGATTTACTAATGTGGGAAAGCAAATTTTCAAAAGAAGGCTTAACATTTGATGATGTATTGCTCGTTCCGGCTAAATCGGAGGTACTTCCGCGCGACGTCGATTTATCGGTAGAGCTTACACCGTCTCTCAAGCTGAATGTTCCAATTATTAGTGCAGGCATGGATACAGTTACAGAAGCTCAAATGGCCATCGCGATGGCAAGGCAGGGCGGACTGGGTATTATCCACAAAAACATGTCAATTGAACAGCAGGCTGAGCAGGTTGACAAAGTCAAACGTTCAGAGCGCGGCGTCATTACAAATCCGTTTTTCCTGACACCAGAGCACCAAGTTTTTGATGCAGAGCATTTGATGGGCAAATACAGAATTTCCGGTGTTCCGATTGTTGACAATGAAGAGGATCAGAAGCTGGTTGGAATCATTACAAACCGTGATCTGCGATTTATTTCTGATTACTCCATGAAAATCAGCGATGTTATGACAAAAGAAGAGCTTGTTACGGCTCCTGTTGGTACAACCCTGGATGAAGCAGAAAAAATTCTTCAAAAATACAAGATCGAAAAACTCCCTCTTTTAGATGATCAAGGTGTTTTAAAAGGGCTAATTACGATTAAAGACATTGAAAAAGTAATCGAATTCCCGAATTCAGCGAAAGATGTTCACGGCCGCCTATTGGTTGGAGCAGCGGTTGGTGTAACAGGCGACACAATGACACGCGTCAGAAAGCTTGTGGAAGCCAATGTCGATGTGATCGTCGTTGATACCGCGCACGGCCATTCACAAGGAGTATTGGATACCGTTAAGAAAATCCGCGACACTTATCCTGAATTAAATATCATTGCCGGTAACGTCGCAACTGCCGAAGGAACAAAAGCGCTTATCGAAGCTGGAGCAAATGTAGTTAAAGTCGGTATCGGACCGGGGTCAATTTGTACAACCCGCGTAGTAGCCGGTGTCGGTGTTCCGCAAGTGACAGCGATTTACGATTGTGCGACTGAAGCAAGAAAACACGGCGCTGCGATTATTGCAGACGGCGGCATCAAGTATTCCGGAGATATTGTCAAAGCCTTGGCTGCCGGCGGTCATGCCGTCATGCTAGGAAGCCTTCTTGCCGGAACATCTGAAAGCCCGGGCGAGACTGAAATCTATCAAGGCAGACGCTTTAAAGTTTATCGCGGCATGGGTTCTGTAGCTGCGATGGAAAAAGGAAGCAAAGACCGCTACTTCCAAGAGGAAAACAAAAAATTCGTTCCTGAAGGCATTGAAGGCCGTACGCCTTATAAAGGCCCTGTTGCTGATACCGTTTATCAGCTTGTCGGCGGCTTGAAATCCGGCATGGGCTACTGCGGAACGAAAGATTTGCACGCATTGAGGGAAGATGCGCAGTTCATCCGCATGACAGGAGCAGGCCTGCGGGAAAGCCATCCTCACGATGTGCAAATTACCAAAGAATCGCCTAACTATACCATTTCCTAATCAAATATGACAAAAATTAAACCGTAGACAGAGTGATACTCTGTCTATTTTTTTTTGCTTCATTATGATAAAATTTATAATGTTGTGTTTGAAAAATGTCTTAAAAGGCTTTGATATAGATTATTAGTCTGATGAAAAGCGGAGGTATCACGATTTGAAAAGCAAGAGATTAAAGCAGCTGATCATGTTAATCGTTGCTTTTGCCGTGACTGTAGGTGCATTTTCTCCTATGTCAACTGCAAAAGCTGCAAATGATCCAATCAATGTAGACGCGAAAGCAGCAATCCTGGTGGAAGCTTCATCGGGGAAAATTTTGTACAGTAAAAATGCCGACCAGCGTCTTCCTGTTGCCAGCATGGCAAAAATGATGACGGAGTATCTTCTGTTGGAAGCGATTCACGAAGGCAAAGTGAAATGGGATCAGAAGTACACGCCTGACGATTATGTATACGAGATTTCCCAAGATCGTTCACTATCCAATGTTCCTCTTCGTAAAGACGGATCATACACTGTAAAAGAGCTTTATCAGGCGACTGCAATTTACTCTGCAAACGCGGCGGCTATTGCACTTTCTGAAATTGTTGCCGGTTCTGAATCGAAGTTTGTAGAGTTAATGAACAAAAAAGCCAAAGAGCTTGGAATGAAAGATTTCAAATTTGTGAATGCCACAGGTTTGGAAAACAAGGATCTTCACGGCAAACATCCGAGCGGAACAAATGCCAATGAAGAAAATGAAGTGTCTGCGAGAGACATGGCGCTCCTTGCCGATCATTTAGTGAGCGATTATCCAGAGATCCTCGATACGGCGAGCATTGCCAAAACGAAGTTCAGAAAAGGCACAGACGATGAAATGGATATGCCGAACTGGAACTTTATGCTGAAAGGCCTTGTTCAGCAATATGAAGGTGTGGACGGGCTGAAAACCGGGTCAACCGACTCAGCCGGATCATGCTTTACGGCTACTGCTGAAAGAAATGGCATGAGAGTGATTTCCGTCGTTCTGAATGCGAAAGGCGACCTTCATACGGCGCGATTTAAAGAAACGAAAAAAATGCTCGATTATGCATTTGAAAACTTCACTATGAAAGAGTTTTACGCAAAAGGCGCACAAGTGAAAGGCAACGAAACAGTCACAGTCGACAAAGGGAAAGAAACTGAAGTCGGCATCGTCACAGAAAAAGCCTTTTCAATGCCTGTGAAGAACGGTGAAGAAAAGAATTACAAAGCGAAAGTGACGCTGAACAAAGACGAGCTGACCGCACCTGTTAAAAAAGGTGAGAAAGTCGGTACCTTGACGGCCTCCTATAAGGGAGAAGAAAAGGACTACGGATTTCTCGGCAGCGATGTATCAGGTGTAAACCTGGTGACAAAAGAAGATGATGAGAAAGCAAACTGGTTTATTTTAACGATGAGAAGCATCGGCGGCTTTTTTGCCGGTATATGGAACAGCATTGTTGAAATGGTAACCGGCTGGTTTTAAAAAATAAAGAGCTCTATTTGATAGGGCTCTTTATTGTCATATTCAGATAGAATTACCATTTACAATCCTAACGATTTGTTATTAAAATAGAAATAATCTTCGTGTTTTTCATATGATTTTGTGGAATTATAGGATACAATAGGATTAAATCTGACAATTCAATCTTTGATTAGGGGGATCCTTGAAATGGCTCAAACAGGTACTGATCGCGTAAAACGCGGTATGGCAGAAATGCAGAAGGGCGGCGTCATTATGGACGTTGTCAATGCTGAACAAGCAAAAATCGCAGAAGAAGCAGGAGCCGTCGCAGTCATGGCGCTGGAGCGCGTTCCGGCTGATATCCGTGCGGCAGGCGGAGTTGCCCGCATGGCAGATCCGACTATTGTCGAAGAAGTGATGAACGCTGTTTCAATCCCGGTTATGGCAAAAGCACGCATCGGGCATATCGTTGAAGCGCGTGTTCTTGAAGCGCTTGGCGTTGACTATATTGATGAAAGTGAAGTTTTGACTCCTGCAGATGAAGAATTTCATTTAAATAAAAACGAATTTACCGTTCCATTTGTATGCGGATGCCGCGACCTAGGAGAAGCGACGCGCCGGATCGCTGAAGGAGCTTCAATGCTTCGTACAAAAGGCGAACCTGGTACGGGCAATATTGTGGAAGCTGTCCGCCATATGAGAAAGGTGAATGCTCAAGTGCGCAAAGTAGTCGGCATGAGCGATGACGAACTGATGACAGAAGCGAAAAACCTCGGCGCTCCTTATGAGCTGCTGAAGGAAATTAAAGCCGAAGGACGCCTTCCGGTTGTCAACTTTGCTGCCGGCGGTGTAGCAACACCTGCTGATGCTGCTCTAATGATGCAGCTTGGCGCTGACGGCGTATTCGTAGGGTCCGGTATTTTCAAATCCGACAACCCTGCAAAATTCGCGAAAGCAATCGTAGAAGCGACGACGCATTTCACGGATTACAAGCTGATTGCCGAGCTTTCAAAAGAGCTTGGAACTGCGATGAAAGGGATTGAAATCTCAAATCTGCTGCCAGAACAGCGTATGCAAGAGCGCGGCTGGTAAACACGAAGGAGACGGATTGACATGCTGACAATTGGTGTACTTGGACTTCAGGGAGCAGTAAGAGAACACATTCGCTCAATTGAAGCATGCGGAGCGGCCGGAAAAGTCATCAAGTGGCCGGAAGAGTTAAAGGAAATCGACGGTTTGATTTTGCCAGGAGGCGAAAGCACGACGATGAGGCGCCTCATCGATACGTATCAGTTTATGAAGCCTCTTCAGGAATTTGCCGCATCCGGAAAGCCGGTATTTGGAACTTGTGCTGGGCTGATTATCCTGGCGAAGAACATTGCCGGAACTAACGATGCCCATCTCGGGGTTCTGGATGTAACGGTAGAGCGGAATTCCTTTGGAAGACAGGTGGACAGCTTTGAAGCAGACTTAACCGTTAAAGGACTTGAGGGACCGTTTACAGGCGTATTTATCCGCGCTCCGCACATTTTGGAAGCGGGCGCAGATGTAGAAGTGCTTTCGGAACACAACGGAAGAATCGTCGCTGCCAAACAAGGAAATCTTCTCGGCTGTTCTTTCCACCCTGAGCTGACGGATGATCACAGAATGACGAAATTATTTGTCGAGATGGTGGAAAAGCATAAACGGGAAGCCGTCGTATAAAACGGTTGAAAGCTGTTAAAACTTGTAGTACATTTATAAGACAATATAGATCGAAAAGCGTTGATAGGAAGCAGTAGGGAGCCTCTCTTTCCAAGAGAGCCGATGGTTGGTGCGAATCGGCGAAAGATGCTGTCCGAATCCATCCTTGAGCGAATTGCTGAACAGTCAAAGTAGGCATTTACGGGAGAACCGTTATCAAAATAAGCGGAAAGCAGGAGGTAGACGCCTGTTTTCAATCAGGGTGGCAACGCGAGAGCTCTCGTCCCTTTTATTTAGGGGACAAGGGCTCTTTTTTTCGGTCAAATCAGTATAAAAGGAGCGAGGCAGATGCTTGATGTCAAACTGCTGCGGGCAAATTTTGAAGAAATCAAACAAAAGCTTGCCCACAGGGGAGAAGATTTATCAGATTTTGATCAATTTGAGGAATTGGATACAAAGAGAAGAGAATTGATCGTCAAAGTGGAAGAGCTGAAAGGGAAGCGCAATGAGGTATCTCAGCAGGTTGCCGCTTTAAAGCGCGAGAAAAAAGATGCTGACCACCTCATTAAAGAAATGCGCGAAGTCGGTGAAGACATTAAAAAACTTGATGAAGAGCTGAGAACGGTCGAGTCTTCGCTTGATAAAATCATGCTGTCTATCCCGAACATCCCCCACGAGTCTGTTCCGGTCGGTGAGACTGAAGACGACAACGTGGAAGTTCGCAAATGGGGCGAACTCCCTGAGTTTTCGTTTGAGCCGAAGCCTCATTGGGATATTGCCGATCAATTGGATATTCTCGATTTTGAACGGGCCGGCAAGGTAACGGGAAGCCGTTTCGTTTTCTATAAAGGGCTCGGCGCCAGACTTGAACGCGCATTGTATAACTTTATGCTTGATCTCCACGTAGACGAGTACGGCTATACGGAAGTCATCCCGCCGTACATGGTGAACCGCGCAAGCATGACAGGCACCGGACAGCTGCCGAAGTTTGAGGAAGATGCTTTTAAGATCAGGGAAGAAGATTATTTCTTAATTCCGACGGCGGAAGTGCCGATTACGAACCTGCATCGCGATGAAATTTTGTCAGCTGACGAGCTGCCGATCAATTATGCGGCGTTCAGTGCGTGCTTCCGTTCAGAAGCAGGCTCTGCCGGACGTGATACGCGCGGTTTGATTCGCCAGCACCAATTTAACAAGGTTGAACTGGTGAAATTTGTGAAGCCTGAGGATTCATATGAAGAGCTTGAAAAACTGACAAATCAAGCGGAGAAGGTTCTTCAGCTGCTTGAGCTTCCTTATCGGGTGATGAGCATGTGTACGGGCGATCTGGGGTTTACCGCTGCGAAAAAATACGATATTGAAGTATGGATTCCAAGCCAAAACACATATCGCGAAATTTCATCATGCAGCAACTTTGAAGCTTTCCAGGCCAGACGGGCGAATATCAGATTCAGAAGGGAAGCAAAAGGCAAGCCAGAGCATGTCCATACGCTAAACGGATCCGGCTTGGCAGTCGGCAGAACGGTTGCCGCATTATTGGAAAATTATCAGCAGGAGGACGGAAGCGTCATCATCCCTAAAGCGCTTCGTCCATACATGGGGAACAGAGACGTTATTCAACCATAAAAAAGTGCGCGCCAATAGGCGCGCTTTTTTTATTCGAGTGACCAGACGGCGGCTACATTTCGCGCACAGCGCGTAAGATTTGAACTTCCATCGGCAAGAGCGTTCTCCAAGGAGCTGATGCCGGGCACGATCGAAAAGAGAGCGGAAATGCCGATATCATAAACAAGCTCGCAGCCTTCACCGAGCGATCCGGCAAATGCAATAACCGGAATATTTTCGCTGCAGGCGCGTTTTGCGACGCCGGCCGGCGTTTTTCCGCTGACCGTTTGGCCGTCTATTTTTCCCTCGCCTGTAATTACAAGATCGGCCCCTTTAATGCGTTCAGAAAAAGACAAAGTATCTAAAACAATGTCAACACCGCTTTTTAATTCCGCTTTTAAAAAGGCGCACAGGCCAGCTCCCAATCCTCCGGCCGCTCCGGCTCCCGGGAGTGAATCGATTTCGCATCCCAGCTCTGCTTTGACAGCTGCAGCATAATGTTTTAAGTTTTGATCCAAGTGGGCCGTCATTTCACTGTTCGCTCCTTTTTGCGGCCCAAATACAGCGGAGGCACCGCGAGGACCTGTAAGAGGATTATCAACATCACAGGCGGCTTCGAATTGGATATGCTTTAATTTTGGATCAAGGCCGCTCACATCGATTTTGGCAATCTCAGCTAGTGCACCGCCCCCATTTTCAATCTCTTCTCCAGCGCGGTTTAGAAACTTCACGCCAAGTGCTGAAGCCATTCCCGCGCCGCCGTCATTTGTCGCGCTTCCGCCGAGTCCGATGATGATCTGGGACACTCCTTTTTCCGCAGCATCCAGAATCAGCTCTCCGGTTCCTCTCGTTGTCGTTAACAGGGGATTCCGCTGTTCAGGTGGAACGAGGTGAAGGCCTGACGCTTCAGCCATTTCGATGACAGCCGTTTTTCCGTCACCAAGCAGGCCGTAAGCTGCCTTTACGGGCTTCCCGAGAGGGCCAGTGACCGTTTGATATACAATATCTCCTCCGGTAGCGTCAACCAGAGCCTGAACGGTTCCTTCGCCTCCGTCGGCAACCGGAATATTGACGTATTCGGCGTCAGGCAGAATCTCTTTAAAGCCTTTTTCAATGCTTCTAGCCGCCTCAAGCGATGTCATGCTTTCTTTAAATGAATCAGGTGCGATTACGATTTTCATGGTACCTGCTCCTTTTTAAATAAAGAATTGAAAAATTCCAAAAATCAAAGTCGAGATAATCGTTAGGATTAAGCCGATGACCGACTCATATGGAATCAGCTTTAATCGTTCTTTCATGGCCATGAATACGCTGCCTCCCGTCGTATGAAAAAAGCTTCCGTGAGGCAGATGGTCGAGCACCGTTGCTCCGGCGTGAATCATCGCCGCACCTGCGAGGCCGGCGACGCCAAGATCAAGCAATGTCGGGCCGAATACACTGCTGGCGACAGCGGTGCCGGCGGTTGTCGAGGCGGTTGCCATTGACATCAGCATGCCCGAGATTGGAGCTAAGAGAAACGACGGCAGACCCAAGCCGACAAGGGTGTCGGTGATTAAAGAATTGAGTTTGGAGTTGGCGATGATGCCTGCAAGGGTTCCAGTCCCGAGCAGCATCACGGCAACGCCTGACATCTTTGACAGTCCTGAAGCGGCAAAATCCCTCAGTTTGCCCGCTTGCCCCGATGCGATCGCAGTGACGAGGCCTCCAGCCGGCAGAGCGATAATCGGATCAATCGTAATTCCTGCCGCAGGCCTTAAGGCGAGCAACAGGATAGAGACCACAGGGCCGCTGACCGCCGCCCAAAATGCCGGCAGTTGTTGTGCCGTTTGGGTCTCAATCTCATTTGCAGCTACTTTTGTTCCTTTATTTGAAAGGCGTTTTCCCAGCAAGTAAGTGGCGCCCAATCCGAAAATAGCGGGGATGATCCCGGCGGCCATCACGGATGTCAAAGGGACGTGAAAGGCATCTGAAGCGGCAATGGCATTAGGGTTTGGCGACATGATATTGCCCGCTTTTCCCCCGCCGATCATCGCCAACAGAATGGCCGCTTTGCTGATAAAGGTCCGCCTCGCGATCGCCAGAGCGATCGGAGCGACTGTGATGACGGCGACATCAACGAATACGCCGACCGTTGTTAAGATGGCTGTTGCCAATGTTAAGGCAAGAAGCGCCCTTTTTTCTCCGATCTGATTGACAATGGTTTCCGCAATCACCGCTGCGGAGCCGGATTGAATCAGAACGCCGGCGAGCACGCCTGCCGCCAAGATGCGGAGCACCGCGGGAATCATGTTTTTAGCACCTGCTATCATGAGATCCGTCGTCTCTATTAAATCTGCGCCGCCGATTAAGCCTCCGGCCAATGCGCCGATCATCATGCCGTAAGCCGGCGGGACTTTTTTCAGAATGAGAAAGATTGATATGACTAATGCGCATAAGGCGCCTATTGCATTGATTTGAATATCCATGTGCATACCCTCCCTTACGTCCAATTGTAAACGCTTTCTGTATGAGGGAGAATTGGTCAGGTATACGGATTTCGTCCTTTTATCCTATATTTAAATTGTTCATTTGCACAAAAGGGTGAAAAAAGAGTAATGGCTGTATACAGTTTGAATAGGTCGTCAAACCGTTTTGGATTACACCCCGTTGCCAATTCAATCTTTCTGAGCCGGTAGTTTAAGGTGTTGCGATGAATAAAGAGTCTTGATGAAGTTTCCCCGATTTCGCCGTTTTCTTCTATGTAGCAGAGGAGGGTATGAGTTAATTCGCCTTTTTGATCTGCTTGGGAAAGGCGATCCCAGATGTTTTGAAAGTGAATCTCCTGATCCGGATGCTCTATTTTTGATAATAAAACAGGAATCGCAAACTCTCGATAATCGTATAAACTACAATTGTTTTCAGCAATCTTGAGCGTTTGTTTTGCACTTTGATAGGAAAATGGCAGCTGCTGAAGCTGGTCAGCCTGCTCGCCAAGCGCGCCTCTGACTGTTTTCCATTGGCTGAGCCAGCCGTTCCAAGCTGAAAAGAGATCAGACCTGCTTTTAGTGGGGGCGCCTGCCAGAATAACTGCGACCTCTTTTAAAGAAATATTGGCGTACAAATCTTTCGCGGTTAAATGTTTTTCAAGTTTTTTAATAAACGCCGGCTTCATATCAGCCGATGGGAGCTCAAACACAAGACAAGTACGCTGGCCGTCAAGCGGTATGTTTAATCGCTCTGCACGTTCAAAGAAGTCAAGGGATGCTAGATCAGTCCCCTGAATCATTTGGATGACCGTTTCTTCGCGGAGCCTTTGATCCCATGTCAGCTGTTTTGTTAAAAATGCCTGTTCGACTGTTAGCTCCGCTGCCATTTTGACAAGTTCTCCGTAACGGCTGACTTCAGAAGGCGGCCCCGTGATTCCAATGACGCCGATTATTTCATCATGAAATACGATGGGAAGGTTTACGCCGGGCTTCGTTCCCGTTAAAGCCGAGCATTCTTCGGGCGTGATGCTGATAACCTTTTCAGCTGCAAGTGCGTCCTTCGCTCCTGCGTGTTCATCACCGATTCTCGAACGGTCTCCTGAAGCGATGATAACCCCGTTTTCATCCATCATATTAATGTTGTGCCGAATAATCGACATGGTTCTTTCGACAATTTCCTCCGCCAATTCTTTTGATAGGTAATTCATTTCATCATGCTCCTGCCTAAGATCGTTTTTTAAATGGTGATTGTTCCGTCGATCCAGCCTTTTATGAATGATTTTAAAGAAGGTGCGACCCATATTCGGCTGTCGTCTATATGATTCCAAACATAAATATCATTTTTCCGTATGGAGCCGTTTAAAATAGAATAAGCAAATAAATCGCCATTGCCCGCACCTGCTATAAAGAGCAGACAATCAAACGGCTTAAAACAGTCGGTACATCTCATGTCTAGATTCTCTTCTATTATTCTGTCCGCAGGCCAAATGAGATGATCCCCGAAAGTATCATTAATGCCGTTTGTCATTTTTAAAAGGCTGACCAGTTCATCAGGAAAAGAGACGCCGAGGAGTTCTTCTGCTTTCTGAAGCTTTCCTGTTTCAATAGGTCTGTTCAGCGTGTAATCTTGAGGCAAACGGCTTATAAAATGTTTCCACAATGCCATCACCCTTTGCGTTTATTATTATTTTTGCATATAATGAGAAGCGTGAACAATAAAATAAATTTTTTATAAAAAAATCCCTTGACTTAAAAAGATAGGACATGTTATATTAATTCTTGTCGATACGGAGGAATACCCAAGTCTGGCTGAAGGGATCGGTCTTGAAAACCGACAGGGGTGTCAAAGCCCGCGGGGGTTCGAATCCCTCTTCCTCCGCCATTATTGATTTGCATTTTAGTGATTGAAAAGCATAAATTGGAGATTGTGTTGCCGCTGCCTGGATAGGGCAGCGGTTTTTTTTATATGCAGCAAAAAGAGCGGCTCTTCAAGGGAATCCGCTCTTTTTGCTTGTTTATCTTTGAATGGCTTCACTGATTTTTTCAATGATTGGATCGAGAGAGGCTGAGTTGTTGAACAGGTCGTATTCATCAATATTGACTCTGACAACCGGACAGGCGTTAAATCCGCTGATCCAGTTTTCATACCTAGTGTACATTTCTTCCCAATACGATCTGTCGGTTAACAGTTCCATTTCCCGTCCGCGTTTTTGGATGCGGTCGAGAATCGTTTCCAAATCGCCCTCTAAATAGACTAAAACGTCGGGGCGGGGGAAGTAAGGCGTCATGACCATCGCTTCAAACAGGCTCGTATACGTCTTATAGTCGACTTTTGACATTGTGCCTTTATCGGCGTGCATTTTGGCGAAAATGCCTGTATCTTCATAAATTGAACGGTCCTGAACAAATCCGCCGCCCGATTCGTAAATGTATTTTTGTTCTTTGAAGCGCTCTGCCAAGAAGAAAATCTGCAGGTGAAAGCTCCAGCGTTCAAAGTCTTGGTAAAAAGCCTCCAAATAAGGGTTATTCACGACCTCTTCAAGAGAGGTTTTAAATCCGAGCCTTTTTGCAAGCTCTTTTGTCAATGTGGATTTCCCCACTCCTACCGTTCCTGCAACAGTAATGATAGCATCTTTCGGAATATCATATACACTCATTCTATATACTCCTTTACTTGATCGGCAATTCGATTGAAAACGGCTTCTGAAATTACGAAGTCTTCCTGATCTCCGTTAATTTCAATGACGGGTATTGGCGGATCGGATTCTTTAAATTGCTTAATGGCCGCCTCATAATCATTGATAAGCTGTTCCAGGTATTGCTTGTCCATTTCTTGTTCAAACGGCCGTCCGCGTTTTTTGATCCGTTCCAATAAAGTTGGAAGACTCGCTCTTATGTAAATGATGACGTTTGGTTTCGGCAGATCTTCTGTAAGCAGCTGATAAATTTTTCTGTATTTCTCAAGTTTTTTGCCTTCCAGCGTCCGTTCGGCAAAAATGAGGTTTTTATAAATATGATAGTCCGAAACAACGGGCATGTGATGATGCAAATACTTTTTCTCGGTATCTTCAAGCTGCTTATAGCGATTGCAGAGGAAAAACATCTCAAGCTGAAAGCTCCATTCATCTTTTTCATCATAAAATTTATCAAGAAAAGGGTTTTCTTCGACGATTTCTTTGACCAAAGAGAGTGAGAGCTTTTCGGAGAGCATGCTGGCCAAGGTTGTTTTTCCCGCGCCGATGGGGCCTTCGACAGCAATGAAAGGGGCTGTATTCATAGGTGTCCTCCTACTAAAGAAATTCATTTGTGAACCATACATATTGTATCACATCATCATCCGCTGCCATGAAAAAAAACGTTCCTTTAACTTGGGAACGTCTCTTTCACAACATTAAATTGATCGGCTATCAAGAGCCAGTTTTGCGGGAAGGACAGGCCGAGCTTCCAATAGCTGATTCCCCTTAAATTCAATTCCCTAATCAGATCAAACTTTGCCTGAATCGAGCGGGCGTCTTCAAACCATACTTCATGCTGTTTGCCGGCATTGTCCGTATAGCGGAAGTTTGGAGCCTGAGCTGTTTCATCGTACTGTATCGCCGCATTGTTCTCGCTCGCGATCTCAATCGCCCGCTGGGGGCTGATTGCTCTGGCCAGCGGTCCGCCTGGCGTATAGGGGAGCGTCCAGTCATAGCCGTACAAGTTCTGTCCCATGACGATTTTGCTGGCGGGCATTTCCGTGAGTGCGTATTCGATCACGTCCCGGACGGGCCCGATCGGCGATACCGCCATCGGGGGCCCTCCGCTGTAGCCCCACTCATATGTCATCAGCACGACGAAATCGACAATTTCGCCGTGGGCCCGGTAATCATGGGCTTCATACCATTGTCCGGGCTGATCCGCTCTCGTTTTCGGAGCAAGCGCGGTTGAGATGAGCCAGCCTTCCTGCCTGAAGCGGGCCCGGGCATCCCGTAAAAACTGATTATAGGCTTCTCTATCTTCGGGCCTTAAGTATTCGAAGTCAAAATGGATGTCTTTAAAACCGTATCTTCTGGCCGCTGCAACGATGTTATCGAGCAATCTGTTTTTTACATTCTGGTCCGTCAGAATGATCCTGCCGAGTTCGTCGCTGAAAGCTTCATTTTCGAGATTGGTGACAATCATCATCATCGTAGTCCGATGTCTGTCGGCAATTTCTTTTAAGTTGTTCAGCGGCGGTTCTTCGAGTGTGCCGTCCCGCTTCGCCTGGAAGCTGAAAGCGCCCAGATAGGTCAAGTATGGCGAAGCCTCTCTTGCCGCCTGCTGCAAAGCGGGGCTTACGCTTTCTCCCCGAGGTTCGATATAGGCGTTTGTTTCAATGTTCCGTCTTGGCCGAGGGGGGATGTAAAGCAGCAGTCCGACCGGTAAAACGGCGCTAACCTGAATGCGGTTGATCCTCGCCAGTTCAGCCGGAGAAATATTAAAGCGTGCTCCGATTGATGCTAATGTATCTCCCTGTCTGACCTCATAAAACTCGCCGGCGATCGGGATCACGATGGTTTGTCCGACAACAAGCCGATTCGGGTTCGGAATTTCATTCGTCGCGACAATTTCATTAACTGTTGTTCGGTAACGATTCGCGATTTGGTAAAGGGTATCGCCTCTTTTCACGACATAAATCTGAATGGGAAACGCCTCCTTTCTCATTGCTACCACTATATGATGAAAGGAAGTGTTTCATGCTCTAAGTTTTGGAGGTAATCGCCTTAGCCGTCGTGATATTGGCGAACAGAACATTTTCCATCATCGTCAAGGCGTATTTGTTGTCTTTTTCATTGTTTGAGGCGATGCAATCGCGCGGAATCGTAATCTCGTACTCCCGCATATAAGCATCGTTTGCCGTAAATAATACGCAGATATTGCCTGCGATCCCAGTGATGATCAAATGATCGACATGAAGTTCATGCAGCAATGTTTCAAGAGCAGTGCCGTAAAAGGCTGAGTGCTTTGGTTTGATTAAAAAATAATCGCTGTCATTCGGTGCAAGCCGGTCGATGATATATTCGCTCCTGCCGTTTTTGCATTTCTTGATAATGGCAGCAATATCCGCTTGCCAAATTCCAAAATGGTCATTAATGTATATGATAGGCCATTTCATTTTGGCTGCGTGTTCTTTTAATGCCAGAAGATGCTCGGTGATATTTCTGGTCTTTTTGGAAAGAACGTCACCCATATCGAATTGAAAATCATTAATGATGTCGACTATAATGAGAGCTGAATTGGACAATGCGATTGTCTCCTTTCAGATTTTATATTCCTTTAACTATAAGTTAGCCTATTCAGTTTGGCGAAAAACATTGAAAGAGTGCATGCGGATGACACAAGACGAGTTTTATATGAAAGAAGCGGTCAATGAAGCGAGAAAAGCCGAAGAAAAAGGCGAAGTGCCGATTGGTGCTGTACTCGTTCTGGATGGGGAAATTATCGCCCGCGCCCATAATCTGAGGGAAACCGAGCAAAGGTCGGTTGCCCACGCGGAGATGCTCGTCATTGAAGAGGCATGCCGGAAGCTGGGGACCTGGCGGCTGGAGAGAGCTGTTCTTTACGTTACCCTTGAGCCATGTCCGATGTGTGCCGGAGCGGCCGTTCTTTCCAGAATCGACAAAGTGGTGTTCGGAGCGTCTGATCCGAAAGGCGGCTGTGCAGGGACTTTGATGAATCTCCTGCAGGAGGAGAGATTCAATCATCAGGCTGAAGTCGTGAGCGGCGTAATGGAAGAAGAATGCGGCAGGATGCTGAGCGATTTTTTCAGAAAGCTCCGCGCGAAAAAGAAAGCAGAAAAGCAAAGCGAGCTGTGATGACGGAAATTTGCAATTTAGGATGAAACAAGTTATACTAATGAGTGCGTCACATCAAGACGCAGCTTAAATAATTTGATATTTATTTTGCCGTGCTAAGCGGGGAGGTAGCGGTGCCCTGTACTCGCAATCCGCTCGAGCGAGGCCGAATCCCTTTCTCGAGGTTCGTTTACTTTAAGGTCTGCCTTAAGCAAGTGGTGTTGACGCTTGGGTCCTGCGCAATGGGAATCCATGAACCATGTCAGGTCCGGAAGGAAGCAGCATTAAGTGGAACCTTCCATGTGCCGCAGGGTTGCCTGGGCTGAGCTAACTGCTTAAGTAACGCTTAGGGTAGCGAATCGACAGAAGGTGCACGGTAAATCAATCATCAAATTAAGAACTCATCTATTTGAATATAGATGAGTTTTTTTCTTAAGAAGAGCTTTTGGATTTGAAAGCCGCATCATGTATAATGGAAATGATGAAAACAAGAGGAGGGCGTGTTTGTGAGTTACCAGGCTTTATATAGAGTGTTCAGGCCGCAGTTGTTTGAAGATGTAGTCGGTCAGGAGCACATCACGAAAACGTTGCAAAATGCCCTTTTACAAAAGAAATTTTCGCACGCTTATCTGTTTTCCGGACCGAGGGGAACGGGAAAAACAAGCGCCGCAAAACTGTTTGCCAAAGCTGTCAACTGTGAGCGCGCTCCGGTCAGTGAACCGTGTAACGAATGCTCCGCGTGCAAAGGCATTACAAACGGTTCGATTTCAGATGTGATCGAAATTGACGCCGCTTCTAACAACGGTGTAGATGAAATACGCGACATCCGCGACAAGGTGAAATTTGCCCCGTCTGCCGTCACGTATAAAGTATATATCATAGATGAAGTACATATGCTTTCTATCGGCGCATTCAACGCCCTTCTAAAAACGCTTGAAGAGCCGCCGGAGCATTGTATCTTTATTCTCGCAACAACAGAGCCTCATAAAATTCCTTTAACGATTATTTCTAGATGTCAGCGATTTGATTTTAAGAGGATTACCTCGCAGGCAATTGTCGGACGAATGAAAAAAATCGTCGAAGCTGAACAGTTAAAGGTGCAGGACGGAGCCTTAGACATCATCGCCAGTGCCGCGGACGGCGGCATGAGGGATGCGCTGAGCCTGCTCGATCAGGCCGTATCATTCAGCGGAGAAGAGCTGACGGTGGATGATGCGCTGCTGATAACAGGCGCCGTGTCACAGCACTATATTGGAAAGCTCGCCTCAACCCTTCACGAAAAAAATGTTTCCGGTGCTTTGGAAACATTGAACGAACTCCTTCAGCAGGGGAAAGATCCGGCAAAATTAATCGAGGATATGATTTTCTACTTCAGGGATATGCTTCTTTATCAAACGGCGCCCGATTTAGAAGGCGTTCTTGAAAAGGTGAAGGTGGACGAAGAGTTCCAAACCCTATCCCGGCAAATTCCCGCATCAGACCTTTACGAAATGATCGATATATTAAATAAAAGCCATCAGGAAATGAAATGGACGAATCATCCGCGTATCTTCTTTGAAGTTGCGGTTGTGAAGCTCTGCCAGGGACCAAAAGCAGGGGCATCCGCGGCCGCCCAGCCGGAAGTGGACAATCTCGTCAACAAGGTTCGGCAGCTTGAACAGGAGATTGAGAGGCTTAAAACACAAGGTGTGCAGGTCTCTTCTGCTCCCGCCCAGGCTAAAGAAGCGTCCCGTCCGCAAAAAAGCATAAAAAGCGCGTATAAAGCGCCTGTCGGCCGCATTCATGAAATATTAAAGGATGCCACAAGACCGGATCTCGAAAAATTAAAGGGCTGCTGGGGACAATTGCTTGCCCAGCTGAAACAGCAGAATAAAGTATCACATGCGGCCCTTTTAAATGACAGCGAACCGGTGGCTGCATCTTCAAAAGCATTTGTCCTCGCATTCAAATACGAAATTCACTGTAAAATGGTAGCTGAAGACAACAACGGAGTCAGGACGAATCTGGAACAAATTTTGGACGGAATGCTCGGCGGAAGGATAGATATAGTTGGCGTTCCCGAAGCCCAATGGGGTAAAATAAGAGAAGAATTTTTGCAGGATCACCAGCCGGAAGATTCTGAAGCAAACGAACCGAAAGAAGAAGATCCGCTCGTAGCAGAAGCTAAAAAACTGTTCGGAGCGGAACTGATTGAAATTAAAGAATAAAAACATGAAAGAGAGTGGATTTGAGTATGCGCGGTGGAATGGGTAACATGCAGAAAATGATGAAGCAAATGCAAAAAATGCAAAAGGATATGCAAAAGGCACAGGAGGAGCTGGCTGAAAAAGTACTCGAAGGTACTGCAGGCGGTGGAATGGTGACCGTTAAGGTGAACGGCCAAAAAGAAGTCATCGACGTCATCATCAAAGAGGAAGTCGTAGACCCTGAAGATGTTGAAATGCTTCAAGATCTTGTTCTTGCAGCGACAAACGATGCTTTGAAAAAAGTTGACGAAGTAACAAATGAAACGATGGGTAAGTTTACAAAAGGAATGAACATGCCGGGTTTATTCTAGGAGGAAAATAAGAATGCAGTATCCTGAACCAATATCAAAGCTGATTGACAGCTTTATGAAATTGCCAGGAATCGGACCCAAGACGGCGGTCCGTCTGGCTTTTTTTGTTCTTAGTATGAAAGAAGACGTCGTGTTAGATTTTGCAAAAGCATTGGTAAACGCAAAGCGCAATTTGACATATTGCTCGGTCTGCGGACATATAACAGATCAAGATCCTTGCTATATTTGTGAAGATACGAGAAGAGACAAATCGGTCATATGTGTTGTTCAGGATCCCAAAGATGTCATTGCTATGGAGAAAATGAAGGAGTACAACGGACTGTACCATGTTTTGCATGGAGCGATTTCTCCGATGGACGGCATCGGTCCGGAAGATATTAAAATACCCGAATTGCTGAAGCGGTTGCAGGATGATCAGGTGACTGAAGTCATTCTCGCGACAAACCCGAATATAGAAGGAGAAGCAACGGCCATGTACATTTCAAGGCTTTTAAAGCCGTCTGGTATCAAGCTGTCACGAATTGCCCATGGACTTCCGGTCGGAGGCGATTTGGAGTATGCAGATGAAGTCACTCTTTCTAAAGCGCTTGAAGGCAGACGTGAAATGTAGAGGGAGGAGATTGCGTTACCATGGGTTTTCTTCGGAAAAAGAAGCTTAGAAAAGAATTTGATAACAAGCTGGTTGAACAGCTGATCCATCAAAAGGAAGAATGGAACAGGCAAAAGCGGCTGATTGAAAACAGCCTAGAGCCTTCCCCAGAAGTTCTTTACGAATTAAAGGTTGCCGAGGCAAAGTACTTTTTTTATTTGCGGGAAGCAAAAAAAAGAAATTTAAGGATCGGCAGCTGGAAGTAGCAGGTCTATTTGCATGATTCCCATCATATGCTTGTACAAGAACGAGCGAGGAGTGAGGGAATTCATGGGATCTGTTATCTTTATCGGGGCAATTGTAGCTTTGGTTGCCCTGTTGTTTTTTTCAAAAGCATCATTTAAGCCTTTGCGATTAATCGGAAGAATAGCGGTTAGATTTGTAGTCGGCGCTTTGTTTTTGTTCTGTGTGAATCTGTTTGGCGAGAGCGTGGGCATTCACGTGCCGATTAATATTGTAACAACCGGAGTGAGCGGATTATTGGGGGTTCCCGGTGTAGCAGCTCTTATTGTCATTAAACAATTTATCGCAATATAATTTTTTGTTGACAAATATATTTAAAGGTGTTAAATTAATATTTGTCGCTAATGACGAATAATTTTTTTGAAAAAAAGTTGTTGACGACATCACGATTAAATGTTAAGATATTATAGTCGCTTTGAGAGCGGCAACGAAGTTCTTTGAAAACTAAACAAGACAAAACGTACCTGTTAATTCATTTTTATAAATCGCACATTTGAGTGTGCGTAGTCAGGGGCCTGCACGATGCAGGTCATGCAGATGTTGTCACAGGA
>ERZ1673782.27-NODE-27-length-19127-cov-21.390258_pt1 | contig 19127 bp, 12 predicted proteins | sample MGYA00580134_ERZ1673782 | MGnify/ENA primary metagenome ERZ1673782 (study PRJEB41219, sample SAMN04549594) | soil metagenome | isolation source: soil | place: USA: Texas, Big Bend National Park | collected 2009-03-17 ...
GGACAAAAACAGGTCGGATTTTTAAAATCCGACCTGTTTTGTCAACGGTCTGAAAAGACCGGAAATCTATTCCGGTCTTTTTTCATCAGCCGAGCAGCTTCAAAGATTCTCGTGTAAACGCAGGGATGTCGTCAGGCGTCCGGCTTGTGACAAGCTGGTTCTGGCAGACGACAACTTCCTCGTCCTTAAATTTGACCCCGGCGTTTTCCAAATCGACTTGAATCGATGTGTAGCCTGTCGCACCGCGACCGTCCAGAGCCTTGGCGGTGATTAAAAGCTGCGGGCCGTGGCAGATCGCAAACACCGGTTTTTTGTCATCCATAAAGGATTTTGCAAACGATACGAAACGCTGGTCGGCTCTAAGAATATCCGGCGAAAATCCGCCCGGAATCAACAATGCGTCAAAATCAGCCGGGCTGACTTCGTCAATGGACGCATCTGTTTCCACTTGCGCCTCGCCTTGTTTGCCTTTCAGCGTTTTGCCTTTTTCTTTTTCAATAACCGTAAGCTGGTGTCCGGCGTCTTTGAACGCTTTCGCAGGCTCGGTATACTCCGAATCCTCAAAGTAATCTGTCAGAACAACTGCAATTTTTTTGCTCATATTGATCACCCTCCCAGAAGCTTCTGTCTACATAAATCTATTTACCCCTGCCACACTAAATAAAACATCCCCACGCCCTCGCGACAAAGTACCTAAGTCACCCGGCAGACAGAGACAGACTTTGGAATCATTTTCTGAGTGTTTACAATATTCGCAACGAAAGTTCTACAAAACTTTACAAAAAGTTCTTACAATAGAAATTGTTACTCTAATCTGAAAGGTGGAGAAATGGTGGGAATACAGAAAAGACGGTTTTCAAGGAAAAACATTCTCCGTATTCTGCTAACCTCAGTGATGATACTCAGTTTACTCATGCCAAACACCCAGACATATGCAGAAGAACAAAACGAACACCCGCTGATCAGCCTCAGCATCTTGGGTACGACAGATATCCACGCCCATATGATGGATTATGACTACTATGCCGACAAAGAAACGGCTGAATTCGGACTGGCACGAACGGCTCAGCTGATCGAAAAGTACCGGAGCCGGAATCCTAACACGATTCTTGTCGACAACGGCGACTTAATTCAAGGAAACCCTCTAGGGGAATACATCTTCAAACATGAACGTGAATCGATTATCTCCGGAACGAAAACACACCCGATCATTGATGTCATGAACAAACTGCAATATGACGCCGGCACGCTCGGAAACCACGAATTCAACTACGGCCTTGAATTCCTTGACGGCACGATAAAAGGGGCCGAATTTCCCATCGTCAATGCCAATATTAAAACACCGGACGGAAAGAACAAATATACGCCATATCATATTGAAGACCGGACGCTGACGGATGAAAGCGGCCGAAAGCACCAGCTTAAAGTCGGCTATATCGGCTTCGTTCCGCCTCAGATTTTAACATGGGATAAAAAGCACCTGGACGGCAAAATCACAGTGCAGGACATCACCGAATCAGCAAAAGAAACGATTCCAAAAATGAAACAGGAAGGCGCCGACGTGATCATCGCGATCGCCCACTCCGGAATTGAAAATGGCGAACAGGCGGCGGGAGCCGAAAACGCCGTATACGACCTGGCTCTCAAGACGGAAGGAATAGATGCGATCATCTCCGGACATCAGCACGGTCTGTTCCCCGGCACCGACTATCCCGGTAACGGCGTGATCGACAACCAAAAAGGAACGATCAACGGCATTCCTGTCGTCATGCCGAAGAACTGGGGCAGCCATTTAGGAATTATCGATATGCAGCTTGAACTGGACGGCGGCAAATGGAAAGTGAAAGATGCCAGCGCAAAAACGGAAGCGATTGCCGGAAATGTGACGTCGCGAAACGAAACCGTCGTTTCCGCGATTAAAGATACGCACGAAAAAACGCTCGAATACGTCCGCGCGCCGGTTGGCCAAACAGAAGCTGATATTAACAGCTTTTTCGCGCAGGTAAAAGACGATCCTTCAATCCAGATTGTCACAGATGCACAAAAATGGTATGCGGAAGATGTCATGAAGGGAACGGAATACGAAAACCTGCCGATTTTATCAGCGGGCGCGCCGTTCAAAGCAGGAGGACGCAACGGTGCTGATTATTATACAAACATTAAAGCAGGAAACCTTGCGATCAAAAACATCGGCGATTTGTATTTGTACGACAATACGCTCTATATCGTCAAACTGACGGGAAGCGAAGTGAAGGACTGGATCGAAATGTCGGCCGGGCAGTTCAATCAGATCGATCCTTCAAAATCGGGTGAACAGGCGCTCCTCAACCCCGATTTCAGGTCGTATAATTTCGATGTCATTGACGGTGTGACCTACCAGATCGATGTCACACAGCCTGCAAAATACAATGCCTCAGGCGGGGTGAAAAATCCGCAGGCGAACCGCGTCAAACAGTTGTCTTACAACGGAAAACCCGTCCGCGACGACCAGGAATTCCTTGTCGTCACAAATAATTACCGCGCCTCCGGGGGCGGCGGATTCCCGCATCTGACTCAGGACAAAGTCGTTTATGCGGCGGCTGATGAAAACAGGCAGGTGCTCATGAACTACATTATGGAGAAGAAAACGGTCAATCCCGCCGCCGACAACAACTGGTCGATCGCTCCGATTAAAGGAGCCGACGTGACATTCGAGTCTTCCCTCCTTGCCAAACCGTTTGCTGAAAAAGCGAATGACATCGATTTTGTCAGGGAATCCGAAAACAAAGGATATGGCGTCTATAAGCTGAACTTTGACGGTTCAGAGCCTCCAGTTGATGATGAAAACTGGACATTAACCGTCATGCACACGAACGACACGCATGCCCACCTTGATGGAGCGGCAAGGCGCGCTGCCAAAGTGAAAGAAATCCGCAGTGAAACAGAAAACAATGTGCTGCTCGATGCCGGCGACGTCTTTTCCGGCGATCTGTATTTTACAAAATGGAACGGACTCGCCGATTTGAAACTGATGAACATGATGGGCTATGACGCCATGACCTTCGGCAACCATGAATTTGATAAAGGGCCTAAAGTGCTCGCAGACTTTCTCAGCGGAAACTATACAGCCGTCGACCCGTTAAACAGACACCAGCTGGAAAAGCCCGATTTTCCGATCGTCAGCTCCAATGTGGATGTATCAAAAGAGCCGAAGCTGCGAAGCTTTCAGAAAGAGCCTGCAGTCTTAGCAGCGGGAAAAAAGAAAGAAAGCGGCATCTATCCTTATATTCTGCTTGATGTAAACGGCGAACAAGTCGGCGTATTCGGCTTGACGACGGAAGATACGTCATATACATCAAGCCCCGGTCCGAACATTGCGTTTCATGACGCTTATCAGTCAGCAGAGAAAACGGTGAAGGAACTGAAAGAAAAAGAAAAGGTCAACAAAATCATCGCCCTCACCCACCTCGGCTACAACCGGGATCTGGAGCTTGCCAAGAAAGTGAAGGGCATCGATTTGATTATCGGCGGGCATACGCATACACTTGTCGATCACTTGAAAGTGGTGGAGAACGAAGAACCGACAATCGTCGCTCAAGTGAAAGACTACGGACAGTTTTTGGGAAGGGTCGATGTGGTGTTTGATGAGAACGGCGTCGTTCAAACGGACCAATCAAGGTTCAATTTGATCGCGATCGACGACAAAGTGGACGAAGACCCTCCTGGGAAAGAAGTGCTTGACGGCTTTAAAGAAGATATTGACGAACTGAAAAAGAAAAAAGTAGGCTATGCCGATGTCCCGCTGGACGGAAAACGCGAGCATGTCCGCTCAAAAGAAACCAACCTCGGCAATTTTATCGCGGACGGCATGCTGAAGAAAGCAAAACAAGCCGGCGGAGCTGACATCGCCATCACAAACGGCGGCGGAATCAGAAGCGGTATTGCCAAAGGCGAAATCACACTCGGCGATGTGCTGACGGTCATGCCGTTCGGCAACACCCTTTATGCCGCTGATTTGACGGGGGCGCAAATCAAAGAAGCGCTTGAGCACGGGGTGAGCCAAGTCGAAGAAGGCGGAGGCGCGTTTCCGCATGTTTCGGGTCTATCCTTCACCTTTACACTGAGCAAGCCAAAAGGTGAGCGAATCCTTGATGTGAACCTAGTCAATGACAAAGGGGACGCTGTTCCGCTCGATTTGGACAAAACCTACCGTGTCGCTACAAATAACTTCATGGGCGGCGGCGGAGACGGCTATTCCGTTTTTAAAGAAGCGAAAAACGGTGTCGATCTCGGCTTTACCGATTACGACATTTTTACAGAGCAGCTTGCCTTATACGATTCTGTTTCACCGAACATCGAGAACAGAATCACAGAAGTGTTCCTTCCCGACCGTCAGGCAGACGGCTCTTGGACGCTTGCGGAAAAGCCGTTCGAAACATACGCGAAAAACGCAAATCAGGCGATTGCCTATTTCCCTGACACAGAAAAGGAACACATCATGCTGAATATGACAAAAGCACAGACTGACCTTGTCAAAGAAAGAACCGGTGATCCAAGCATCACCCTGAAAAACGATCGCATTGCGATGCAGCTTCCAGCCGTTAATCTGGCAAGCGAAAAGACAAAAATCAGCATTAAAATCGCCAAGGATATCAAACAGGCGGTCACAAAGGTATATGATTTCAACATTCAGCAGAATGGTAAAACGGTCAGCACATTTAAAGAGCCTGTCGGACTGTTGTTCCAAGTCGATGCTCCTGATAAACATTTGAGCGTCTATTATGTCGACCGCAAAAACAACAGCTTCACAAAAGTAACAAACGGCTATACGAAAGGCCGTACCGTTGCAGGCTATGTCGACCATTTCAGCGAGTATACCGTGATGAATGACAATGATGCCGGGTCGCCTTCCCTTCCGACGGGTTCCGGCGATGATGACACTCCGGATGGCGGCAGCGGCGGTGAACCCCCTGCTTCGCCCGGCGCCGGCAGCGGCGGAGACGGATCAGGCGGTCATGACAGCGGCGGAGCAGATGACGGAAATGAACCTTCCGATGGTTCAAACGGCGGTTTTTTGCCTGACACCGCTTCAAACGCCTATCATTGGCTGATGCTCGGCCTGCTGTTGCTTATATCCGGAAGCGGCCTGTACCTTTACCAAAGGAAGCGGCGCAAGCTCCAGATCTAAATATAAAAAGTGCGGTCTGCTTATGCAGAACCGCACTTTTCTTATTCGACCCATTTTACGATTTGATCAAGCGCCCGTCTCGTCTTCGGACGCGGCTCTTTCACACGGTATCCGAAAGCGGCCATGACCGAGATGTCAAAGCGGCCATCCTCCAACACCCCTTCTTTTTCAAGGATGTCGTGGACTTTGTCGTAGTTAAAGCCTTCAATCGGGCAGGAGTCAATGCCGATCAAAGCGGCAGCCGTCATCATGTTGGCGAGCGCGATGTACGTTTGCTTTGATACCCAGTCAAACATCGCCCTGTCGCTTTCGTACAAATGAAAATCGCCGTCTTGGAAACTTTCCAGAACGCCGTCTTCTTTCAGCATATTTTCAATGATGTCCTCCGGCATTTTTTTCACATGCTTTAATTGATCTGCAACATAGCCGGAATCACGTCGCATTTCCTTAGCCGTGCGTCCGAGCAGCAAAACGAAATGGCTGGCTGTCGGAAGCTGCCCCTGTGCACCCCATGAGACTTGACGCAGTTTTTCACGCAGCTCTTTATTTTGGACGACGACAAATTGCCACGGTTCGAGGCCGACCGAGCTTGGCGACAGTCTGCCCGCTTCTAAAATGAACTGAAAATCCTCATCTGATATCTTTCTGTCCGGATCAAATTCTTTTGTCGCATGTCTAAATTGGAATGCGTCAAGAATCTCTTGCTTCTTGGATTGCTCTGTCATATTATGTTCTCTCCTTTTCTCTATAGTTTATATTCCTTTCTCAATTTCATTCTAATCATTATAATAGCAATAAGAAAGTACGCACATTTTTGTGGCATAGTATCATTTTTTATACTAAGGAGAGAAGAAAATGAAAAAACATCCGGCAGCATGCGAAGCACCGGACGGTTATTCATGTCCGGTGGAAGCAACGATCGATATCATCGGCGGCAAATGGAAAAGCGTCATTCTGTATCACTTGATCGATGATAAAAAACGCTTTAATGAACTGCGGCGCTTAATTCCCGGCGTGACTCAGCGGATGCTGACCCTCCAGCTTCGAGAGCTTGAGCGCGACGGCATCGTCTGCCGTACAATTTACAAACAGGTTCCTCCGAAAGTCGAGTACAGTTTAACCGAGTTCGGCAAGACGCTGATCCCGATCATCCGGCAAATGATGAATTGGGGAACGTCCTACGCCGGCAAAATCAAGGAAGCGCGCCAAAGATCGGCAGCCGCTGAAAAACTGGAATCGCAAGGCTAATTGGCCGGCTCGATTTTCAAGATAAAGTCTTTGATTTTATTTAAGTATTCCTCAGGATTGTGGCGAAATCCGCCGACATGTCCGGCGCCTTCAATCCAGTACAGTTTCTTGAATCCCTTTTTCCTCTCATACAGGCTTTTGGCCATTTCCGGCGGAACAAGCTGATCCTTTGTGCCGTGGATGATCAACAGCGGCGTGTCTGACTGCTCAAGGTTGCTGACCGGCGATATATCAGCAAGGCTCCAGCCGTGGCGCCGCTTGATCAGCCCGCTTGCCAACGGGATGAGAAACGGCACGGACAATTTGACGGCGGCTTTCAGCTGAAAGCGGCATAGCTCTGTTAAATCGCTGAAGCAGGAATCGGCAATACAAAACTTGATTCTCCGATCCTGTTTCATCAGCTCGATGGCAGCCGCCGCTCCGAGCGATTCGCCAAGCACCCCGATCCAAAGATCTTTGCCGAACCTGTTCTCAAGCTCGTCAGCCCACCTCGCCAAATCATCCTTTTCGTAAAACCCGTAGGAAACGTGTGAACCGCCGCTCAACCCGTGGCACCTGCTGTCGCAAAGCAGGACATTGTAGCCGATGGACTGAAACAGCTCGACGTATTTATACCCGCCAAACAGCGACCACTTGATGCCGTGGGAGATGATGACGGCTTTCCTGCTCTTTTGAACGGGAAATAGCAGCGCATGCAGCCGGCATCCATCCCCTGCTGTCAAAAACAGCTCTTCTTTGTCGTGGGACTCAAACACGTCATCGATGATCTCGCCGTGTTTGAGTCCGCTGAAAAAAGTTTCTTCATATGTGCTCCGGTTCGGCAAAACAAACAAATAGCTGACAATCAGACTGACGGCGAAAATACTGATCCCAATCCCAGAGACCATCAACAGAATTCCGATCCACACGGCCCTCACCCTTTTCGTTCTTGTTTTAACTTATTGTATTCCGAACGGATCTGGGCGTGAGTCGCTGCAGAAAAATTGATTCAGGAGCGCCCGTTTCCGAGCTGGATGACTTTTGCTTTTCCGGCTGCTTCCCTCAGCACTCCTCTCGTATCAAATATCACGTTTGCATGGTTTAATAACAGCTCTTTCGGGAGTGCGTCATGATCAGTTAAAATGACAACACAGTCATACTCTTTCAGCATCTTTGAATCTATCGGCACGCTTGCTAGCTTTTTGCCGCTGAGGTCGAGGTCCGGAACGTGCGGATCATGGTAGGAAACATCTGCTCCCATGCCGATCAGCTTCTCTATAATATCAAGCGATTTTGATTCGCGGACATCCGCGATATTTCGTTTATAGGTGACGCCGTAGATTAAGATGCGGGCGTCTGTCGCCTTGTCTTTCCCTGCCAGCTGCAAGGAGCGCTCTGCGATATAGCGGACGATTCTATCATTTGTCGCTTCCGACAGTTCGATAAAGTCGCTCGATAATCCGCTTTGTTTCATGACAAACTGCAAATACAGCGGGTCGACGGGGATGCAATGGCCGCCGATGCCGGGGCCTGGATAAAAAGCCGCAAACCCATACGGCTTCGTGCTTGCCGCCTCGATGACTTCCCACACATTCACCCCGAGCCTGTCGCATATCATCGCGAATTCATTAATGAATGAAATATTAATAAACCGGTACGTATTTTCGAGCAGCTTTGTCAGCTCCGCTGTTTCTGGCGATGTAACAGGCACAACCTCTTCATAAATGCCGCTGTATAATTGATGCACCTTTTCAAGGCATGCATCCGTCGCTCCTCCTACTACCTTCGGCACGACCTCAATCGGGAACTGATTGCCCGGATCAACGCGTTCTGGAGAATAAGCCAAGTAAAAATCCTTCCCGCATACAAGGCCGCTTTTTTCCAGGATCGGTTTGACGATGTCTCTTGTCGTACCCGGATATGTCGAGCTTTCCAACACGACGAGCTGCCCTTTTTTCAAGTGCGCTCCAATCAATTGCGCCGCTCTTTTCACATAATTCAAATCAGGACCCGCATCATCATTCAAAGGCGTCGGCACGCAGATGATGACGGCATCCGCTTCACCGATTAAACTGTAGTCCGAAACAGGACGAAAGAAACCGGTGCCTATTCCGTCCTGCACCGCTTGATCGTTTATATCCGAAATATAGCTGGTTCCTTTCCGCAATGCCTCGACTTTCTTTTTGTCCAAATCAACACCGATAACCCGCATTCCTTTTGATATCAACAACATGGCCAAGGGCAGACCGACAAACCCCAAGCCGATGACCGCTATCGTTTCGTTATGAATTTCCTGTTTGCTCATTTATCAACTCGCCCCTTCTGTACATTCCTTTAATAAACTATGTTTCAAATCTTTTTTTGAAAGGGACGATCTACCAAAACAAAACCTATTTATTTTTCATATCAGTTGTTTGAAATGAAGAAAGAGGCAGCTGCACCGGTTGCTTCTGCAGCACAGATTGATAGATTCCAAAGATGGTTTCAATCGCCTTTTTTCCTTCATAGCCGTCAACCAATAGCGTGTCTTGGCGCTTGAGGGCGCTTATAAAGTTTTGATACATTGCGGTTTGTTCGCCGCCGATGTCAATCAGCTTTGCCGCTTCTTCAGCATCCGCCTTCTCCCCGTGGATGTACCAGCGGCTGATCCGGTTTAATGCCGGACCTTCCAATGAAATCGTTCCATTTTCTCCAAAAATCGAGAGAGAGCTTCCGATATTGTTTGGCTGTGTGACGATATTCGCTTCTACTACACCTTTCGCCTGACTGGCAAACGTCAGAATACCGACAGCAACATCTTCCGTTTCTTTAGCTCCGGAGCCGCCCAGCATATCTCCGTAAACGCCTTTTACATCACCTAAAAACCATTGCAGCAGATCGATCAGATGTATCCCTTGATTGACCAGCATCCCGCCGTCTTTTTCCCAGCTTCCCCGCCAGGATGCCGCTTCATAATAAGCGGGGGACCTGTTTAAGCGGAGCGATACCGTGCCCAAGTAGATCTTTCCCAGCTTTCCTTCCTCAATCGTTTCCTTCAGTTTTTTCATGATCGGCCGGTGGCGCATCTGGTGGCAGACCATGAGCTTCAGCCCGTTCTGCTCCGCCAGTTCTATAAGCTCATCGGCATCCCGTAATGACAAGGTCATCGGTTTTTCGACGATGACGTGCTTGCCTGCCAGCAGCGCATGTTTGGCCATTTCGGCGTGCAGTCCCGAAACCGCCGCAATAATGACCGCTTCAATTTTAGGATCTGAAAGCAGCGCTTGATACTGCGGATAGCGGGTCATTCGGCTTTCCTCACCGGCGAGGGAAGCATAGTATTCTTCCGCTTCCTTCATTCTTTCTTCCTGCAAATCACTGACGGCCGACAACTTTGCATCATCGCACTCGGCCAGTGCTTGAAGATGTTTTCTTGACATATAGCCGCAGCCGATTAAACCAAAATGAACCGTCACTTTTCCCCTCCTCCTTTTTTCAGCAGCGCAGAAATAATCTGATCTTGTTCCTCGGCGGCTAGAAAAGGATCCATCGGAATGGCGAAAAGGGTTTCGGACAAGGACTCGGCTATAGGAAAATCGCCTTTTTTGTACTGCAGTGAAGAATAGACCGATTGCAGATGAAGGCAGCAAGGATAATACACACCTGAATGAATGTCCTGCTCTTTCAGCGATTGTATGATGTAGTCGCGGTTTTTCGCGCCGATACAATAGAGATGATAGATATGTGTGCGGTCCTCTTTCTCTGCCGGCAGTGTGAGGTGCTCCGCCGTTTTCAAACCTTCTCTGTAGCGGCTGGCCACTCTTCTTCTTTGTTCATTCCAGCCGTCGATTTTCTCAAGAAGAATGAGTAAAGCTGCGGCGTGTAATTCATCAAGACGGCTGTTGAAACCGATTTTGTCATGGAAGTATTTTTTGCTAGTGCCATGGGTTCTGAGTGTTCTTAATTGCCGGGCTGCATCCGGGTCTGAAATCGTCACCATTCCCCCGTCTCCCAATGTTCCCAAGTTTTTTGTAGGGAAAAATGAAAAACAGGCGGCATCCCCGATGCTGCCGACAGGCCGCTCTTTATACGATGCGCCGAACGCTTGGCAGGCATCCTCAATCACAAGCAGTCCGTGTTTTTTGGCAAGCTCCATGATCTCGTCCATATCAGCCGGCTGTCCGAAGATATGGACGGGAATGATCGCTTTAGTAGCAGGGGTGATCTTTTCTTCTATTTTTTTCGGATCAAGATTGTATGTTTCAGGATCGACATCAGCAAACACAGGTTCAGCCCCCACCCTTGAGACGGCTTCGGCGGTGGCGAAAAAAGTGAACGGGGTCGTAATCACTTCATCCCCTTTGCCGATGCCGAAAGCTTCAAGCGTCAGCACCAATGCATCCGTTCCGTTGGCGACCGCGACCGCTTCTTTTACACCAAGCTTTTCAGCTATTCTTTTCTCTAATTCTTCAACCTTTGGCCCCAATATATATTGGCCGCTGTCCAGCACATGTTCAAACTCTTTTAAAATATCCTGTTTTACTGTTTGAAATTGACGTTTTAAATTGACTAACGGGATCATCCTTTGTTCCTCCTCTAAATTCAAAAAGTTCCAAAATAAGTTATGATGCCTGCCGCTAAATTGGCACGGCTTGATTTTATTCATAAAAAAAAGACCTACTTGTTCAGTAAGTCTTTACAATGCTAATTGTTAATGCCTAATTTCCCTTCCAGCAGCTGTTTGTTATGAAGGACGGATTTGTCTTCGGGACGGTATTTCCTCGCCTCTTCATTATGATGATACGACTTTTCAAAGTCTCCTAAATTGTAATAGCACACACACATTTGCAAATGAGGGTACCAAGTATAGTATGCCGGATAGGTGAAGCTCCATTTATTTGAATCAGGCACCAATGTTGTGGCCAGCTCATACCAGTAGATAGCGGCCTTGTATTCCCGCCTCCGCTGAAAGTTATAGCCGATTCTTGAGCATGTTTCGGCACGAGGCGTTTTAGAAAATTCAAATGACTGGAACAGAGATCTCAGCTCATTGTCCATGTCGCCGAGAAAGCGGTGGCAGTCGGCTTTGTTGATGCAGGCGTATACTTTGTCTTCAATCCATCCTTCTTTCATTTCAATGTTTTTATTGTAGCTTTCAATCGCTTTTTCGTAGTGTCTGTTTTCTCTTAATTCATTACCGTAGTAAAAATAGTCGCGCGGGGTAAACGTGTCGCCGCGATCAATCTTCTTTTGGTAAATATTGAGGTTTCGTCCGACAGAGTGGCGGATTTTTTTATGCGTCACTGAAATATCGGCATTGATGATGTTCCCGAATACCTCCAAATATTGATGGCAGTCGCCTTTCCATTTAAAGTTCTTCTCCCTTTTCACCAGACGGTTGCGGCGGTACCTTAATGTCACATTTCCGAATTCGTCGGTTCCAGCATCATAGTACATAGACACGGAATCAACGGAAGGATCAAGCGTTTCCTTCAACTCTTTCAGTTTTTTCTGATCTTCTTCAAGCAAAACATCATCCGCATCCAGATAGAGAATATAATCCTTAGTGGCGTGTTTGAACGATTCATTGCGGGCAGCCGCAAAATCGCCGATCCATTCAAAGAAAAAGACGCGGTCTGTGTATCGCTTCGCAATCTCTACAGTTTTATCTGTCGACCCCGTATCAACAATATTAATCTCATCTACAATGTCTTTCACTGTATCAAGGCATCTCGCTAATACTTCTTCTTCATTTTTGACAATCATACATAGACTGATTGTAACCAAAGCCTTCACTCCCTGAGACTCTTTTTTAAAATCTACCCATAAAATATGAAACAGCAGCTGATCGCGTTTGTGCCACTATCACTGTTTTATATTTTCAAGGCTGCGCCATTTCCAAAGTATTTTTCATAGAACTTTCTTTTTTCGTTTGAATATAGATACTACTAGCGAAAATGTGTTTAACCAGGAGGTTTCAGATGGATAATGAATTGGAATATCTGCTAGACTCTGTTGGGCTTAGCTGGAGAGAAACTGAAATATCCCAACTGATTTTTCATCACAAATGGCACGATGCTGCGCAGAAGCTTGAAGAGAAGCTGAAAGCCGCTCCCTTCGATCCCGGCTTGCTGATAAGCGCTGCTTTTGTCTGTGAAAAAAAGCAGCAGGCTCAGAGAGCGTCTGAATTATATGATGATGCCCTCCTATTTGTCAGGCGCGAACATCGACCTCGCCTCATGAAGGAGAAAGAAGACCTTTTCAAAAAAATGGTCAGGCGTCCAAAAATCATTTTTTTCGTCAAACCGGATTTGGACCGGTTTTTGAATTTTGTCGTTGAGCACCTTTCCGGAACTTACCGGACAAAAAAAATCGTGGTTCATGACCTGAATCAAATCGACTCTGGCATGCAATGGGCGGATATTTGCTGGTTTGAATGGTGCGATGATTTATTGATCCACGGGAGCAAAGTCCCTTCTGCAGCGGCTAAAACATTAATATGCAGACTCCACAGCTATGAAGCATTTACTTTTTATATTAAAAAGGTATATTGGCAAGCGGTGGACCAAGTGATTTTTGACGGAGAGCATTTGCGGGAATACGTATTGGATCAAGTCAAGGCGTTGAAAAAAGAGAAAACGGCCGTCGTTCCAAATGGAATCAAGCTAGATCAATACACTTTTAAACAAAGGCAAAAAGGCTTTCACATCGCTTATGTCGGCTATATCAACTATAAAAAAGGGCCGATGCTTTTGCTGCAGGCTTTCAAAGCACTGATTGACAAAGACCCAAGATACAAATTGTTTATCGCCGGGACGTTTCAGGACGCCCGCTATCAGTTGTATTTCAATCAAATGATTGATGAGCTCCGGCTGACTGACAACGTCCAATTTGACGGATGGCAGGATGATATGAATCAATACTTGGAAGATAAGCATTACCTGATTTGCACGAGCCTTCTTGAAAGTCAGCATATGTCGGCCATGGAAGCGATGGCTAAAGGCATAAAACCGCTGATTCACAATTTTTACGGCGCAAAGACGATATACGATGAATCAGTTGTTTGGAATACAATAGATGAATTCGTGGCCATGATCACAAGCGGTGATTATACATCTCTCCATTATCGGTCGTTTATTGAAGAGCATTATTCATATGACCTGAGCATGCGCAAAATTGAAGAGATGATTTCAGGCTTTGCAAAGCAGTCAGAGTTGACGGTTATGCCAAATCCGCCGCTGATTACGGTAGGCATCATCAACTATAATTACAGTAATTTTATTGATGAATGCCTTCAATCCGTTTTAAATCAACTCTACCCTAATATCGACATTCTGATCGTTGACGACCATTCAACTGACGGCTCCATGCAAAAAATCAGCAGCTATCAAAAAACGCATCCGCACATTCGAACGATATGCCACAGCGAAAATACAAAACTTCCTGATCTCGCTTTTAAGGAAATCTTCCAAGAGGCAAAGGGAGAATATGTTTTGCTTTTAAGCGCAGATGATTTCCTCCCGCACAATTTGGTGATCCATGACTTTATGCAATGCTTTTTTGAAGAAGAGGGATTGGATTATGTTTACGGCGACCTTTTGCTCGTTGATCAACACGGGAAAAATGCGGGTCTGTGGACATATCAAGAGTATGGCGATGAGGAGCTGGTGAGGACGATTTTTCAAAGGGGCGGCTCAGGCATTGTCCCGATGGTGGGCATGTTTAAAGCATCTTATTATCAGCAAAAAGGCTTCACTTGGCTGGTTGATCCGCAAAAGCCGCTTGCAGGGGATGTGCTGAATTGTTTAGCCAATACGAAGCGCGGCTGGAAGCGGCGCTATTTAAAAAAACCTGTATTATGCTACCGCCGCCACCAAAAAAACATTTCCTACCAATTGCATAAAAGAATTCAATCGCTTGTGTACGTCATGGATTATATTGTGAAAGAATTTGACGAAAGCGTCTATTTTCCTCATATCAAATGGAAGGAGCTTGAGGAAAATCAAAGACAGTCCTTGAAATATTTCAGCATCGGGAAAACCTTTTGGAGAATGGCCCGGAGATACGCACAAAACGGATATACCCGGCATCTAGACCATGACGGCAAAAAAGAATGCATTCAGCCGCTCCTGAACAAAATGGATGAGTACTTCCAATTAAGCCTCGCTTCAGACAATCAGTATGAACGATATATGAAAAATATTAAAAAAATCCAGCTGATATAAAACCTTCCGTTCTTTGGAAGGTTTTTCTCTTGCACTCTCGCACAAATACACAGTCATATAGATTCATTTATACGTATGATAGAGCGCACAAAGTGTTTTGTATTCTGCTATTTAAAAGGAGAAATTGAATCAGCATGATCGATGGGAGGTCATCATGAAAGATTTCAAATCAGATATCATTCATTGTCTGGAACAAAAAGAGTGGAACAAAGCCATGAAGCGCCTAAAGGAGTGGGAAGCCGAGGGATCGCATAACGAGCCTGACTTTTATTTTCTTCAAGCCTCTCTTTCTGTTTATCTCGGCCATGACCATAACGCTTGGCTGTGGCTCTGGAGAGGGCTAGATCTTTTTCCTGAAAACAGATCTTTAAATCTGCTGATGGGAAAAGTGTGCCTGCGCACCGGAAGGGAAAAAGAAAGCGCAGCCTATCTTCAAAAAGGAGATGGAGCAGAAACCGCAAGCGCGCCGAAGCTTGACCTTCCTGTTGACGAAAAAACCGAACCTCCGGCTGGGCAAATCCGCATTTTGCAAGGCACAATGGAAATCGCCAATCAAATGAATACCTTGGCTAAAGGGCTCTCACAGCATGGCGCGCTTGCCCACACTTTAAATTACTATCCGTATTATTTAAATTACGCTGCCGACTACACCTGGTCATTGCTGAAAGAACGCAATACGCCCGCCATGAATGCGAAGCTGAGAAGGCTTGCCAATGATCTCCTGCCATCCTATGATTTGTTCCATTTTCATTTCGGCACAAGCTTCACGCTGGACATGTCGGATTATCCCATTTTAAAACAGGCTGAGAAACCAATGGTCATGCATCATTGGGGCAGCGATGTGAGGCTTTATTCAACATTGGCTAAAACAAATCCATACGCCGTTGTTAAAACGAAAAACGAAGCTCGAATTCGATACCACCTCAAACGAATTTCCCAATATGTCCAGCACTGCATCGTCGCCGATATGGAGCTTTACGAGTATGTAAAAGACTATTATGAGCATGTCCACATGATTCCGACCATGATCCAGCTTGACCGCTATACTCCCGACTACAGGTCAAATGAAAAGCCGCTCATCGTTCATGCCCCCACCTCTCCCGGAATAAAAGGAACCCGCCACATCCTTAAGGCGGTGGAATCTTTAAAAGAAAAATACGATTTTCATTTTCACCTAGTACAAGGGGTTTCTCATGAACAGGCAAAGAAAATCTATCAAAAGGCGGATTTGATCATTGATCAGCTTCATATCGGAAGCTACGGATTATTTGCCGTCGAATCGATGGCAATGGGGAAACCCGTTATCTGCTGGATCAGTGATTTTATGAAGGATCACTATCCTTCCGAACTGCCTCTCATAAGAGCAAATCCCGCCAACATTACAGAGGTGATAGAAAGTGTACTGAAAAACCGGGATATGCTGCCGGAAATCGGCCAGAAAGGAAGAAAGTATGCAGAAGTTCATCATGATATGGTGAAAAACAGCAAAAAAACATTGGCTGTTTATCAGTCGCTACTTTCGGAATGAAGTTGAACAACTTTCCCGTCGCGGGATTTGTATGTCAAAAAAACGAAACAAGCAGGTGAACAATTGATGAGCAATATGACAGAGTTATCCGGCCAGCATATTTTCATAACTGGCGGAGCAGGCTTTATCGGATCCTCTTTAATAGGAAAGCTGATAGAGCGCAACAGCGTCACCGTATATGACAATTTTTCAAGAGACTCCCTCCGGTATAAGCCTTACCGGGACCATCCTCACTTGAAAGTGGTGCAGGGAGACATTTTGGATTTGAACGCGCTTAAAAAGGCGATCCAGGGGGCCAGCCACATTGTCCACGCCGCCGGCATCGCTGGGATTGACACGGTCATTCAAAACCCGGTTAAAACGATGCAGGTCAACATGATCGGTTCAGCCAATCTGCTTGAATCGGCTGCCGGTTTAACCGAATGCAAAAGGGTTGTCTGTTTCAGTACAAGCGAAGTGTTCGGCCAAATCGCTTTCAGAGCGCGCGAGACCAGTCATACTGTTTTAGGAGCGGTGGGAGAAGCCCGCTGGACATATGCTGTCAGCAAACTCGCCGAGGAGCATATGGCATATGCCTATTTTAAAGAACTGGGGCTTCCGACCGTCACCGTCCGCCCTTTTAATGTTTATGGACCGGAACAAGTCGGCGAAGGCGCCATCAAAACGATGGTTCACAGAGCTCTGTTGGATGAGCCGATCTATATTCACGGCGATGGAACGCAAATCCGGGCCTGGTGTTACGTAGATGACATGATCGACGGAATTTTGCGCTGTTTGACGATGAAAGAAGCCGTCGGAGAGTCTTTCAACATCGGCAATGAACGCACTGTGATCACCGTATACGGATTGGCAAGCACGATTATCAGAGTTCTCGGATCAAAATCACAAATCTTCTTTGGGGAGAAAAAAGAAGCCGATATTGAACTGCGCATCCCTCAGGTCAATAAAGCAAAAGAGATGCTCGGTTTCAGCGCTAAAGTTGATCTGGAAGAAGGCATCAGAAGAACAGCTGAAAGCATTAAAAAAAATTTGGAGCAATAAGAAAGGAGGCGCTTTTGTTGAAACAATGGAAAAGCGAAGGAAAAGGTGAATTCACTCTTTCCCAGCTTGGGGGCTGCGGCGAAAACGTCGTTATCGAAGACGGGGTCCGCATTTTTCATCCGGAAAACATCTATATCGGAGATAACGTTTATATCGGCCATGACACGATTTTAAAAGGCTATTATAAGCATGACCTGGTCATCGGTTCAAACAGCTGGATCGGACAGCAATGTTTTATACACGGTGCCGGCGGGGTTACAATCGGAGAATTTGCAGGAATTGGTCCGAACGTCCGGATGCATGCCGCTTACCATACCGATCCTGATAAACCCGACAGTACCATTTTGTTTTCGCCGCTTACATTCGCTCCTATTCATATTGAAGAAAACTGCAACATCGGGATCGGTGCGTCTATCCTAGCAGGCGTTACGATAGGCGCCCACTCCAAAATCGGAGCAAATGCCGTCGTCAATCGCAATATTCCCCCGTACAGCATAGCAGTAGGCGTGCCGGCAAAGGTGATTAAAAACCGAAGAATGAAAGATGAGGATCTCTCATGATCAGATTGATCGAGCCGTATATTACATTTGAAGAAGTGCAAGCAGAATTAAAGGAGATATTTTCCTCTGGCATGCTGACAAAAGGCCCTTATGTCAGAACATTTGCTGATCATATGAGACAGTATGTCAGTGCAAAGCATGCTTTTTTAACAACATCGGCAACAACGGCTTTATCGATGTGCCTTAAAAGCCTGAACGTGCAACCCGGAGATGAAGTAATCGTCTCAGACTTCTCGTTCCCCGCCACTGTCAATGTAATAGAAGATTTAGGAGCCAAGCCGGTTTTTGCCGATGTTGATCTTGAAACATTTAACATGCTTCCAGAAGAACTGGAAAGTCAAATCACGTCCCGTACAAAAGCCGTTCTTTTTGTAGATGCTCTTGGAAACCCGACAGGCATCACCAACATTAAGCAAATTTGTAAGGAGTACGGCTTACCCCTTGTGGATGATGCCGCTTGTGCGATCGGCAGCAGCGAATACGGCTGTAAATCCGGAAAAATTGCCGATCTCACCTGTTTCAGCTTTCACCCAAGAAAGCTGCTTACGACAGGCGAAGGCGGGGCAATTACAACCGACCGGGAAGAGTTGAAAGACTGGCTTTCGGTCAAATTAAACCATGGCGCTGCCATCTCTGACGGAAAATTGGATTTTATAGATTTCGGCTACAACTACAGATTATCCGATATCCAAGCCGCTCTTGGAATTAAACAGCTCCAAAAACTTGATGACATCATTCATCGGAGAAACCTTCAGCAGAAAGCATATAGTGAACAGCTTGAACCCCTCGGATTCCAAAGTCAACAAATCGGTCCTAACGTTGTACACAACATACAATCCGCCGTTTTCAAAGTTCCAAAAAACATCGTTCGCGACGAATTGATTCAATATTTGAGCGACTGCCATATAGAGTCGACTTTCGGAACTTATTGTTTAAGCGGCACTACCTATTACCGCCGCAAATACAGGCAGATTAAACCGAATTCCATTTTTCTGGAACAAAATACGATCACCCTTCCCTGCCATGATCAAGTCAATGTGGATCAGGTAGTCTCAGCCATTCAATCATTTAGCCAACGTAAAGGCTAATCAATCAAAAACATCCCTTTCACAAAATAGTGACAGGGATGTTTTTTTATTCTTAGAAATAAGCAATAGAAAAAAGGCAGTAAACCATAGGTTTACTGCCCCCTGAATCATTCGCATAGCATTCCAGCGAAGTTCCGGAAAAACAAACGGAAAATATTTGCTAATAGTCGTTAAATATTAAGCGCCGGTTGGACCTGTTGGGCCAGTTGGACCTGTCGGGCCGGTTGGACCTGTCGGGCCGGTTGGACCTGTCGGGCCAGTTGGACCTGTCGCTCCGGTTGGACCTGTTGGACCTGTCGCTCCCGTTGCTCC
>ERZ1673782.28-NODE-28-length-15469-cov-25.806734_pt1 | contig 15469 bp, 19 predicted proteins | sample MGYA00580134_ERZ1673782 | MGnify/ENA primary metagenome ERZ1673782 (study PRJEB41219, sample SAMN04549594) | soil metagenome | isolation source: soil | place: USA: Texas, Big Bend National Park | collected 2009-03-17 ...
TTTTTTGAATGAATTCGAATAGACAAGCTGCAAATATGGATCGAAATCATAATAATAAATATATTTACTTCTCTCCTTTCAGTTTAAGTATCCTTAAAAAATTTTTGAGGATACTTTTTTTGATTTAGGCTGTGGATAGTACTCGATCGGACAAATATGGGTGATTGTAATGGTACATGTATACACTGTTTATCATAGTTTAATAATGAATATGATCAATGAATGAAAGGAGAGCTTAGTCATGTTTCATTGCAAACCAAATGTGATGCCGCCAATTGTACACCCGACTAATTGTTGTCAAACTCATACTTTTTCTAAAACAATTGTGCCGCATATTCATCCGCAGCATATAACAAATGTGCATCATAAGCATTTCCAGCATGTGCATCAATATCCACACACTTATTCTAGTTACGATCCGGTTACACACTCTCACACTCATTGTGGTAAACCTTGTTGTAACTAGTAGGATTAAACAGTGTCGTATGGTTTACAGTGCATCTTCATTGAGCACCCAAATAAAGGGTGCTTTTTATATTCTCTGTAAACCGGGTCCAGTAAATCTCAGAAAAAACAATTGGCGGCCAATGAGAGCCTCTGAGTGTGGGCCTGGTTTAGAAAGAATATACCAGGCGCTTTCCCAAACGGGAGGGCGTTTTTCATTTAAGGGAGGGAAGTCATTTGTGTATTGAAAAACCAAGCCTTACGAAAGATGTAAAACTATCTAAAGATAAGCCGCCTTTGCTGCAAATTGAGCTTGATCATATAGATGCAGCGCCGCGCATTTTTTATAAAGGTGAGAAAATCGACTCGATCATAAATGCAGATTTTTCATTCTTAACGAATGATGATTCGAAGATTAACCCAACACATATTGACATTGAATACACTGATAAAGAAAGCAAGTTCGGAACAAAGGCAATTGTTCATAATCGACAGCTTCGCAAGTTGGAAGACGGGCAACTTATAGTAGGCTGTGAGCCATTAGTTAAGGGGCGTTTTAAATGAATAAACCTTTAAAACCCTGCAATGAGCCAGGCTGTCCTACTCTCACCCGGGAAGGTTACTGCGAACAGCACAAGAGGGACAAGCCAGTTTATGATCAATACCGTGAGACAGCTGCCCGCCGGGGTTATGACAGCAAATGGCGGAAGGCAAGACAGGGTTACCTGTCAAAGCATCCTTTCTGTGTTTCCTGTATGAAGGAAGGCAGGCGGGTTTCCGCAACAGTCGTTGACCATATCGTTCCGCATAAAGGAGATAAAAAACTATTTTGGGATTATTCCAACTGGCAGCCGTTGTGTGCGCCCTGCCACAGTAGGAAGACCGCGAAGGAGGATGGAGGATTTGGCAACAGAACATCAAACCTGCGTATGTGATCACTGTGGAACCAAGTTCCATATCAAAGGATGTTCGAAGGTTAGGAAGCATGACAACGGGGTTCGGCATCATTACATCAAGTGTCCGCGGTGTCAGACTGAATACACGTCCTACTACACAAACGAGACGATCAGGCGCATGCAACAGAAGGTAAAGAAGCTGACTGTACTACGTCTCAAAGCACAAGCTCAAAAGGGAATTGACGTATACAAACAAAAATACACGCAAGCTCGAGAGGAATTAGAAACGGCCATGCTGCAGCTGCGGGAGGAAATGGAGACCCCCCGCCCTTAAATCTCTGGAATGGATTCGCCGGAGACCGCGCTCCCCTCCACATTTTGAAAAATTCCCTAAATGAAATTTCGGAAGGAGGTGAGGGAATGGCAAGACCAAGGCAACCAGTTGACTTATTGCTTGTGAAAGGTAAGAAAAACCTGACAAAACAGGAGATTGAGGAACGAAGAAAGCAGGAGATTAAGGCGCCAAGTGACAAAGTAAAGGCGCCTTCTTATTTACCGAAAGACTTAAAAAGAGAGTTCAAAAAAATAGCGGATGAGCTGAAAAACATTGGAATTATGACGAATTTAGATGTTGATGCGCTCGCCCGTTTTTTATATTCACGGAAACTTTACCTTCAGGTGACGGACCAGCTGCTTGAGCAAGGGCCAATGAAAACAATAGTCGTCAAAGATAAGGACGCACAGGGAAATGTCGTGGGGGAAAAAGAAAAAACGGTAGTTAATGAAGCGTATTCGGACTTGCTTATCAATCAAGATAAACTATTCAAACAATGTCGGCAGGCTTCCAGTGATTTGGGCTTAACCATTTCCTCGCGCTGCAAGCTCGTTATTCCTAAAAAGGATGACGACAAGCCGAAATCAAAAGAGGAAGAGCGGTTTGGGGGCCGGATGTAATGCAAGAGGTCACCACTGAATTTTTGATTGAGCGTGTATGGGCCTATTGCGAAAAAATACTTTCCGGTGAGATAAAGGCTTGTCAAAAGCATAAATGGGCTGTGCAGCGATTTTTTAAAGATGTTGAGGCGTTAGCGGACCTGGATTGCCCCTTTTACTATGACGCTGAAGCAGTGCTAGATTTTTACGAATGGGCGCGGCAGTTCAGGCATGTTGAGGGGATACTTGCGGGTGAGCCGATTGAGCTGACGGACTTTCAGCTCTTTATTGCGGCCAATGTATACGGCTTTTTCAAAAAGGAAAACGGTGCCCGCCGGTTCCGAAAAGTTTATATCCAGCTGGCTCGTAAGAATGCGAAATCGCAATTTCTCGCGCTCATGGCGTCTTATGAAGTGTTCCCGACCACCGAAAAACATCGGGTGTTTATTGCTGGATGGTCCCGGGAGCAGTCAGACGAAGTTTACCAGGCGATTCTTGAACAGCTGCAGCATGCTCCGATCCTTGAAGGAAAATATACATCTGCAAACGGCCGGGTAAAAAAGTATAAAACGAACTCAATTATCCAGCCCCTTTCCCGTGAAGCCCGAAAGCTCGGAGACGGTAAAAACCCGTCATTGGGAATTGTGGATGAATACCATGCACATGAAACCAGCGAGATTTATGATGTGCTTGACAGTGGTATGGTCGCCCGGCGCAGCCCATTAATGGCAATCATCACGACAGCCGGGTTCAACATGGAGCGGCCATGTTTTAAGGAATACCAATATACAAGCAAGATTCTCGATCCTGATTCTGACACAGAAAACGATGACTATTTTGTTATAATCTGCGAACTTGATCCAGATGACGACATAAAAGACGAATCAAACTGGATCAAAGCCAACCCTATTGTTGCAACGTATCCGGAAGGTATGGAGTCACTACGCTCTGCCTTAAAGGTTGCGCTCGAAGTTCCAGAAAAAATGCGAAGCTTCCTTACCAAGAATATGAACCGATGGGTTGATCAAAAGGATAACGGCTATATGAAAATGTCAAAATGGCGCGCGTGCAGCGGTGAAATTCCTGATCTGGAAAACATGGCCGTATATCTTGGGCTGGATTTGTCCATGACTACCGACTTAACATCAGTCGGCTGGGTTGGTGTTCTTGATGGAATCTATTATGTTGGACAACATTCCTTCATTCCTGAAGGGCGCGCAAAAGAAAAAATGGCGACGGATAAAGTGCCATATGACCTGTGGAAAGAGATGGGCTACATTACGTATACTCCTGGAGACGCCGTTGATTATCAATTCGTTGAAAAATGGATTATTGAATTTATTTACAAGCATCGGTTCCGGCCACAGGAAACCGCATATGACAAATGGAATGCCTTGCATTTGGCCCAACGGCTTGAATCTAAAGGCCATACCATGGTGGAGGTCCCGCAAAGAATCAATCATCTATCTTTGCCAACAAAAGACTTTCGTCAAAAAGTGTATGACGGCAAAGTTGTTCACGGGGATGACCCGGTTTTAAATTGGGCGATCAATAACGCGATCATGAAAATTGATCCTCAGGAGAATATCATGCTGGATAAAGCAAAATCTCCGCAAAGAATCGACCCGGCTGCGGCTGTCATTAACGCATACGCCAGGGCGATGTATCACGAAACAAACCAAAAAGTAGACCTGAATGCACATTTCATGTCTGATAATTTCAGCTTTTAGGATGTGAGAGAATGAAAAAATTCCTGGCTTTTCTGCTTTTAATTTTAAATGATCTGCTGTTTGTGGTGGGAGCCGCCTTCATCCTTGCAGCTGCATATGCATTCAATACGAACATCGGTCTGATTCTGACGGGTGTATTTTTTATGTTTTATGCCTATCTCCTGACCAAGAAAGGGAGGTGAAATAATTGCTAATTGATCGGGTGTTTGAAAAACGATCAGATTCCTCTGAGGCCAGTGGCTTCAATGAATTGATAAATTTGTTTGGCGGCAGACAGACAGCAAGCGGCGAAAAAGTGAATGAAAGAAATTCGCTTGTGCAGCCGGATGTTTTTGCCTGTGTGAATGTATTATCTGATGATATCGCAAAACTGCCTGTTCATACCTACCAAAAGTTAGACAACGGGATTGAGCGAAGACCAGAGCATCCTGTGGCGTATATGATCTATGCGCGCCCTAATCCCTATATGACCGCGTTTACGTGGAAAAAACTCATGATGACTCATGTTTTGACTTGGGGGAATGGCTACTCATACATTGAATTTGATTCCAGTGGGTTTCCAAAAGGATTATATCCATTGCGGCCTGACGCTACGAATGCTTATATCAATCCGAAAACGGGAATGCTTTGGTATCAAACGGCTCTCAATGACAAAGCGGTCGAGTTATATGATCACCAGGTGCTACATTTCAAAGGGCTTTCTACTGACGGCATACAGGGTAAGTCACCGGTCGGCGTTGTCCGCGAACACATCGGAGCCCAGGCAGCCGCGACAAAATATAATGCGAAGCTGTATAAAAATGACGCAACTCCTCGGGGAATTTTAAAGGTTCCTGCATTTTTAGATGAGAAGCCCAAAGAAAATGTTCGTAAAGAATGGAAACGTGTAAACCAAGGTGAAAACATTGCGATTATAGACAATGGGCTTGAATATCAATCCATCTCAATGCCACTGCAAGAGGCTCAATTCGTGGAATCAATGAAATTCAATAAAGCGCAAATAGCGATGATCTACAAAGTGCCTTTGCACAAACTGAATGAGCTGGATAAGGCCACATTCTCGAATATTGAACACCAATCCATTGAATATGTGAGAAACACTCTTCAACCGTGGATTGTTAATTTTGAGCAAGAACTAAACGTTAAGCTCTTCACAGATCATGAAACAGCCGCAGGCCACTATGTGAAATTTAATATTGATAGTGAGCTACGTGGAGACAGCAAGACCCAGGCAGAATACCTGAAAATACTTCAAGAAATTGGGGCCTTAAATAGAAATGAGATTAGGTCATTAATAGAACGCAACCCGATTGAATACGGGGACAAGTTCATGTCCAGCTTAAACTATGTTTTCCTGGACTTTATGGAAGAATATCAGCGCCTTAAAGCCGGCGGCGCCCTGAAGGGAGGTGACAAAAAGGATGAAGGATAAAGAGATTCGGCAGTTAACCACACCTATTGAAGTTCGTTCAGAGGGTGAAGGCGAAAGCGAATTTGTGGAAGGATATGCACTGAAATTTGAAAAGTGGTCTGAACGGCTTGGGGGATGGTTTAAGGAAATTATTAGCCGGAACGCTTTGGATTCGGCTGATCTTTCAAATGTTATTGCATTATTTAATCATCGGCAAGATTACCCATTGGCCCGAAATACCGTCTCAGGGGACGCAGGGCGGCTCGAATTAGAAGCGGACAACATAGGTCTCAAATTCCGTTTTAAGCCGTCAGAAACGTCATACGCGCGTGATTTGATGGCGAATATAAGAAGCGGCGTCATAAATCAGTGTTCTTTTGCCTTTTCCTTAAATCACAATGAGACGGATGCTGATGAATGGCGGTTTAATGATGAGGAAGATATTTATGAAAGGCGGATTAATAAAATCCATCGTATATATGATATTTCGCTTGTCACCACCCCGGCATATAACGACACGGAGGCAGTCGTTGGTTCGCGGAGTTTGGAGAAGGTAGAGCAGTTGAAAGAGTCCCGGAAACTGCCGGATGACAATTTAAAAATAGAATTAGAACTTTTAGACCTTATTCTCCCGGAATAGAGGTCTTTTTTTGTGTCTAAAAACAAGGAGGAAATCATTTATGCCAATGCAAATGAGCAAAAAAGAAATTGAATTGAGACAACAATTTACGGAAAAGAAAAATGCGGCAGATCAAAAGCTGCAAGAGGGAAATACAGAAGAGGCACGTACGCTGCTTGACGAGGCAAAGACCTTGAGAAATCAAATTGAATTAATGGCGGAAGGGCGTTCTCTTGCAGTTCCGGATTTACAAAGTAATAAAAAAGTTACACCTGATTTGGATGATGAAGAGAGCCGAAGTTTTAACACCAATAGTAAACCTGAGGAACGTGATATTTTAACAGCCACAAAAGAATATCGCGAAGCTTGGTTTAAAGTATTGACTGGTCGTAGCCATGATCTTGGAGAAGAAGAGCGAAGCATGATGCAGCGAGTCTTAAAGGAGAATCGCGCATTATCTTCAGGGAGTGATAAAGACGGTGGTTATACTGTACCGGATGACATTTCAACAGAAATTTTAAAATCTATCCAGGAACTGAACTCTGTTCGAAATTTGGTTCGCGTTGTTCCCAAAACGGCTCCATCTGGTAGTTACACAGTCCGAAAAGGCGTGGCTGGGAAACTATATAACACGGCTGAAAAAGAACAGATTCAGGAACTTAAAAATATGGAGTTCGATCAAATCTGGTACAACGTCAAGAAATTTGCTGGATTTATGCCAGCTCCAAACGAACTTTTAAACGATTCATTCGTGAATTTTGTCAAAGAAATTGTGGACTGGCTCTCTGAGTCTGCGGTTGTCACAGAAAATGAAGAAATCTTTTATGGAAAAGGCGGGGAGACAAATGTCGAGGGCATTATCACAAGTGGCAAATATAAAACTCTTAAAGCGCCTTCTGTAATCACAATTAAATTTCTGCGTAAGGTTAAGAACCAAATTAAACGCGGATATCGTAAAAATGCAAAGTGGGTTATGAATACTGAAGCCTTTGAAACTCTGGCAAACATTGAAGACAAAAACGGCAGAGGAATTTTAGCCCAAGACCCTAGAGATGAAGACAACTTCCTTCTGTTCGGCCGTCCTGTTGAAGTCTATGACGAAATTATTACTGACGATAAGACACAAAAAACGCACATTCTCTTTGGAGATTTCAAACGTGGATATTTTATGTTTGATCGTCAAAAGTTCGAAATTAAATCAACAGATGTCGGCGGGGATGCTTTCTTGACTGATCAGACTTATTTCCGCGGAATTGAGCGTTTTGACGGAAAAGTTGTTGATCCAGAAGCTGCTGTGATTGTGACTGATCTAGTTGTTGGTGAAAATGCTCAAGTGGAAACCCCAACAGAAGAAAAATCCGTTGATGTTGGAAAATAAAAATAACAGAAAAGGATGATGAAAAATGGCAGATCAATTTTTAAACCAGAGCAATGGTGTTTACACTTCCGCAGAGGATGATGGCACAGGAAAGCCTGTAACAGCTGTTTATTTGAAAAATAACAGTGAAGACAACCCTTTGTACATTAAAGGGATGCCGGGTGAACCAGGGCCCCAGGGACCACAAGGGCCAAAAGGGGACAAAGGAGATACCGGCCCACGAGGCCCACAGGGAGAGCCAGGACCCAAAGGTGAAAAAGGTGATCCTGCTGTCATTGAAGACGGGAGCATCACCCACGAAATGCTTGGTGAAAATGTTGTCAGAAGTAAAAACATTGGTACTGGCAGCGTCATGCCGGATAACTTAAACAGCGAAGTAAAGGCCATGTTTGATAGTCTTCAATCTCAAATTGATGAGTTGAGAGAAAAAGTGGCAGGCTCTGACGATTCCGCGAACAATGAGCCACAAGAATAAGGCGGGTGAACCATCATGAATTTGGTGGATATGAAAAACTATCTCCGTCTGGACCATTCTGAAGATGATGAAATGTTATCGCAATTTATTGCGGCAGCGAAAAGCTATATTGTCAATGCTATTGGGCGGTTTGTTGATGGGAACCCACAGTTTGAAATTGTGGCCAAAATGCTTGTCCAGCATTGGTATGAAAACAGAGGAATGTATGAGTCAGGGACAAACGGCTCGTCCATCCCTTTTACTGTCGAAAATCTAATGACGCAGCTGCGTTATACGGATGATGAGGTGCAGGAAGATGAAGAGAAAGAGGACCAGCGATCTGCGGCACCGCCTGACATTTCAAAAGAAGACCGAGATTCAGGATGAAGAGTTGAACTGGAACGAAACTTATATTGATTTATTCACCGTCTGGGGCGCTGTGGAGGGTTTTAACTCTCTCGGAAACAATGAGTCTATGGTTGCGGGGGCATGGGGCGTTAAATCGCCTAAAAAGATCACCATTCGGTTCCGGCAAAATATTCAACGCGATATGAGAATTGTTGAACAGATCGGCACAAATGAAAAGGGCGAACCTATTTTCCGAGCTTTTGACATCCTTGACTTTAACGATCCCGAAGACACAAAAAAGTGGCTTGAAATTATGTGTCAGGAGGTGGGGCTCAATGGCTGAAATGAACTTTGAAGGGCTGGCCGATCTAGATCGATATTTTGAAAGAATCGGTGAAGATGTGGAAAAGGCGGAAGATGTGGCCTTGCAAGCCGGCGGTGAAATTATTGCGGAGCACCAGCGACAAAATGTCAATCGAAGCGATAAAAATCAGCCCCATATAGCCGATAACATTACGGTTTCAAAGGCCATGGAATCCAAAGGCGCAGAAAAATTCGTTTCAATCGGACCTAATAAAAAAGTTGCCTTTCGGGCTGCCTTCTTAGAATATGGGACATCAAAAATGCCGCCGTATCCTTTTATCGAAAAAGGTAGGGATGAAGGGGAGGCGTCAGCTGTGGAAGTAATGGCCCGCATTCTAACAGCTCCAATCAAATGAGTTTTGATGCAAAAGCAGAATTGAGCGCTGCCCTGATCAACGATTTTTCATTAAAAGAACTGGTGACAGGCGGCTTTCATAATAGAGTCGCTTCAGATGTTAACGCATACCCAAGAATCATATATACCGAATTGAAAAATGCTGATGATTCATATTCCGATAATCAGGTGCAATCCACTGAGGTTCGTTTTCAGATCAGCGTTTTTACTAATTCGAATACGGTCAGTCAAGAAACAAAAATCGCAAAAGAAGTTGACCGGCTTATGAAGTCAATCGGTTACGGCCGGTACGACTCTCAAGATTTATACGAAGAGGCGGACAAGGTTTTTCACAAAGCTATGCGATATAAGAAAACTTTTTTTTAGGAGGAAAAGTAATGGGACAAACAATTTATGGTTTAGATATGTTTCACTGTGCGGAACTCATCCAAGACGATGAAGAGAGTTTGAAATACGGTACACCTATAAAAATTCCGGGTGCAGTAAGCATAAAGGTAGATCCTAAATCAGAACAAACAAAATTTTGGGCTGATAATGGTGTCTATGACATTTTTAATAGTATGGGTGACATTGATTTAGAAGCTGAAATGGCTGATCTGCCTTTAAAATTGCAGAATAAAATTTACGGCCACACAGAAGAGAATGGCGTTTCGTTTGCAAGTGCTGAAGACAAGGCAATTCATCTGGCTTTCGGCTTCAGAGCGAAGAAATCAACCGGCGGGTACCGGTATTATTGGTTTCTTAAAGGGCTGCCTGAATTAATGGCTATTGAATCGAAAACGACAGAAGACAAGGCTGACCCAGAAAGTGCAAAGTTTAAGGTTGGTTTTATGCCGTTGCAAAATCCAAAAGGAAAAAGACGCTGGAAAGCTCAAGCAGAAGACAGTGACACTTTTAACGGCGATGGTTGGTTTAATCAAGTTGTATATGATGGTTCTGCTTTTGCAACAGATACAAAAACCGAAGCAATTGGCTTAGGTAAATAAAGAATTTTGGAGCGCTTATAGGCGCTCTTTTTTATTGTTCAAAAACAGGGAGGAATCAAAATGGAACCTATTTCAATCAATCTCAGAATCAATGGTAAAAACAAAAAGTTTGTCACACCAAATTTCATTTCAGGAAAACTGTTCCGGGAAGCGGCCGAGATCACAGAGGATATCGAGTCAACTGATTCTGACCGCGTTTTCACTGAAAAACAAATTGAATTTGTCTGTGATGCGTTTGGAAATAAATTCACAGCTGATGACTTTGAAAATGGCATTGATGCGAGGCTAGTCACCAGAACAATTTACGGTACTGCAAACTACGTTTTAGGAAATATCGCAGAAGCCAGCCGAATTTTAAACCCTGATCCAAACGACGGTGAAGAGCCGGGGAAGTAAATTTATCTGACGCTGTCATTGACATGTACAACGCGTTAGAAGAAATCGGTTATACGCAAAACCAGATTGATGAAATGGACATTGTTTACCACCTGCGGCGCCTGGCCCGCCGAAAAGAAGCCGGCGGAAAGCTAGCAGCAGGGAAAGAAGAAAAGCGCCTTTATATTGACCAGGTGCTCGGGTAAGGGGGTGACCGATTGGCTAAGGACATAAAAGTCAGACTGTATTCAAACTCGAACCAATTCAGAACGGAAATGCGTGCAGTTGCTCTGCAAATGAAAAACGTCAAATCTGAATTTGAAAAGAACCGTACAGCTGTAGGCGTATGGGGCAACGAGTTAAGAACGTCTCAAGAAAAGGCGAAAACACTCAACCAGCAGCTGGATATTCATAAGCGGAAAGTAAAAGCTCTTGAACGGGCTTATGCTGATTCAGCTATAAAAAAGGGCAAAGATGCTCAAGAAACTCAGACACTGGCTCGACGGCTTAACTATGCCACAGCTGAAATGAATAAAACGCAAAATGCTTTGACGCAGACCACGCAGAGGATCAAAAAGCTGGAGGATGAATCTAGGCGCGCTTCTTCTACAATCCACAGAATGGGCCAAAGAATGAATGCAGTCGGCAGCACAATGAGGAATGTCGGTGCATCTGTCGCCATGACATCGGGTATTGCCTTTGGTGGTTTGGTCCTTCCTTTAAAAGATGCGGTTCAAGTCGGCATCGACTTTGAAAAGCAAATGAGTAAAGTGCAAGCCATTTCCGGCGGAACAGCGGGAGACCTTGCAAAATTAACGGCACAGGCGAAAGAACTTGGTGCCACTACAGTTTTTACTGCCAGCCAGGCCGCGGACGCTCAAAGCTTTCTTGCGATGGCCGGATTTAAAACCAATGAGATTTACGGGGCTATGCCTGGCATGTTAAGCCTTGCAGCGGCCGGACAGCTTGAACTTGGAACAGCTGCAGATATTACATCAAACATCATGTCTGCCTTTGCATTAAAGGCCGAAGAATCGGCGCATGCCGCCGATGTGATAGCCTATGCAGCATCCAACGCCAATACCAATGTTGAACAAATGGGCGAGGCAATGAAATTTCTTGCTCCAAATGCGAACTCACTCGGCTGGGGCATGGAGGAATCGGCTGCCGCTATCATGGCGTTTGGTGATGCCGGTTTACAGGGTACTATTGCAGGTCAGGCTTTCGGTACGTCCCTGATCCGTCTCGCAACTCCTGCCAGGAAGGCACAAAAAGAAATTGATCGACTTGGTTTTGAATTTTTTGATGCTGCCGGCAATATGAAAAGCATGCCTGAAGTCATCGCAGAAATGGAAAAGGGCATGAAAGGCATGACCAAAGAGCAGCAGGCGGCAACCCTGAAAACGATTGTTGGTGCTGAAGCATACAAGCATTGGGCGGTCCTTCTTCAAAAAGGCTCGAAAGCGCTCGGAGAAAACACGAAAAAGCTGAAAGAATCCGACGGCGCGGCCAAAAAAATGGCGGATACCATGCTTGATAATGCTCACGGAAGTATCATTCAATTCGAATCCGCATTGGAAGGCGCGAAAATAGCGTTAACCGAGGGACTTCTTCCTTCAATCGGTGACCTTGCGGATAAAGGTTCCGCCCTTCTTACCATGTTTAACAACCTGGATAAAGGCACACAAGCAACCATTGGAAAAACTGCGGTTCTTACTGCGGGAGTATTAGGCGTGACGACGGCTGTCGCTACACTAACGGCAGGAGTCGGCGCTCTGTTAGCTTTTACTGGTCCTGTGGGCTTGGCTATTGTCGGGGGAACGGCTTTATTGGGCGCTTTAGGAGTCGCCATGTATGCCGTTTCCGAACAAACCGAAAACATGAAGAAGAAGCAGGAAGAGGCCAGGGAAAAGGCTTTGCTTTTTGGTGAAGGGGTTTCAAAGGCGACACAAAAAGCAGCCGGCTCCTATGTGGATTTGAGAGAAAAAGCAGAGGTCCAACTTTTTGAACTCACCCGCGTTTCCGGGGAGCAGGCTGATAAGATGGCTGCAAAATTAGTTGAAACGTATTCTAAAATGCGTGATGAGCTGGTGCAGCAACTTCAGATGCTGAAAAAAGATGCTTTAGTCGTTATTAATGGCCTGCTGGATGATACGGATAAAAACACCCAAAAGGCTGGGGAAAAAATCGTTGATAAAATGGTCGGTAATATTGATCACGATATCCAGGAGGCAAGGGAAAAAGTAAAGGAACTGGAACAGCTCCAAAAAGAAACCGGCCTTGTCTCATCGAAAATGAATGATGCTCAGCAACGAAGACTTAACGAGATCATTTCTTATTTCGAAGAATCTACCAGCAAATTTGCGGCCAATCAAAAAGAAGCTCTTGCCATGCAAAAAGCGGTGACAGAGCAGCAAGGAAAGCTCTCTTTCAAGCAAGCAAAAGAATACAACGACAAGATTAAAAAAGTCTACGATGATGGAAAAAAAGCCGCGAAAGAAGATTATGAATATCGGAACAAGGTTCTAAATCAGTTGCATGCACAAGGTTATCTCAAGGCTGAAGCGTTAGAAGCTCTCTTGCAAAAAAGTTCAGCGGACTATCATAACACCCTTGCCGAAAATACTGCTTCTTATGAAAAAAATCTGCGCGCGCTTTTTTCAAAGATGTCCAAGAACGGAAAATTGCTTGACCTGGAAACCGGGAAGGCTCTTGAGAGACAAAAGAAATATTACACTAATTCTTTGGGAATAGTGACTTCTATGGATGAGTTAGATGCTGAATATCAAGAGCGATGGGCTCAAAAACAGATCAAATTTATGGATAGCATCGGGGCAAGTAAAGAGGAAGCCATCAAAACCACTAAACAGGCACTTGAGGATTTTTATATTGGTCTTGGCAATTCAGAACAGGAAGCCCAGGCAAAAGCAGACGAAGCGATCCAAAACGTCCTTGAAAAAATGAACGGCGGCAATGAAAAAGCTGAACAGGCTGGACGAGAAAAAGGATCGGCATTCACTCTTGGTTTGAGCAGTACATTAGGACAGGCTCAAGAAACTGGGAGTCTTATTGGTAAAGGAGCTAATCAGGGATTAAGCCAAGGAAAGACGCAGCCGAAGCAGTTTGGAATGGAAAAAGGAAATGCCTTTGCTCTCGGTTTAAGAAACACGCTCGGGATTAATAAACAATCCAGCAGCGTGCTCCGTCAATCTGTCAACAGCGAACTGTCTAAAAATAGCGGCCAAGCCCGTACAGCCGGTAAAGAAAAAGGTGATCAACACAATGCCGGTTTAAGTTCCACAAAGCCTAAAAACAATAATACTGCAGCAAGCCTTTCAAAAAACGTGTCCGGTCGTCTCGGTCAGACAACTGACGGCGGGGGCGGTAAGAAAGCCGGTATGGACTTGACCAAAGGATTGATGAGTCAGCAAACCGCGTCTTACAATGCCGGTTCGAAGGTATCAAACAAGGCGAAATCCGGGTTGAAAAGTGTGAAAACCAGCAGTGTGGGTTCTGATTTTGTTTCTGGATTTGTTAATGGAATTAAGGGCGGAATCGGCAGTAACTCGCTTTTCAAAGCAGCTTGGAATCTTGGTAAATCTGCATTATCAGCATTGAAAAAGTCGATTGACTCCCATTCGCCGGCGAAAAAGAGTATGGCTGAAGGTAACAACTTTACAGATGGATTCGCGATAGGAATAAGCAAAACAGTCGCGCGCGCAAAACGAAGCGCTCAGGCGTTAGGGCAAGGAGCCAACCTGTCACTCAAACAGGAGATCAACAAAATGGCTTACAACATAAAAGGCGCGGCTGATGAGTTGCTGTCCTTGCGTTCGGAGTTAGTCGTCCGAAATGAAGTTGATACACCTTCTTTGAATCAGAAACTGGATGCTCTCATTACGCTTCTTTCTAATGGTTTATCGTTTGGAGGACAACCAGAGCCGGCGGCCGCGGGCGGGCCAATTAGAATTTATCCGGCGCCTGTCAATATTGATGGGAAACAAGTGGCGGAAATCGTTTTTGAACAAGGTGACGGCAGGATTTTGGATAGGAAGAGTTTAGACCGATATGATCAAAATGCTTATCAGAGTGGGGTGAGACGAACTTGATGAACCTTTATTTGGATTTTAATAATGGCCTGGGGGAACAGAGCTTATCAAGTTTGCTCCCCCATTTTAAGTTGCTGAGCTTTACGCCTGATTCACCTGCCATAGAACGGGAAACAGTGAAGATACCGAGGGTCAACGGCCTTGTCTTGCCGCAGCATCCCCGCGATGTTGTTTTTAAAGAGCGATCTATCAAGGTAGAAATTCTATTAAACTCGATCATCGCAGAAAATTTTTACCAGTACAGGCGAGAACTTTATGCGCTTTTGGTGAAGCCGTTCCCTTATTATATTTCAACCGATCTATTGCCTAACCTCCGTTTTCTCGTTACGTGTGACGGTAATTTCAGCATACAGAAAGAGAAACAGAAAAACCAAACTTCTTTTACTGTGGAATTTAATAACGTCACTGGCCTGGCAGAATCCAAATTTACATCTCTGACAAAGCAAAATTTTGACGGTGAACATTGGAGTCCAGGAATGAATATTCAAATGCGAGATGATCTGGAATACAGGTTCAAAAATCGAAAGAGGTTTCAGGTTTATAACACTGGTGATGCCTATATCAATCCTCTGGAACATGACTACAATGTGACATTATGGGCGGCCGGAAAAAATGTGACAATCATCAATCATACAAATGGGGAAAAGCTGAAAATTGAGCAGGAATTAAAAAAATCACAGCGGGTTTCTTTTATTAAGCAATACACGGTGATCAATAAAACACCTATCAAAACATCCGGCAGGCTCCCGGGACTCGATATAGGAATGAATGAGTTTGAAATCCAGAATACCAATGATTTTGAAATCATATTCGATACTCGTTTCTATTACGGATAAGGAGCAAGGGAAATGGCAAATGTGGATTTTATAAAAGAGATTGCACCAGACGCCCAAAGAGTCTATAAAAAGTATGATATTCTTGCGTCTCTAATTATTGCACAAGCCTGTTTAGAGAGCGGATGGGGTACAAGTGAGCTGGCGCAGAAAGGGAAAAACTTATTCGGCATCAAGGGGACTTATAACGGTCAATATGTTCTCATGTGGACGACTGAATATGATAAGAGCGGAA
>ERZ1673782.30-NODE-30-length-6617-cov-25.827796_pt1 | contig 6617 bp, 6 predicted proteins | sample MGYA00580134_ERZ1673782 | MGnify/ENA primary metagenome ERZ1673782 (study PRJEB41219, sample SAMN04549594) | soil metagenome | isolation source: soil | place: USA: Texas, Big Bend National Park | collected 2009-03-17 ...
AGCTATCGGCTGTTAACCGATCGGTCGCAGGTTCGAATCCTGCCTGCGGAGCCATTTATTGGAGAGCTGTCCGAGTGGTCGAAGGAGCACGATTGGAAATCGTGTAGGCGGCCAACGCCGTCTCAAGGGTTCGAATCCCTTGCTCTCCGCCACTTTAAATACATCTGGCCCGTTGGTCAAGTGGTTAAGACACCGCCCTTTCACGGCGGTAACACGGGTTCGAATCCCGTACGGGTCACCATTCTTTTTTGGACAGCACGCTGAAAAGTATCAGGTTTACACCAAAGCTTTTTAAAGGAAGGCATGCTAAGATCGCAACGTCCTGCTGCAACGCATGCACTTGTAGGTCCTGTACTTCGGAGGATTAGCTCAGCTGGGAGAGCATCTGCCTTACAAGCAGAGGGTCGGCGGTTCGATCCCGTCATCCTCCACCATTTCTATGAAAATCATATTATCGCGGGGTGGAGCAGTTCGGTAGCTCGTCGGGCTCATAACCCGAAGGTCGCAGGTTCAAATCCTGCCCCCGCAACCAAATTACTCATTAATGGTCCGGTAGTTCAGTTGGTTAGAATGCCTGCCTGTCACGCAGGAGGTCGCGGGTTCGAGTCCCGTCCGGACCGCCATTTTAAATAAAGGCTCGGTAGCTCAGTTGGTAGAGCAACGGACTGAAAATCCGTGTGTCGGCGGTTCGATTCCGTCCCGAGCCACCATTTGCCGGTCTAGCTCAATTGGTAGAGCAACTGACTTGTAATCAGTAGGTTGGGGGTTCAAGTCCTCTGGCCGGCACTGTTTTTGGAGGGGTAGCGAAGTGGCTAAACGCGGCGGACTGTAAATCCGCTCCCTCAGGGTTCGGCGGTTCGAATCCGTCCCCCTCCACCATGTTTTTAGGGGCATAGTTTAACGGTAGAACAGAGGTCTCCAAAACCTCCGGTGTGGGTTCGATTCCTACTGCCCCTGCCAATTTTAATTCACAATTTATGGCGGTTGTGGCGAAGTGGTTAACGCACCAGATTGTGGCTCTGGCACTCGTGGGTTCGATTCCCATCAATCGCCCTTAATATTGGGCTATAGCCAAGCGGTAAGGCAACGGACTTTGACTCCGTCATGCGCTGGTTCGAATCCAGCTAGCCCAGTTTTCATCTTTCTTTATCATCCTGCATATGATAAGATGAATATTAGTTAAAATGCGGAAGTAGTTCAGTGGTAGAACACCACCTTGCCAAGGTGGGGGTCGCGGGTTCGAATCCCGTCTTCCGCTCCAATTCTTAAATGATGGCGGCATAGCCAAGTGGTAAGGCAGAGGTCTGCAAAACCTTTATCCCCGGTTCGAATCCGGGTGTCGCCTTATTTCCCGTGCCGGGGTGGTGGAATTGGCAGACACACAGGACTTAAAATCCTGCGGTAGGTGACTACCGTGCCGGTTCAAGTCCGGCCCTCGGCACCATTGATCACACACATGCCGGTGTGGCGGAATTGGCAGACGCGCACGACTCAAAATCGTGTTCCTTCGGGAGTGTCGGTTCGACCCCGACCACCGGTATCACTAAACATCGTATTGCCAAACGATGAAAGAGCGTTCCTACAAAAGGAGCGCTCTTTTTATTTATTCCTTATCTTGGAACGAAGCCGTAAGAATTTTTTCTTAAGGACTGCGAGCTCCGGAAGCTACGGGAACATACCGTGAGATTTATCGAAATGAGCTTAATACGGTGCAGAAACTTTTACAAAAGCAAAAATATATCTGATGATTTATTATCTATTTATAGGGCGAAAAGTAAATTATTGATACAAACTTCTTTGCAAAGATTGGTAACTTTCTGTAAAATGTTCTCATAGCGATAGAGGCAGTAAAGTGTGGGAGGTTTGACAATGAAAGCAGCAGCCTCTGTGAACGTAGCCAATCTCATCAATCAGTGGTATGTTCACATAAAAAAGAGAGATGTTTCAAATGCCGTAGAACTTAGGGACAGAATAAAAGGCCTTTTAAACGTAATGGAAGAAGATCAGGATGTTTTGCTTTACTTTAATCTACTTGATTACAGGTTCAGAGTATTAATGGAAGACGTCGCGGGGGAGCCGCAGCTTCCGCCTATTGCTGAAGATAAGGCGAAGACAGACGGTTTGTTACGATACTATTACTTTCTCTTTAAAGGAATGTATGAAAGTGCGAGGAGCAACTACTCTAAAGCGCTTAATTGTTTTAGAGTTGCCGAGCGGCAGCTCGATAATGTCGAAGATGAAATCGAAAAGGCCGAGTTTCATTATAAGCTTGGAAATCTCTATTATTTTACGAAAACAACTCTACTTTCTTTTCATCATCTTTCAATCGCGAAGAGCATTTATAGGGCTTATGAAGAATATAAGACACAGTCGATAAACTGTACGGTGCTGCTCGCACTCAATTATATAGACGACGGACGTTTAACAAGAGCTGAAAATATGCTTAAGAGTTGCGCAGAAAGACTGATCAAGATGGGCGATAATCATCTGCTGGCGGCTGTCTACTATGATCTCGGCTTTTTAAAAATTCAAGAGGATAAACATGAAGAAGCACTCGAGTATTTCGACCTCTCATTTAAAACGGATGATATCGAAAAAAATGCGCCTATTATGTACATGCAGTGCATATACGAGTCAGCTAGGTCAACTTATAAGATAGGTGAGGTTGATAAGGCGCTTAAGTGGGTTCATCTTGGTTTTGAGTTTGCTCAGAAAACGGATAATATCAACTTTTCGCTCAAATTCTCGATTCTAAATATATGCTATAGCGCTCCCATCGAGGGTGTACCGCAAGTAAAAGAGTTTATCGAAATGCTCGAGGAGAGAGAGGCTTACGTAGACATTGAGGCGCTTGCTGAGGATGTGGCCAACGTCTACAGCTCATTAAATAATTACAAATATTCCACATAATTCTTGGAAAAAGCAATAAAATCAAGTAAACTAACAGGAAAGGAGGTTCTTTAAATGAAAAAACTTATTGTAACTGCTTTCCTTACTGCATCGCTTGGACTCGTTTTAACCAGCGCAGCAGACTTCCTCGCAGAAAGTATCCAAACAGCAGACTCAGTAACATTACTTGCCTCAAGAGGAGCGGGCTCATAAAACAAAAATACAACAGTAAGAGGGCGGCTATTACAGCCGTCTTTTTTATGATTTCAGTTTTCTTGGTAACTTGAATGCTATACTATAGTTATATCTAAAATGCGAAGTTAACGCTATGCTAGACCGTAATGGCTTATTATATCGAATATACCGCGGGCTAGGGCTTTCCGATAGAATCGGCACGACTCAAATTCGTGTTCCTTCGAGAGTGTCGGTTGACCCCGACCACCGGAATCCTTAGCTCTTTTTAAAGAATTGGATAGAAAACGTTATGATTTGAAATGGTTTTGCACATTCTTTACACATACACATCCTCAACTTCTTCAGGCTTTTCAACTTCCTCAACAGCCTATCTTCAAAAATGTTTACTGTCTCAGTTTCATCTCTTTCCCGAAGCTCTTTAATTAAGTGAGCATATGTATTTGACGTGGTTTCTATATCAGCATGTCCTAATTTCACTTACATAATAAATTGACACCTTTCTATAAAGCTGCACGCTTGTGAGTGTGCCTTAATCCATGAATTGTAGTCGGTTGAAATACTCAATTTCGCTAGTACGCCATTCTATATTCGGGATTCAAACGGTGAAATTGGTATCGCGCGCCGGCAATGTACAAGTGAATATAAAATACAGCCTGTAAACAGGGAAATTCGCTTGTTGCTTGGCTACAAGCTAAGGCAGCTCATAAAAGAAGTAGTACATCTTTGTAAAGGGATCAGCACTGACGAGACTCAAAGAGTTAAGCCGAGTCGGGAATGCTGGCAGATAGCTGAGCATCCACTGGTTGATGTGGCTTTCATAGATCGATCGCGCTACATCACTTATGTTGAACGCGAGGGGTTTATAACACATGCAAAATCTAATTGTATCGGCTGTCCTTTCCATGTTTTCAATACATGGCAAAATATGAATATAAAAGATCCAGTTTCATGGAATGACGCGGTGGAAATAGATTGACTCATCAGGCGGCTCCCGCACTTTAAAAATAATGCTTTTCTTCATAAGTCCGGGAAGACGGTGGAGGAAGTTGATTTCAACGAGAATTAGCTCAACATTGATCACTTTTTGAATGAATTTGAGGGGATGTTGGTGTTGATCGAATACAGCTGACGTGAGTAAAAAGGCCTGCTGTTCCAACTATGGGTGCAGCAAGGGATTCTTAAAAGAGGCAAAGGCGGCGCTTAATTACAGAGTGGTTCTTCTGCAAGTACCAGATGATCTTCTGCCGAAAGTCACGGCGGGCTTTAACCATTTCCTCGCGCTGCAAGCTCGTGATTCCTAAAAAGGATGACGACAAGCCGAAATCAAAAGAGGAAGAGCGGTTCGGGGGCCGGATGTAATGCAAGAGGTCACCTCTGAAATTCTGATTGAGCGTTATGGGCTTAGCGAAAAAATACTTTCCGGTGAGATAAAGGCTTGTCAAAAGCATAAATGGGCTGTGCAGCGATTTTTTAAAGATGTCGAGGTGTTAGCGGACCCGGATTGCCCCTATTATTTTGATGCTGAAGCGGTGCTGGATTTTTACGAATGGGCGCGGCAGGTTCAGACATGTTGAGGGGATGCATCGGGTATTTATTGCCGGATGCTCACGGGAGCAGACAGACGAATTTTACCAGGCAATTTTTGAACAGGTATTGCGAAATATCTCGGCCTTTGTGGTGGATCAAGCAACCGGCAACATCGGCCCCGAAAAAGAAAGCACGAAAAAGCAGGAGCAAAAAAGTACCCATTCCGCCCGGAATTTACAAAAGCCTAATTATGAAGGGAACGGCCGTCCGACAGATTCAGGAGGCTTTAGCTGCCCTCTATTTCTATCCGGACAAAGGCGCTAAAAATAACGGCATTGATGTCTATTACGGAACGAAGACAAAGGCGCAGCTCGAGTCGCTATTGGTTTAATACAAAAAGGCCCTCTTTCAAGAGGGCCTAGATTTTATAAATTCCAACGTGTCAATTGTTATTCATCACTGTCTAATTCCCATATTGTGTTACCGTCTACTAAGATCTTATTCGGTGTATCTTCATAAAGAGAAATTTCAACTAGGGAGTTTTTCTCTTCCAATAGCCAATTATATAGACTATCTTCTTCATTATTAACGGGAGGAGATAAAACCTTATTTACTTGAAAAGCCGTTGCGTAATATTCTTTATAATTGATATCATCATCCTCCAGACCGTTGTCTGTTTCGAAAAATGTATCAGTTTTACCAATTACTCTTAATCCATTTTCCCATTCTAATATAAGTTCTCTATCTTTGTATTTTAATAATGTTTTGAATAAAGAATCAGGTTCCATGTATATCCTCTTTTCCTATATTTATTTAAGACGGTTGTGAAGGTACTATATGAGCGCCGTTTTTTCCATAATGTATCATGCCTCTTGTAGTCTCTTCATATTTACGGGTCTCTGTATTATAGTATTTTCCTATTACTTGACCAAAATCCACTCTTTCTTTGTTTCCTTTTTTTAACATATCTCCTGTGCCAGCATATTTATCAAGCAACTCTTGCGCTTTTTTATTATCCCCGTAGAAGATACTCTTGGTTCTGCCATTTGCAACTTCTTGTTTATAATTTGGTGTTCCTGGAATATGTTTTTCTTGAGCTCCTGGTTTAACTTTTGCAGGGAAACCATTTACTTCACGGTACGGACCTTTTGGTACGGATTGTTTGCCATAGGAAGGTGTTTTATCTACCTTCGCAACTTTCTTTCCCGCCTCTTCACCTTTAAATAACTTAAATCCTTTTTTCCCGTACTTTAGCAACCGACCAACAGGTGTTAAAGAAGTTCCGGACGCAGCACGCTCGACATTAGAGACTTTTTCACCTGTGTCCGGATCTCTGCCTGTTATGACCCGAACCGCATCATTACCGCCCGCTATTTCTTTTGCAACAAAATCCCCTATATCATTTACTGGTTCTAAAGGAGTTCCTTCAAAATCTCGCTTAAGATTCCCTTGGCTTCGACTTTTTGGAATACGTTTAACAGCTTCCATCTCTACTTTACCGTTTACAATGTACTCTCTTACGATTTGACCATTTTCATATACATGGTAACGCCCACCGATATATTTAATGTCTGCCGGATTTTGAACCACTTCATCGGCGACATCAACTGTTTTGACCCTTTTCCATCCTTTATGATTATATAGTTTACCATCAATGACCCGAATATCTCCATAAACCTTCGGATATTTTTCTGCTTCGTTTTGCAACGCATTCAAATCAAAATCGTTCGCATAAACGTCTTGATTGATATTTTCTTTATTGTCTTCCCTAATCACCGTATCCACATTAGATCGTTTATTTTTGTTGAGCTTTTCAAGCATCATCTCCATCGGAGACGGTTCGACATTCTCCAGTTGGCCCTGAAGTCCGCCAGGTAGTCCGTTTATTGTAGAGTTATCATCCGACTTTAAAATCGCGCCTTTTTGATAACTGGTGATTTCTATTTTGGGACCGGTATACATTTTTTCGAGCCTTGCGATGTATCTCTGCATCGTCTCAAGGTCGT
>ERZ1673782.31-NODE-31-length-6538-cov-90.251118_pt1 | contig 6538 bp, 9 predicted proteins | sample MGYA00580134_ERZ1673782 | MGnify/ENA primary metagenome ERZ1673782 (study PRJEB41219, sample SAMN04549594) | soil metagenome | isolation source: soil | place: USA: Texas, Big Bend National Park | collected 2009-03-17 ...
ATTAAACCAGGAGAATATGAGGCAACAGTTATCAATTTTGAGGAGAAAACAGCAGCTTCATCTGGAAATAAGCGCCTTGTCGTAGACTATGAAATCCGTTCTGATGTTGAACAGCCATGCCAAGGCCAGAAAATCCTATACGACAATTTCACCGTTACGGAAAATGCAATGTGGAGATTTCATCAAGCATCAAAGGCCGCGGGTTTTCCAAACGGAATGCAATTTAAGGATCATATCGAATGGGCCAAGGCGTTTCTGAATAAACCGGTTCGCCTGCTTGTCGGAGAACGAGAGCATAACGGCAAAAAGTATCCGGAAGTCAAAGCGTTTAAGCCGTCTGAGGCACCTGCACCGGAAGCAGCTCCAGTTAACATCAGTGACGATGATGTACCGTTTTGATCATAAAAAACACATATGAGGGAGTGTATAGCTCCCTCGTTTTTAAAGGGGAGTTATCACATGTACGAATTTAAGAACATACCGCAAGAGCTAAAAAACGCCCCTCAGTGGATTTTATGGCGTTCCGAAGAACGTGACGGTAAGAAAACAAAAGTGCCGTACCAGATTGACGGCAGCATGGCTCAATCCAGTAATAAAAGAACCTGGTCGACATTCCCGACCGTTTTGAAATTTTATAACGATCGAGATTATGACGGGATCGGCTTCATGTTTTCAAAAGATGATCCGTTCATCGGCATAGACATAGATCATTGTGTGGAGGACGGTGTCTTGTCCCCGTTCGCTGAGGAAATCGTTCAGGCGATTAGCAGTTACACCGAATATTCACCCAGCGGCAAAGGAGTCCACATCATCACAAAAGGTAAGATCCCATTGCGCGGGCCGGGCACAGGGAGAAAAAATCCTGAACTTGGGCTGGAAGTATACCGCCACGGTCGCTATTTTACCTTTACCGGTAACAGTCTCGGAATCGGGGCCGTTGAAGAACGAACGGACGAGCTCAAAGAGCTGTTCGAAAAATATTTGAAGGACAAAAAAGAAGAATCGAAACCGTCCAACCCGCCTGCTGCTTCATCCCGTGATATGAGCAACCTCTCTAATAAGGAGATATGGGAAAGGATGTTCAACAGCAAGAACGGGAAGAGCATTCAGGATCTGTTTAACGGTCATCTGATAAATGATGATCACTCGGCCACAGATATGGCTTTGTGTAATCATTTGGCATTCTGGACGGATAAGGATCCCGCAAAAATGGATTCAATGTTTCGCGAATCAGGTTTGTTCCGGGAGAAATGGGATCGGCAGCATTCATCCGATGGCGCTACATATGGAGAAATGACCATTGCCGCGGCCGTTTATTCTACTCATACGACAATTTCTGATTTGCTGGAAGAGCAGCAGGAACAGCCGTATGAAGTATATATTTCCCATCCCGAAAATTCTCAAGTTGAGGATACCGAAGAGATCATTGACACTCCGCCGGCGTTTCATTTGACGGAGCTCGGCAACGCGGAACGAGTTGTCTACTACCACGGAAAGAATATTCGATATTGTAACGAGCTTGACTGGCTGATCTGGAACGGCAAGCGATGGGAAGAAGACAGCAAACGAAAAATTGAAGCCATTACCGCTAAGACATTACGGGCGTTGTACGGCGAGGCTAAGGCCACAGAAGACAAATTCCGAAAAAAGCAGCTGAACGATTGGGCGAAGAAATGCGAGCGCCGCAACATACGGATGAACACAATTTTAGATGTTCGGCCAATGGTTTCAGTGAGGAAGCAGGAACTGGATTCCCACAAATATCTTTTAAATTGCGATAACGGTGTGATCGATCTAAAAACAGGCGAACTTCTGCCGCATGATCGGGATCTGCTTTTCACGAAAATATCTCCTATCTCTTATCAAACTGATGCCGACTGCCCGAACTGGAAAACTTTCTTGGAAAGTATTTTTATAGATGACCAGGGCACGCCAAACTATGAAATTATTGATTTCATGCAAAAGGCAATTGGCTATTCGCTGACCGGGGACACCACAGAACAGGTCATGTTCTTTCTATTTGGAAATGGTCGGAATGGTAAATCAACCTTTATCAATACTGTTCAGCACCTGTTCGGGGACTATGGGCGGCAGACAAACAGCGACACCTTCATAAAGAAGAAAAATGACAGCGCCATAAACAATGACATTGCCAGGTTGGACGGCGCCCGGTTTGTGTCGGCTGTCGAGAGTGAAGAGGGACAGCAGCTGTCTGAATCGTTGGTGAAGCAGATCACTGGCGGAGAAAAGATGTCAGCGCGTTTTCTTCGCCAGGAATACTTTGAGTTTACACCGGAATTTAAAGTCTTCTTTACCACAAACCATAAACCGATCGTTAAAGGCAGCGATGAGGGTATTTGGCGCCGGATCCGGCTGATTCCGTTTACTGTCACGATTCCAAAAGAAAAAGTAGACAAGAAGCTGCCGCAGAAACTGGCTGCAGAAATGCCTGGGATCCTTCGCTGGGCTGTTGAGGGCTGTTTGAAGTGGCAGAAGGAAGGCCTGGGAGAACCGGAAGCGATCAAGAAGGCAACAGATGGCTATCGGGAGGATATGGACATTCTCGCCCCTTTTCTTGCTGAAAAGTGTGTCACTCATCCGGCTGCAAAAATCGAAGCAAAGGAACTCTATAAGGAATACAAAGATTGGTGTTATGAAAATGATGATGTTGAGTTAAAAAACCGTGCCTTTTATCGTCAATTAGAAATTCGAGGTTTTAAAAAAGCAAAAGGAGCAAAAAACAAGACATTTATTCATGGAATAACATTAAATCAGTATGCTGAAGGAAGATTTTTAAAGAATAATGATGGGCGGGTTACTGAAAGGGTTACTGAAATCACTACAAAAAGTAACCCAGATAAGATTACTTCAATCAATAGAAAGAAGCTTTAACCATTGATATATAAGGATTTATTGGTGTTTTACATTTTTTAGGGGTTACTGAGGTTACTGAATTTTCTATGTTCCATCTACTGAAAAAAATAAATAAAAAATAAATATATATATTAATTATTATTTATAGAGCTTAATAGTGAAATAGAAAAATTCAGTAACCCTTTAATCAAAAAAATGTCTCAATCCATTGATATGACTGGATTTCGAGTGGGTTACTGAAATTTTAATTTGATAACCCTTTTAGTAACCCCTTTTTAAAAGAGGTGAAAAAATGAATTGCGCAGATACTATTGAGGATTTCATTAAAAACCAATGTATTCGTTCTTGTGGTGGGAAGGTTGAAGCCAAATTGCTTTATGTTGCATGTAGAGAATATTTTGGTTTACGTGAAAACTCATTTATCGGTACTCGGACGTTTTATGAAATATTAAGACAATTAAAATATGATCTTAGAAAATCAACTGGAAATAAGCTCTTTGTTTTCGGTATAGCATTAAAAAGTGGTGATTCCAATGCATCCAAAACAAATTTGTGATGACCTTGCCTTTTTGGGTTCACCTTTAGTTCTGGATGGGGATGACCTTTATATTGAGCATCCGGAGAACGTCTATCCAGAACTTGTGGAATTTGTTCAGTCACATAAAAAACGGATCATCCAGTATTTAAAAGGTGAATACTCAGTGCAGGATCATAAATTCAAACAGACCATTGATAAAATCATCAATTATTTTATGGGTATAGATCAAGAAATGAATCCAAAGATAGACGACTGGTTCAATCATGATTGGGATGCGGCAACCCAAGCTGCGAGATTGCTCGTTCTATTTTGGGAGAATGGCTGGAGAGACCTGAACAGCTCCGTTGCGAATTTTGAGGATGAAGAAACGGACAAGCTCTCTTTAGAAATCTATGAAAGGGCTATGTCGTACTTTAAGGGGAAGAAAGCATGACGATTATTCACTATAACTATTCGGATACTGAAATGAAAAATATTCTCGACAGCATGATCATTATTGTGGATACGAGGGAGCAGAAGAACCAGCATGTTCTTGACTATCTCCGCAAAAAGAACGTATCCATCAAATTCAAAGGGATGAAGACGGGCGACTATTCCGCCATGATCCCGAAAAACGAGGAATACGGGATTACTCGGGACATGTATTTGAACGCCGCTATCGAACGGAAAAACGGTGTTGATGAACTGGTTCAATCCATTAAAGACCGTTCCCGGTTTGAAAATGAATTGATCCGAGCGTCAAAATATCCGTTCACTCTTCTTGTGGAGGATCTGGAAGGCTATCAAAAAATACTGAACGGGAAATATCGCTCACAATATAAGCCGCAGTCTTTGCTTGGCAGCTTAAAAACGTTTGAAGTCCGTTACAATTTCTCAACCGTTTTTATTAATCCGAGCGCGACCGGAAACTATATCTATCACCATTTTCATTATATGGCCCGGGAGCTGTTAAAGGGGGGTCTTGTGTGAATGAATTAATGAAGGCCCTTTATTGTGAAAGGAAAAAGGACGAGCTTAAAGCGCGGCTGCTTAAAATGGGGTATTTTAAAACACCTGACGGTCGGCAGCTGTATGAGCTTTCATTAACTGAATTAGACGAAATATTCAAAAAGAAATTGATTGAAAGGGGAAAATGACCCATGGCATTTGTGGGTTTTGAAGAATCACAAGAGGTGCGGCAGCTTGCCGAAAGTTTAATCGATAAGCATCACCCACATTTAAAAGATGCAAAGAAACACATCGGTTTTTATATCCGGGAGGGTAACAACAAATGGTCCGGGAAGGCGAAAAAATGCACGGCCTTTGAGCGTCATATGACCGATTACATGCTTTTTGTATTCATCAATAAAGAAGCCTGGAAGACGATGAACCAAGAGCAGCGCGCCGCCTTGGTCGATCATGAGCTTTGTCATTTTACCCGCTCGGAATGGGAGGAACCAGATCCGAATGATTCAAGCAAATGGGTTACTATGTACGGGCCCGCAGAAGACCCTGACAGTTGGGGGATCCGTGAGCATGACGTTGAAGAGTTTTCGGAAATCATTGAGCGTCACGGTCTTTGGGAAAAAGGGATTGAATCATTTGCTGCTGCCGTCCGAGAGGCTGACTATCAAATGAATATTGATGATGTGAAAAGACTTCAAAGGGTGAAATGATGGGAGGTAGAACGGATGAGAGAGATTAAGTTTCGATATGTGTTAAGAGATCGGGCGACCGAGAAGATTTTCGATAGATTTCTCAGTTTAAATGACTTAGAAACAGGTTTAGAGGTTGCTTATGACTTTGATTCACCAAGATTTATAGACTGTGAATTGGTTGATCGATGTGAATACACCGGATTGAAGGACGAAACCGGCCGGGAGATTTGGGAGGGAGACATCCGAAAAGACTCTCTCGGTAGAATTTTCAAGGTTGTTTTTTACGACGATCTAGCCGCATTTTATGGGGAACATCCCGGTGGATTACTTCAGTCTCTTGCCGATTGCGGGCCGGATTCAAAATATCTCGGAACAGTCTATGAAAATCCTGAACTATTGGGGGCGGCGAGCGCCGATAAGGAGGAGTTATGATTTATCTAATTATAGGAATCCTCATTCTTGCCGCTCTGTTCGTCTGGATGGAGATTGCAGAAAGACGGATCCAGGAATGGGAAAAAGAAAAATGAACGAATGGAGGGAAAGGATGTCAAAGGAACAGCTATCTTTTCTCGATGATGTGGACGAAAAAGCCGTCCGGAAAATAGTCATCAAAGAATTGAAAAATTACCGCGCGCTCAAAGTCCAATTAGAGAATAAAAAAGAATGTTCATCTGCCGGCTTTAACATTTTCCCTTCCCTCCGGGATTCATTTACCGTTAATGAACTCAAAGTCAAACAGATGGAACGGGCTTTACAAAACAGCTTGGACGATGAAGAACGTTTGATTATCGAAAAGAAATACCTGACGGCTGCCAGGGTGAAAGACATCAATATTTATATGGAACTCGGCATGAAAAAGGATACCTATTATGAAATAAAGCAGCGGGCAATCTGCCGTATTGCAACAGCACTCGGAATTATCTGAGTGCTTTTTTCATCGAGAAAAACCCGACAAAATCCCGACATTTTTCCGATAATCGGGGGGATAAAGAGGGGGAATTTTTATGCGTAATTTATCGATAAGATTTACTTATCAAGAAATAACGGGATACGCACCATTCCCTTATCAAGGTGAATTCGGATACTCAAATTAAGGCGATGAAGAATGAAGCCAAACGGGAGGAGCATTCTGAGCCGGATCGCGCTAGTCTTGCGGCTTTGGTATCGGGAGATTATATGAAGTATGTTTTTTGGACATGCTGCCTTACAATGCTTGGCTTCCTCCCGAAGTATGGGTAAGGCGCAAATTTGAATAAGCGTTTAGCGTAAGGAGGAATTGTACAACTAAGATAAGAGGACAGTCCAAGACTGGACTATCGAGTATTATGGTATTAAGCGAGTAGACAAGTTTATTTTTTAAAATTTATTGCATAAAATAAAATACATCGAGAATTACCCCTTTTTTCAAGAGGTATCCTGAAGGATGCTTCTTGTTTTTTTGAATGAATTCGAATAGACAAGCTGCAAATATGGATCGAAATCATAATAA
>ERZ1673782.32-NODE-32-length-6529-cov-65.144424_pt1 | contig 6529 bp, 16 predicted proteins | sample MGYA00580134_ERZ1673782 | MGnify/ENA primary metagenome ERZ1673782 (study PRJEB41219, sample SAMN04549594) | soil metagenome | isolation source: soil | place: USA: Texas, Big Bend National Park | collected 2009-03-17 ...
TTCGACTCCCACCGTCTCCATCTTTTGAGTTTTAAGGTTGATTTGATAGGGTTTATGAAACCGTGGTAAGAATTGTGGTAAGAATTTTTACGCGCTAGAGTATCAAGCTTCTTTAAGGTGAATAATTTCAGCAGTCTTGAAGTCGTCTTCCATTTTGAGGACGGCTTCTTTTTCTGTGCTCGGATATAAATGGCTGTATATGTTGAGTGTTGTGCCCACATCCTTGTGACCGAGCCTTTTTGCCACGACAGATGGGATTGTGTTCCTGTTAATTAAATAGCTAGCATGTGAATGGCGGAAATCATGTAGACGAATTTTTTTAACCTTTGCCGCCTTAACGTATTCAGCGTATTTTCTATCTAGTGTTGTAGTTGAAATGTGGTCATGAAATTCCCCAAATACTACATATGTCATTTTTGTCTTGGTTTTTGCTTTTAATTGAGCTAATAACCTCATTACGTGTTTAGGCATCATGATTTTTCGTATAGACGATGTTGTTTTTGGTTTAGTCACTATTCGGTTATAAACGGTCTTATCGATATTTATAGTGTTACTGTCAAAATCAATATCTCCCCATGTGAGAGCTAATAACTCTCCCTTTCGCATACCGCTATAATAGAGTGTCATAAAAAGTGCATAATATAACTGATCATCTACGTGTTGAATAAACGCTTTAAACTCGTCTAACGTCCAATAATTGATGTGTTTATCTTCTTCTATATCCACATTTCCTGCTAAACGTGCTGGATTATCTTTTGTGTACTCTTGTTTAATCGCAAAGTTAAATACAGCCGATAAAACTTGATGTATCTTTTTGACGTGCGCAACGGCATATCTATCAAGCAAATCATTCTGAAAACGCATTATGTCCCTTGAACGAATGTTGTTAATTTTCTTGCTCCCGAACCTTGGTATCAAGTGAGTATTTATAATGCTACTTGTTTTTAAATATGATGATGCCTTTCTTCTTTTTTTGTACCATTTCAAGTATTCTTTTGCGACAAATTCAAAAGTTGGATTATCTTCATTTTCTCCGTCGTCAGCTTCTAGTCGTAAAAGGGTTTCTGCTTCAGCCCTCTTCGCTTCTCCGCTTGATTTAAATCCTCTTCTTTTTATCTGTTTGTATTCTCCATTTCTGTTTGTATAGGATATGATAAAATAATATGTTCCCCTTTCCTTGTCTTTATAGACAGGCATACTAAATTCACTCCTTTAAAAAAAGGCGGGTGATCGGCCCGCCTGTGATTAAATTTTTAGCGCTAACAACTTAATCTAATTCTGCGATATATAGAACTACTTTTCCGTGAATTCTTAAATCGCTGTTATCAGCAGATGTTACGTAATCCGTAAAACTTAAATCGGAAGAATCAGGCCTAAATATAACTTTATCTTCCCTGCGGTAAAATCTCTTGACAGCATAATCCCCGCCGTCACTGTAAACCACTATATCTCCATCGCGTAGATTGGATAATGGTACAGGCCTGACTGCAATCAGTGAGTCGTGCGGCATAATCCTATTCATGCTATCGCCATTAATCCGCATCATAAAGATGTCTTTTCTGCCTGCCCATTTGCCCATAAGGTTGTCCGGTATTGAGATGTACTCCACATTGTTTTCATCTATGCTGTCTATGCATAAAGGAAGGCCGGCGGATATGCCTATCGGGTAGTATGGGTATTTGGTTGAGTTGATCTCTACTGGTTCATCTCTCGATTCAATCAAAATGTCAACAGGAGAAATATCTAAAACACTTGCGAATTTAGGTATGTCATCCATCGGAATTTTTCTTGTTCCACTTTCGTATCTCGAAATAGTCCCTTTCGTAACACCAACCCTATTGGCAAGTTCTACCGCAGATAGACCCTTTCTTTCCCTTATCTTTTTTATATACTGTGCTATTTCAATTGAATTTCTCATGCTAGCACCTCCTTTCAATCAGATAATAACATGTTTCCTTTAAGGAAACAATAATTAGGGTTAAAAATATTTTTGTGTTTTTTTGAGCTAATAGTTGACAATTAGGAAACTTGATATTATTATGGACCTAACAACAAACGAAAGTGGGTGAAAAAATGAAGTTTAATTACAATCGTTTGAAAGCAGAAAGAATTGCCAGAGGTCTAACTGTGCAAGACATGGCTGACTTCCTTGGCATTTCTAAAGGTACGTATTCCAAAAAAGAGAATGGGAAAATAGCTTTGACAGTGGAAGATTTCTCCCTAATATCTAATAGACTTGGAATAAAAAGAGAAAAAATTGATATTTTTTTTACTAAAAAAGTTTCCGATTTGGAAACAACGAAAATTTCGTAGGAGGCAAATCAAAAATGAGCATAAATAGACAGTTTAAGGTAAAGGACGAGAAGCTCTTAGCTGAATCTGAATTAAACTTACCTGGTTGGTTGAGTAGGGTACAAAAACAAGAAATTGGAACTGCTATAAAAGAAGGCACTCCCATCTTAATAACGGGGAAGCAGGCACCTACAGGTAAGACGTATTTAGCAAACCTGTTAAAAGAACAAGGCGTCCTTGCCTTCGAAGAATGGGAGTGCGTAAAGGTTACTTTAAACGATTTGCTCGAATACGAGTCTGATTAACCGATCTTTCGGATACGTTAAATACCCAATTAAGTGCTGATTCATCTTTCGCTTTGAACCCGCACTTTATCATCGCACCTTTAAATGCGCCGTTACCTATATAGAAGCCACCAGTGTCTTCAAACAAATGTTTCAAACCATAAGAGGTGCGACGGTCATTAAAGGTTTTGGTGGGTTTGAGATTAGTCTCAATCCAACTAGTTAAATGTTTTTGTTCGCCAGGAGTTAAATAATCGAAGGTATCTGGATGATTATGTAACTCTTCACCTGTTTCACTCATTACTGATACACCTCCCTTCAATCAATAGTTTAGCAGAAAGGGAGATAGAAAGGAGAAAACAATGAATCTATCAATTATTGAAAAGAATAACCAACGTGTTTTAACAACAACCCAGTTGGCAGAAAGCTATGGGACGAATAACCGTCGGATCTCCGAGAATTTTAAACGTAACATAAATCGCTTTAAAGAAGGGAAACATTTTTACTCTTTGCAAGGGAAGGAAAAACGGGATTTTATCAACCATACGCAAATTGAGGATGGTTCAAAAAACGCCCAAACGCTCTACCTTTGGACGGAAAAAGGTGCATGGCTTCATGCGAAGTCACTAAATACCGATCAAGCCTGGGACGCTTATGAAATGCTTGTGGATGAATATTACAACGTCAAGCAAACTCAAATTGATACATCCCAGTTAAGCCCTGAACTACAAATGTTCAAGCAAATTTTTGATTCAGTAGCCCGTACTCAACTAAAGCAACAGGAACAAGACAAACGCCTTGCTGCTGTTGAAAAGAAGCAGGACAACATTAAAGAAGTTCTTTCGCTTAATCCTACTGAATGGAAAAAGAAAGTGAATCGGATCATCAATGCTATTGCTCAATCAAGGGGCGGTTTCCAAGCTTATGCAGATGCTAGGAAAGAAAGTTATCAATTGTTGGAAGAAAGAGCAAAGTGCCGTTTATCCATTAGGCTCGCGAATAAGAAATCCGAAATGGCCTTAAACGGTGCGCCCAAGTCAAAAATAGACAAGGTAAACAAAATGGACGTTATTGGCGATGATGCTCGCTTGACTGAAATTTATCTAGCGATCGTGAAGGAAATGGCCATTAAGTACGGTGTGGGTGAGGCGTCATGATACATAAACTCTACGTTGCTCGTCGAGAACGTGGATTGTATCAAAAAGATGTCGCTCGAAAAATCGGTATTCATCCACAGACCTACCATGAAAAGGAACGTGGGAAAAAGGAATTTACTTTAAGAGAAGCAAAGGCGCTTACCAAATTGTTTGGCTGCACTCTGAATGATCTATTTCAAGATTGAAGAAGTGTGGATAGCTGTTACTCAAAAAAAGCAACAGCTCAAGGGAATGAAACGACATACACTGACCATCACATCAAAATACCAATGGCAATTAAATATCATGCAGACCTAAAAAATGAGGAGGGTTTATCATGACATGCACACTAGAACTAAAACGTGAACAGCCCGAAAAAGCGCAAAAAGTTGTTGTGATTAGTACAGATACACATCAACAGTTAAAAGATTTAAGTGCAGAAACAGGTATCAAGTTACATAAATTAATTGATTCCTGTCTCCGCTTCGCATTAGATCACATTGTGATTGTAGGGGAAGATGACTAGCATTCCTAGTAAAAGAGGAAGATGCCCCTGCGGACTAAGCAAATGAGGAGGATTTTCATGAAAACACAACTCAAAGTGATCGAGGGTACTCGAAAGCCAGACCACTACTCAATCTACCACAGGATGTTTCAAAAAGCGGTAATTGAGAGTGCGAGAAAAATACAAAGAACTAATCAAATTGACACAGACGATTTCAAGAAAATCGCGTTTGCTGGAATCAAGATGATCAACCTGGAGAAGGCTAGATCACGCCGTTTCCTAGAAGTAAAGCTGCGTTTAATTGAGTTCATTCAAACCGTAATAGGAAAGCTTACACCCGGAGAATTGATGCAGATGTTCCCCATCCGTAAGCAGTATGATGGTGAAAAGTTTGGAATGAAAGACTATTTCAGTACCATGCATGCTGTCAAAGAAAAAGGAATAGACAATTGCATAGGAACGGAAGAAGAGGTATTCGATTTCCTTTGGGATTATCAGAATCCGGATATCACTTTATTCATGGTTACCTTAGTATCGACAGTTAGTGATTTAGGAAGAGCCTCAGGACAAAAAAGTCTGTTTGAAGAATTCGCTGATAAAAACGACATTGCTATAGATGTTATGACCCATTGAAGGGAGGTGAGAAAATGAAGATCAAAACAAAAGAATGGCTTGCATTAAGCGAGGCGGAGCGTTTCATGAAGATTTATCAAGCATTTGTGAAAGCGAAATTGATGTCCTGATTGTGAGTACTTCGTGAATTTCTTGAAAGGTGGTGAGGGTAATGTGTGGCAAACAACAGAACAAAAAGAAAGATTGGTTGTACAGACGTTTTGAAGTAACAGATCAAGAAACCTTGGCGGAAGCTGAATCTTTGATCGAAACAGATTGACCGCCAAGATTTAATGTTATTGTTGAAAACTTATAAAATCAGGAATACTTAACAATCATTTAATCTGTGAAAGGAGTAAAAAGAATGACAAATAAAAATATTATTGTTTATTCAAAAAAAGATGGCGTCAACAGATTATTATCTATCGACACCAACGATTTGATTTCTTTGACAAAATTCATTGAAGATCATTATCCGAAAGAGAAAGATTTTATCTACGCCTTAGTGCAAGGTGTAGAAATTAAATTATTCTAAACCGATAAGCTTTTTCGTGATGCTTTCTCCGACATTTGAAAGTATGGACAAGGAAACGCTTGATAACGACTTAACGGCATCTTTCGTTTTAGACCAAACAGCATTGTCACGAATGTTGTCTAAAAATTGATGTCCATCCCAAGTAATAGAGCCAACACCAATATAGTCAATCTTATTGTCTGCGCGCGAAACCGAACTGTTTAAAAAGTCAGCTTCGATTAACTTGGTTAAAGCGTAAACGGAAGTTTCATAGCCATACTCTTTGAATGTCTCAAAATCTTTGAGCTGATATAAAGTGACGCCATCGTTAAGAGTTAAATTTTCCTCTAATTCTAGAAGAATTGAGCGGACACAATCATAATTTAGTTTCATAGTTTCACCTCCTGTCTTATACAGGAACATTATACCGAAAAAAGAAAGGTGGTACGGGTATGAACCTAAACCGATTTCTAAAAGCTGACCGTGAAAAGGCGGAAAGGCTGTTCATTTCAACGCGAGATCTTATTTCGGAATTGCCTGCCGCGATCGAGGAACATGATTTTGAAGGATGTGTAGAAATTGCTGCAACAATCATTTTAAATTGCAAGGATCTTAAACGGATGGAGCACCCGGAACAGGTTGTTCGGCTTCACGAAATCGCGTCCAAATTTGCGAACAGGGGATTAAACGTTTCAACTGTAAGGAGATCGTTTCAATGAATATCGAACATCCAATGATCACGGAGATCAACCGTTACGGATATCCTTTGGAATATTTGAAAGACGAGGTAGAAAAGGAGGATGAAAATGGATCAAAAACAGATTGACTCAGTATTGCACCTTGTCGAATATGCATTGAGAAATGGTGGGAGGATTGACATTGTCTATCACTGTAAAAATGAAAAGGCAGCTCTTCAAAACGTGAAAGATGCCGCTGAAAATTTGAACACAGAGATTAATCAGCGTTCCTATGATAATAGCTTTTGGTACGAGACTGAAATTAACAGGAAAATTCAAATGACTGCATTTTATCCGTCAGCTTATGAATAAAAAAGCCGCCTTGGCAGAGGCGACTAAAAACAACACTTAACAACCTTATTTTAAATGGAGTTTATTACAAAATCAATTAGGAGGCAATATACATGAATCCTTTACAGGCGTTTGAACTAAACGAGATTTCAAATAAT
>ERZ1673782.34-NODE-35-length-2336-cov-29.033757_pt1 | contig 2336 bp, 3 predicted proteins | sample MGYA00580134_ERZ1673782 | MGnify/ENA primary metagenome ERZ1673782 (study PRJEB41219, sample SAMN04549594) | soil metagenome | isolation source: soil | place: USA: Texas, Big Bend National Park | collected 2009-03-17 ...
ATTGTGCAGCGCCTGAACATCAAGAGTCTTCATGGCATTCTCCTCTAATCCTTTTGGTTACAATCAGTATAGAGTTTACCACTATACGGAAACCAATTGGGGAATAAATCCTGTTCATCCATGAAAATGAATCTTATTGATCAGGTCTATAAACCTAAATACTATTGTTTTTGAGAATAAACCGATCTTGATTTTTTAGAAGCTTTAATAGCTTAAAAGATCTTAATTGGTTTTCGAGGATGGAAAACCATGATATAATTACCAGTAAAGCATTTTTCAAGATCCAGGAGGTCCGCCCTTGTTTAATATATATTGTGATGAGAGTTGCCATTTAGAAAAGGATAATAGTGATGTAATGGTATTAGGAGAAATGAAAGTTGATGCTCGTTTTCTTCCTGATATCTATAATCGCATTCGTCAAATTAAAGTTAATCATGGTTTAAGCTCTTGGTTTGAAGTAAAGTGGACAAAAGTTTCAATGAGTAAAATAGACTTTTATTTAGATTTAATTGATTATTTTTTTGATACTGCAGCTTTAAGTTTTAGAAGTGTTGTAGCTACAGGAAAAAAAGAAGTTAGACCACAATACATATAATGAAAGTGATTATGATAATTGGTACTATAAAATGTATTTTCAATTGTTAAACCCATTCACGACGTTAACCGTGTGGCGAATAAAGTCAAACGATTCCAGCTGATGAACGATGTTTTCTGATGGGATTTACGGACTAAAAATGAAGGCTAAATTGAACCGTTACTGAAGTAATGAAAAAGGCCCTCTTTTCACAGAGAGCCTACTTTTTAAACGAATTCATACTGACATATTTAATCTTGTTGCTGGGGGTTATACTGTTTTAACCATTCTTTTGCATTTCCACATGCACTTAGTATATCGTGATGGTTAAAACTTAATAAATAATCATTGTTTTTATTAGTGACATAGAATTCGACATTAAACATTTCAGATAATATCTTTACTACATTATTCCCCCCATCAATTTTATAGGAAGATTTTTCATCTGAAGGGTTAAACATTAGAATTGCTTCAGAATCTGCAATATAATCGGCTATCCATTGCCAAGCATCTTGGTTTTGTACAGAAAAATCTTTCTCTACAAACTCCCACAACGGAAAATGCTTTTTCCCATTCGCGTATTTATTAGCCAAATTATGAAATATGATTTCTGTATCATTTGTTGATAATTCATTTACCTTAATGTCAACTGACTTAGCGGCAGTTAAAATTTGTTCTTTAAGATCCCACATACTAACTCCTCCAAAATTATCTGTTTATAGGGACTGAGTCTACTAAAATATGACCTCTAATTGCTCCTCCGCCACCTCTTTTCCCAGCGGTTTGATATCCAGTGTGAGGAACATCCGGGCCGTTTTTGGTATGGCCAACATCTATATTAACTTCCGCCCCATTTTTAGATCTCCATTCAACAGGGAATGATTTTCCATTTTCGTCTTTTCCCCATTTTGTAACTTTAAATTCTTTTTTAGGTACTCCAGTTCTTTTAAAGGCTTCATCTAATGCATCTTTATATGTCTTACCTGTTCCTCTAAAATCCAAGTCTATACCTTTTTTAAACTTGTATCCTGTTATACTTCCCAGCTTAGTGTTTTTTTCTTTGGTTGCAACGGGAGCGGTCTTCTTACCAACATCTCCAGCTGTTTTAGCCCCTTTATCCACCTTCGAAACTTTTGCTAGCTTATCTCCCTTGCGAATCCATTTGACAATCCTCAATGGAGGCGTTAAATTAACAGCGGCCTCGAACCGTTCAAAGAGAGAAAGCTTTTTGTATGTATCAGGATCATATCCCAATGCAGCTCGTTCAAAGTCACTTTCACCTAAGAGCTCCAAGCCAATTCTTGAATATTTCTCTAAATCACTTACTTCTTTATCCTCTGCAGGAGGATCGTCAACCAACTGTATGCCGACGACATATTTACCATCTAAATAATAACAGTATTTATGACCATTCACATATTTATAAACCTTTTTTAGTTTTTCTAATTCTTTTTCACTCAGGTTTTCTAATTCTTCGTCAGTATACACTTTTTTGGACACTTGTGTCGCCAATTTTTTTAATCGATCTGGATCGGCGAGAGTGTTAATGTCCGCATCTTCTTTGTCTCCGACTTTTTTCAACATGACACCCATCGCTGTTTCTTGATTTCCACTCAAGGTATCCATCTCATCCGGCTTTAAAATCGAACCTTTTTGATAGCCGGTTATTTCAATTTTTGTCCGGTATACATCTTTTCGAGCCGCGCCATGTATCTCTGCATCGTCTCAAGGTCGTTTTCAGCCGTCTTCAGGGCGTTGGTTT
>ERZ1673782.39-NODE-40-length-1285-cov-241.307317_pt1 | contig 1285 bp, 2 predicted proteins | sample MGYA00580134_ERZ1673782 | MGnify/ENA primary metagenome ERZ1673782 (study PRJEB41219, sample SAMN04549594) | soil metagenome | isolation source: soil | place: USA: Texas, Big Bend National Park | collected 2009-03-17 ...
TGGAGAGACCCAAATAAATGAGACAAGGAAAAAACACCCCCTGAATCGTATTAATACAATATGATTCTTAGGAGGGTGTTTTTCTATGGGCACAAGAGTACATTACGCAGAAGAAGTAAAATGGGAAGTAATTAAAATGAAACAAGCTGGAATGACAAACAAAGAAATAATGGAACAACTGGGGATAAAAAATAAGACTCAAATTAAAACATGGATGCGATGGTACAAAACAGGCCAAACCTATCGATTTTCGCAACAAGTTGGAAAACAATATTCCTACGGTAAAGAATCGGAGGAAATGAGTGAGCTAGAAGAATTAAAACTAAAGAATAAACAGCTAGAGGCTCAATTGGCAATTATAAAAAAGTACCAGGAGATCGAAAGGAGTTGGAGCCACGAGTCATTGTCCAAGTTGTAGAAGAACTCTCAGCCACTTTTAAAATAATTGATATTCTTGGAGTATTAGGCATACCTAAGTCAACATATTACCGTTGGAAAAAGAAGTATAAAAAAGTTGAGCTAACTTCATTAGAAGAGCTAGTAATCAAGCTGTGTAAGAAAAACTTCTATCACTATGGTCATCGTAAAATTAAATCCATCTTAAACAGAAAGTATGGGATAAATGTAAACCGCAAAACTGTACAAAAAATTATGCAAAAGTTTGAGATTCAGTGTCAAGTTAAGAAGAAGCGACAAAAGTACATTTGTGGTGAGAGTAATATTATTGTGCCGAACACTCTCAATCGTAATTTTAAAGCAAGCCGATTAAATGAAAAATGGGTAACCGACATTACCTACTTACCTTATGGCTCGACTATGTTATATTTATCAACGATTATGGACTTATATAACAACGAAATAGTGGCTTACAAAATAGGTACGAGCCAAGATATTAACCTAGTATTAGACACATTGAGGGAAGCTGTAGAATTACGTAAACCAGTAGGGTTACTTCTTCATAGCGACCAGGGATCTGTCTATACTTCACATGCATATCAGAATTTGGCCAAAGAAAAAGGCATTACCACAAGCATGTCTCGAAAAGGAAACTGCCATGATAATGCCGTCATTGAATCCTTTCACTCCTCGCTAAAGTCGGAAGGATTTAACGCTCAAAGTAGAGCATCTATATCCAATTCTAAAGTAGTACAAATTGTAAATCAATACATGTATCGATATAATCATGTACGAATTCAGGCAAAATTAAACTACCTGTCCCCACTGGAATACAGGGGACAGGCAGCATAGGTGTTTTTTCTAAGTCTCATTTTAACGGGTCAGTTCA